>Ga0164295_10002203_pt1 | contig 16167 bp, 17 predicted proteins | sample GEODES006metaG_FD_111798 | JGI IMG/M metagenome (GOLD analysis project Ga0164295, IMG submission 111798) | Oligotrophic lake water microbial communities from Sparkling Lake, Wisconsin, USA - GEODES006 metaG | ecosystem: Environmental > Aquatic > Freshwater > Lake | place: USA: Sparkling Lake... | reverse complement strand
TCGATGGTCGGCTCGTTCACGTCGATCTTCTGGAACCGGCGCAGCAGCGCACGGTCCTTCTCGAAGTGGTTGCGGAACTCCTTGTAGGTGGTCGAGCCGATGCAACGGATCGTACCGCCCGAAAGTGCGGGCTTGAGGAGGTTCGAGGCATCCATGGCCCCGCCGCTGGTCGCGCCGGCGCCGATCACCGTGTGGATCTCGTCGATGAACAGAATCGCGTGCGGCATCTTCTCGAGTTCAGAGACGACCTGCTTGAGCCGCTCCTCGAAATCGCCGCGATAACGCGTGCCCGCGAGCAGCGCGCCCATGTCGAGCGAATAGATCACGGCCTCGCTGAGCACCTCGGGCACTTCGCCCTCGACGATCTTGCGCGCGAGCCCTTCTGCAATCGCTGTCTTGCCCACGCCCGGGTCACCGACATAGAGCGGGTTGTTCTTCGAGCGGCGGCACAGGATCTGGATCGTCCGGTCGACTTCGGGACCGCGGCCGATCAGGGGATCGACTTTCCCGTTCAGCGCCTTCTCGTTGAGATTGACCGTGAACTGGTCGAGCGCCGAATCCTTCTTCGCGCTTCCCTTGGCCTCGGCCTTTTCTTCCTGCTGCGGCTGGGCTTCCTCGCTCCCCTTGGGGCTGCGGCTTTCGACCTGACGGCCGCCTTTGCCGATGCCGTGACTGATGAAACTCACCGCATCGAGCCGGCTCATGTCCTGCTGCTGGAGGAAGTAGACTGCATAAGAGTCGCGTTCCGAGAACAGCGCGACAAGGACGTTGGCCCCGGTGACCGTATCCTTGCCCGAGGACTGAACATGCAGGATTGCACGCTGGATCACGCGCTGGAAACCTGCCGTGGGCTGGGGGTCGGCCTTGTCCTGGGTCTTGAGCGACTGGTATTCCTGATCGAGATACTGGCGGACGACGTCACCGAGGTCGCCGAGATCAACCCCGCAAGCCTGCATCACCTGAGCAGCGTCCGGATCGTCGATCAGCGCCAGCAACAAGTGCTCCAGAGTCGCATACTCGTGGCTGCGCTCGGATGCATTGCTAAGCGCAGAATGCAGCGTTTTTTCAAGGCTTTGCGCGAAACTGGGCATGACACTTCTTTCTCGTCGGCGGGCAGAACGCCAGCCTCGGGTTATTCCCTTGCGGGAGCTGAACATGCTCGCGCATTACCGGGGCTAAACCGGGCGCGTGCGGAAAATGCGATCTGCCGGTTCTCATGCCCGGCATTCTGGCAATATGGGTATGCCGCCCCTTTGCGTGAAGGGCGGCGCAGATCATGATCCACTGCCCTCTGGTGCGGGCGAACCGAACAGCGCTTCGGCCGCGCGGCGATGCGCGGCAGTCTTGTCTCGGTGCGACGCAACCCGGGCGATTTCAGCCTCAAGCAAAGCGAGCCGTTCGTTCAGTTCGTGATGCGAAAAGCTGTCAAGCGACTCCGTTGCCAGCTGGCTGGCCAGATCGCCTGTTCGGCGCGGGCGCTCGTCGAGTTCCATCACACATCACTTTGTGACCGCTTGAGCCTTGCTGTCAACCGCCTCCAACGGTACTTGGCGCAGCGGCTTGTTAACGTCTTTTGGGCGCAAACCGATACCACTGCATTGCACCAGGGGGGCATGGCATGAGGCCGTTACCAGCGACGATGACCGCCGTGAGCTTCGATGCGCCCGGTGGCCCTGAAGTTTTGCGACCGGAAACGCTACCTTTACCTGTACCGGGACCAAGCCAGGTCCTCCTGCGCGTCGCCTTTGCAGGGGTCAACCGCCCCGACGTCATCCAGCGCCAGGGCTTTTACCCACCACCGCCCGGCGCCTCGCCCGTTCCTGGGCTTGAGGTCTCCGGGCAAGTGGTCGCAATGGGTAGTGGTGTCACGACGCCGTTTGTCGGCCAGATGGTCTGCGCGCTCGTTTCCGGCGGCGGATATGCCGAATTTTGTCTGGCCGAAGCGACGCATTGCCTGCCCGTCCCGGATGGTTTGCCACTCGATCAGGCGGCGGCGCTGCCTGAAACCCTGTTCACCGTCTGGCACAATGTGTTCGAGCGCGGTTGGGCCACCGAGGGCGAACGTATCCTCGTCCACGGCGGAACGAGCGGGATCGGTACGATGGCCATTCTGCTCGGCAAACTGTTCGGCCTGACCGTGTTGGTAACATGCGGCGGAGCCGAGAAGTGCGCGGCCGCCGTGGCCCTCGGTGCCGATCATGCGATCGACTACAAGAACAGCGATTTCGTCGAGGAAGTGGGCCAGATCACCCAGGGGGCAGGTGTGCACCTCGTGCTCGACATGGTGGCTGGCGACTATGTTGCGCGCAATCTGAAATGTCTTGGCGACGATGGCCGGCACGTAACGATTGCGGTGCAGGGCGGTGTGCGGGCCGAGATCAACATGGCCGAGATCATGCGGCGGCGCCTTACCTTGACCGGATCAACTCTTCGCCCTCGATCCAATGAATTCAAGAGCCTGCTTGCGGACGAGATCCATCAGACTGTCTGGCCGCTGGTCGCCGACGGTCTGCTTCGGCCGGTGATGGACCAGGCGTTTCCGTTGCACGATGCTGCGGCGGCCCATGCCCGGATGGAGGCAGGTGCGCACATTGGCAAGATCGTGCTGGCGGCCGGAGAGTAGTCTACGCGCCGGAAACGGCGGGATTGGGCTTGCCGTGAAGGGCTCGCTCGCCTACATCGCACCCAGCATGGCCGCTCCGCGAGGGGCGGCCGTTATTGTTTCCGCTGTCCGGAGGGGCTCCCCTTGAGCAACCAGTCAACCTATCCGCTGATGCCCCATGCCACGGCATCGTGGCTTGTCGACAACACCGCGCTGACCTTCGAGCAGATCGCCGATTTCTGCGGACTGCACATCCTCGAAGTGCAGGCCATGGCAGACGATCTTGCCGGCGCCAAGTATACCGGCCGCGATCCGGTTCACTCCGGTGAGCTGACCCAGAGCGAAATCGAGCGCGGTCAGGCAAATGCCGAGTATCGCCTGAAGATGCAGAAGGCGCCGATTTCGGTGAGTCGCACCAAGGGGCCCCGCTATACCCCGGTATCGAAGCGTCAGGACAAGCCCGACGGCATTGCCTGGATCCTGCGCCATCATCCCGAAATCTCGGATGCCCAGATCGGCAAGCTGATCGGCACCACCCGCAACACCATCGCCGCGATCCGTGATCGCAGCCACTGGAACATTTCCAACATCAACCCCAAGGATCCGGTGACGCTGGGCCTGTGCTCGCAGCGCGAGCTTGATGCTCTGGTTGCCAAGGCAGCCAAAAAGGCGGGGATCGAAGAAGACGACAGTGCCAGCAATCTGCGCCTTGGCACCGACCGCGAGGCCCTGATCGAGGAGCTGCGTGCGGAGCGTGATGCTCAGGCGAAGGCCGCCTCACAGGCCGCGCAAGAGGCCGAGGCCGCCGCCTGGCTAGAGGCCCGCCGTGCCGAGGGTATCTCGGATAGCTGATCTTTGCCGCGCCAAGCTGGCCGCGCAGTTGGCCTAGACATACAACCCCTCCCGTCAGCGGGAGGGCTTCTGTCGGACGCCAAGCCCTAGCTGACGAGGGTCAGCGTGGTTTCGGGATCGATCGGCTCCAGTCCGTGACTCAGCCGGCCGTCGATATGTGCGCCCTGCTCGATCGTGAGAGCATCATACTTCACGTCGCCATGAATACGGGCCGACTTGAGCACGATCAGCTGACTTACCTCGATCCCGCCGCGTATCGTACCAGCGAGCCTTGCAGACTGCGCCCGGATCGCTCCGTGAATCGCGCTCCCTTCGCCCTGCACCAGCGATGCGCAGGTAATGTCACCTTCGACATGGCCATCGATGTGCAACTCGGCACTGGCAGTGATGTCGCCTTTCACCGCGAGATCGGCTCCAAGTACGGAAAAAGTTGGCGTGGCCATGGCGTTACCCTGCGGTGCCGGCCGGGCGGCGTGGTCTGTTCCCGGCGTTGGCTTCTTGGAAAACATGCGGCATCTACTCCAGAAACGGGCGCGGATCTACCGGGCGGTCGGCAATCCGCACCTCAAAGTGCAAGTGGGGTCCGGTCGAACGACCGGTATTGCCGATCGCGCCAATGACTTGGCCTGGACCGATTGCCGCACCAACGCGAGCCTCGATTCTCGACATGTGCGCATACCGGGTGAGCAGGCCATTGCCGTGACTGATCTCGACACAATTGCCATAGCCTTGCTTGATCCCGGTGAAGCTTACGGTGCCAGCCGCCGCCGCCTGGATTGGAGCACCGACCGGCCCACGAAAATCGAGACCTGCGTGGAATGCCCCGCCGCCCGTGAAGGGGTCGAGTCGGTAACCAAAACCGCTCGAAATGTAATCGAGGCTGGCCGGAAGTGTGTTGGGGATTCGCACCAGTGCCTGTTCCATCGCACTCATCCGGGCGAGGCTTGCCCCAAAACGGGCAAAGCGCGGATCGAGCGAATCACCAGAGCCTGTTGTTAGCGGGATGAAAGGACCGCCCATCGCGGTGCGGCCCCTGATTGAGACCATACGCGGGTTGATCCCGAGGCGGCGCATGGCATTTTCCGCGCGTGCCGATCGGGCGTCGGCGTAACGCGTCAGACGTTCGATGAAGGCCAGTTGGCGTGCCTCAAGGCGGGCAAGTCCGATCGCCTCCGGCAGCACAACCGAGATCTTTCGAACGGTTTTGCCTGCTTCGTCAGTGCTGTCGGACACAGTACCGGAAGGCAATGCATCAGGCAGCGACCCGATCGCCCCCTGGACGCTTTTTTCAATGAAATCCTGACGTTTGGCGAGATCGTTCGCGACTGTGCCAATGCCGGACCGGTATTGCGCCACACGGCTTTCCGCCGAAGCTACCGCGGCTTCGCGTTCCAGCAGCGAGGCCTGATTATATACGGCGATGGCTTGCGCGATGACCATCCAGCCCATCATGACCACCCACATCAGCACTGCGGCGGCAACCGAACCGGCGACACGCATCTGCAGTCGCGCCGAGAGACGGATGAACCGGACATGCCCGTTCGAGCGCATGAAAAACTCGCGGTCGGGGAAAAGGTCGCGCACCCGCGCCACAAGGGTCTGCCAGCGGGACGGCGGACGGCCGACATCCTGCGGCGCTTCCGCCTTGGCACGAGTTGTTTGCGGTAAGATAGCGACCCCCGTCCCTTCGCGCTGCCCTATCGTCCCGCGCGAGACACGCGCTTACCCAGCCCCTCCTCTACGGTCGAATCCTGAGCACTACTCACAGGATGAGCCGTGCGAGGCGGGCGACCAGCCGATTTGGCACCATGCCAGATGTCATATGCGACCGTTGCGACTCGGGTGCGTCCTCATCCCCCGAGCAAGTCCTTCGGTGCGACTCGCAGCGCTGGCTTCGATCCTCGTCCATTCCGGCTGACAGGGCCCGTGCCCGGTGGTAAGGGCGCGCCATGAACGCTCCCTTTTCAACGGTATCGGGCCCCGACAGAGACCTTTCCAGCGGCCAGGCGGCGTCCGGCGACGTGGCGGCTGAGGTTGGAAGCCTCGCGCAGGCCGGGCGGGCAGCGCAGCGTACGCTCGCGTCGATGTCGTCCGCCGACCGCGCCGATGCGTTGCGGCGAGGCGCAGCCTCTCTTCGCCTCGCGGCGCCTGCGATCCTCGAGGCCAATACCCGCGATGTCGAAGGTGGGGTCGCTGCGGGCCTTTCGGGCGCCATGATCGACCGACTTCGTCTTGATCCGGCACGCATCGAGGCGATTGCCGATGCAGTCGAGCAGGTGGCCGGGCTCGACGATCCGGTGGGCCGGATCATTGACGAAACACGCCCGCCCAACGGCCTTGTCCTCCAGCGGGTGCGCGTGCCGATCGGCCTTATCGGCATTATTTTCGAGAGCCGGCCAAACGTGACGGCTGATGCTGCAGCGCTTTGCGTTCGATCCGGCAATGCCGTGCTTCTGCGTGGCGGCAGCGAGGCAGTGCGGTCCAACCGGGCGATCCATGCGGCGCTTATGGAAGGCCTCACCGCAGGCGGCGTTCCTGCGGCGGCGGTCCAGCTCGTGCCTACTCAGGACCGTGCAGCCGTCGGCGCGATGCTGACAGCGAGCGGGCTGATCGACATGATCGTTCCGCGCGGCGGCAAGAGCCTGGTAGCACGCGTTCAGGCCGATGCACGGGTTCCCGTGCTCGCCCACCTCGACGGCATCAACCACACCTATGTTGACCGGGCTGCGGAGCCCGCCATGGCCCGCGACATTGCGTTCAACGCGAAACTGCGGCGGACCGGCGTGTGCGGCTCGATGGAGACCCTGCTGATCGACGCGCGCTTCTCCGATCCGCACGGCCTGGTCGAGCCTTTGCTCGCGGCCGGCTGCGAACTGCGTGGTGATGCCAGGGCTTGTGCCATCGATCCGCGAATCATTCCGGCCGAGGCGGGCGACTGGGACACCGAGTACCTCGATGCGGTGCTCTCGGTCGCCGTGGTCGACGGGCTCGATGGCGCGCTCGCCCACATTGCGCGGCATGCTTCGGGCCATACGGACGCCATCGTGACAGCTGACACCGCGACGGCGGAGCGTTTTCTGGCCGAAGTCGACAGCGCAATCGTGATGCACAATGCGTCCAGCCAGTTTGCCGATGGTGGCGAGTTCGGGCTGGGTGCCGAGATCGGCATCGCCACTGGACGGCTCCACGCACGCGGACCCGTCGCACTCGAGGGGCTTACCACCTACAAGTGGCGGGTGTTGGGCTCCGGGCAGATTCGCCGCTGAAACGCCAGCTTACCGGCCTGCTCGGCGGCAGTTTCAATCCGGCGCATGGGGCGCATCGCCGGATCAGCCTCTTTGCGCTGGATGCTTTGGGGCTCGACGAAGTGTGGTGGCTGGTATCGCCAGGCAACGTCCTCAAGCCGGTCGCGGGCATGGCAACGCTAGACGCACGCTTTGCCTCGGCGCGTGCAGCATCGCGTGGTGCGCGGATCCGGGTTTCCGCGATCGAGGCCGAAATGGGCACGCGCTACACCCTCGACACACTGCGCGTCTTGCGGCGGCGCTATCCCAAACGGCGGTTCGTCTGGCTCATGGGCTCGGATAATCTGGCGCAGTTCCATCGCTGGCGCGGTTGGCGACAGATCGCGCGCGAGATGCCGATTGCCGTAATCGCCCGACCGGGTTATGATAGTCGCGCTTTGGCGAGCCCCGCCATGGCTTGGTTGCGCCGCTGGCGCCGGCGGCACGGCTTGGTTTTGACCGGCGCAAAGCGGAGCGCCCCGGCGCTGTCCATCTTGCGTTTCGATCCCGATACCCGCTCGGCCACGGCCATCCGCTCCGCCGATCAGGACTGGTATCGCCGTTTCGATCGAAGCTTCCAGCGCGACATGCTGACGCACCGGGTGATCGGCGCTGCCAGGATGAGCCTGCGTTGAGCCGGTACGCGCTCTTGTCGGCCTTGCCGATTGAAACCACCAGCATCCCGCCCGCTTGCCATCGCCTAATGGCGATGGGCGGAGGGCCTTTGAAACAATGTCATTGAACAGTCAGCCACGGAGACCATCACCACTACCATGACAAGCGTACAGCCCCTGCCGGTCGATGCCGGCATCACCCCCAACCCCGCCACCGCGTCTGCTGCCAGCCCGCTTGCAGCCGCCTCCGGTTCGCTGCTTGATCTGGTCTTGCGTTCGCTTGACGATGACCAGGCGCAGGAAATCATCACAATCCCACTGGAGGGCAAGAGCTCTGTGGCTGATCACATGGTGATTGCCTCAGGCCGTTCGACGCGGCAGGTGGCAGCCATGGCGCAAAAGCTTGCCGAGCGGATCAAGCACGGCGGCTTCGGCCATGTCCGGATCGAAGGCCTCCCCGCTGCGGACTGGGTGCTGATCGACGCTGGCGATATCGTCGTCCATCTTTTCCGCCCGGAAGTGCGCAGCTTCTACAACCTTGAGCGCATGTGGGCCTTCGGCGATCAGGGCGCGGCGTAACGCAGCCCTTTTCGCTCCACAGGTCCGGACACGCGGGGATTCATTGTGCCATCGTTCTGGGCTAGGCCAAGGACATGCTGCTGCACGTGATCGCTCGCGGAAAGATTGGCCGCTCGCCCGAGGCCGAGCTGGTCGAGCGCTATGCGCGGCGCATTGCGTGGGGTTTCAAAGTCACCGAACTGCCCGACCGCGGCGGCACTCTGCCAGCGATTTCGGTTTCTCCGGTTCGCACTGTCGTGCTTGACGAGCGGGGCGAACAACTCGCTTCAACCGCTTTTGCCGCCCTGCTTGGCCGCTGGCGGGATGACGGTGTTCGCGAAGCACGCTTTCTCATCGGTGCGGCGGATGGCCATGATGCAGTGCTGCGTGATGGGGCCGATGTCCGCCTTGCGTTCGGCGCCGCGACATGGCCCCACATGCTTGCCCGCGCGATGCTGGCCGAGCAGCTCTGGCGCGCAACGAGTATTCTTTCCGGCCATCCCTATCATCGTGATGGCTAGGGTTGCCTCATGACGTCACGAAAGGCCTTCCTTGCCATGACTTTGGCGCTGGCCTGTCTGGTCGGTTGGCAGGGCATCGCGCAGGATGCACCGTTTGAAAGTGCAGACCAGGCAGGTGATGCACTGCGGGCTGCAACGCGGGCGCTTGCTGATGCTCGCAAGCGGGGCGACGAACTGGAGGAGGCAGCGCGTCGTGCGACGGCGGCGGCGGACCGCACCGCGAGCGAGGCAGCGGCGGTAGCGGCGCGCATCCAGCAGTCCGAGGCGGAGATCATTCTCGCGCAAGCCCGTGTCAGCGAAATTGATCGCCAGCGCGGCGCGCTGCGGCTGCGCATTGCAGCGCGGCAAGAGCCGGTTGTCCGGCTGACGGCGGCGCTGCAGCTCATGGCACGCCGCCCCCTCGTGTTCAGTCTCATGCGCGCGGACACGCTGCGTGAGACGGTTTACTTGCGCGCCGTGCTGGAGACCATGCTACCCGAAGTACAGCGCCGCACTGCAGGTCTACGGTCCGAGATTGTCCGCGGCAGGCTGTTGCAGGACAGGGCACGGCGCGCAGCGACCGCGCTCAGGGCAAGCGAACAGGCACTCGGACTGCGGCGCCAGCAGTTGGCTGCGCTCGAAAGTCGTCAGCGCATCACCTCACGCAGCGCTCAGGGCGTCGCCAGTCGCGAGGCCGATCGCGCATTGGCTTTGGCTGAAGACACCCGCGATATCGCGGCGCTGCTGGACCGCTTGCGCGTGGATGGGGCGCTGCGCCGCCAGCTTGCCGCATTGCCCGGTCCCGTGCCACGACCCGATCGGCCTGGATCGATGCTGGTGGTGGACGAACGCGGTCCTTCGCCGGGACTTGGCGCTGCATTCTCATGGATACTGCCGGTCAGTGGCCGAATCGTGACCGGGTTCGGCGATAGCGCCGCTGGTGCCCGCTCGATGGGTGTGACGCTGGCACCTGCCTCTTCGGCGCAGGTCGTTGCGCCTGCTGCCGGCCGGGTTGCCTTTGCCGGAGACTATCGCGGGTATGGCCGGATCGTGATCATCGATCACGATGGCGGATGGACCTCGCTGATCACCAATCTCGGGCGGCTTGACGTCACCGTGGCGGCCAGAGTTGTTCAGGGATCACCGCTCGGGCTTGCCGGACCCGGCCGCCCGACCATTACGATCGAGTTGCGCAAGGACGGAACCCCGATCAATCCCCTTGCGCTACTCGGGCGCTGATTGCCCCTTGTGCATGGCGCGAGCCCATCTGGCGTTAATCGCCATGGCTCTATACAAGCGTGCGTAAAGGTCTGCACATTCTGCCGAAAGACAATCATGGCGTTCAAATTCGCGTCCCTGTTCCGCGCCGCCGCGCTGGTGAGTGCCGTTGCGCTGATCCCGGCGGCCACTGCAGGGCTTGCTGCGGTCGATGCACGCTCGGGCCCCGAGTTCAGCAAGCTCATGGCGGTCTACGAGCGCATCAAGACGAGCTATGTCGAGCCGGTCGATGACGACAAGCTGATCAAGGGCGCGATCAACGGCATGCTTGCGGCGCTCGATCCGCACAGCTCCTATCTCGATGCCCGTGACTTCGAAAACCTGCGCACCCAAACCGATGGGTCCTATGGCGGCCTCGGTCTTTCGGTCACGATGGATGACGGGGCGGTCAAGGTAATTGCGCCGACCAAGGGGAGCCCCGCCGATGCCGCGGGGGTCAAGGCCGGAGACTTTATCACGCACATCGATGGCAAGCTGATCTATGGCGGCACGCTCGACGAAGCCGTCGACCAGATGCGCGGGCCCCCGGGCACGTCAATCGGCCTTACCTTGTTCCGGACCGGACGCGACGAGCCGATCGAGGTGAAGATCACCCGGCAGATCATCGAACTCAAGCCGGTTGACTGGAAAGTCGAGGGCAATATCGGGGTGATCTCGGTTTCCAGCTTCAGCGCCAACGTCGGCAGCGAAGTGCTCGACGCACTCAAGCAGATCAAGGCCAAGACGGGTGGCCGGGTTACCGGGCTGGTCCTCGATCTGCGTGGCAATCCGGGCGGCTTGCTGGATCAGGCCGTGGCACTGTCCGATCTGTTCCTCGATCACGGCGCAATTGTCTCGCAACGCGGCCGCTATCCGCGTGACAATGAGACGTACAACGCCGAATCAATGACACCGGGCGATGTTGCCAAGGGCATTCCGATGGTTGTGCTGATCAATGAAGGCTCGGCTTCCGCGTCGGAGATCGTCGCAGGCGCCTTGCAGGACCAGCACCGCGCCGTGCTGATGGGCCAGCGCAGTTTTGGCAAGGGCAGCGTGCAAACACTGATGCCCCTGACCCGAGACACTGCACTCAAGCTCACCACCGCGCGCTACTACACGCCTTCGGGTCGTTCGGTGCAGGAAGGCGGGATCGATCCCGATATCGCTGTGCCGCAGATTTCGGATCCCGATCTCAGGAAGCGCGCCTTGCGGTTCTACCGTGAAAGCGACTTGCGCGGGCACCTGATCAACGAGATCAAGGACGACAAGGATCTCGAGCGCGACAAGGTGCCCGATCCACGGTTCAAGATGACGCCCGAGGAGCTCAAGGCCAAGGGAATCGACGATTTCCAGCTCTACTATGCGCTTCAGACGCTTGGACGGACCGCGCCTCAGGCCCTGGCCGCTCGCAAGCGCTGATTCCATGCAAAACCTGGTCAAGAATCCCTGGCAGGGGGCTTACCTACTGGCTCTGGTCGTGCCGGGCGCTCTGATCTTGGCGGTCTACGTAGCGCAGTATGGCTTCGGCCTCGCACCTTGCGAGATGTGCTGGTGGCAGCGCTACCCCCATTTCGCGGCGATCGGATTTGCACTTGGGGCACTGGGCATGCGTGGCACCCGTTTGGGCGAGGCGTTGGTGCGCCTGGCTGCACTGGCGATCGCCATCAGCGGTCTGATCGGCGGATATCATGCGGGCGTCGAATATGGCTGGTGGCAGGGACCCACCGCTTGTTCCTCGACCAGTCTCGGCGACGATCCGCTCGCATCGATCATGAATGCGCCGCTGATTCGCTGCGATACCCCGGCCTGGACCCTCTTTGGGGTGAGCCTTGCAGGATTCAATTTTCTGATCTCGGTGGTCAGTGCAGCATTTATTTTCGCGCTTCTCGGCCGCCGCAAGCACGTACCCGATGGAGTGTGACGATGAGTGATGCACGTGCAGCGATGCTGCGGGTCAATCAGGCAGGGGAGTTCGGTGCGATCCGCATCTACGCCGGGCAACTGGCCGTGATGGGCGACCGCACACCGATCTCGGGTGAAATCGCGACAATGGCGCAGCAGGAAGCGGTGCATCGGGAGCAGTTCGACGCGTTGCTGGCTGAGCGCGGCGTGCGGCCGACGGTGCTGCAACCGCTATGGTCTGCGGCCGGCTTTGCGCTCGGCGCTGCGACCGCTTTGATCGGACCGGAGGCCGCCATGGCGTGCACCGCCGCAATCGAAACCGAGATTGACCGTCATTATACCGAGCAACTTGAGGAACTGGGCGACGAGGACCCGGAGCTCTCCGCCATGATCCGCACGTTTCGCGATGACGAGCGCGAGCATCGTGACACCGCTCTTGCCGCAGGCGCAGAGCGGGCACCGGCTTATCCGCTGCTTTCGGGCGCCATTCGCATGGGTTGCCGGTTCGCCATTGCGGTATCCAAGCGGATCTGAACCCCTGTCCATTGATCCACCGCAAGGCATGGACTTCAGCTATCGTTCACGCCGGACAGGCCCTATATCGCAGGGCATGATCCCAGCTGGAGCCTTCGCGATGAAGCAGTTTTTCCTCACCGCCGCGTGTCTGACCACCGCGCTGCTCGCCGTGCCGCTACCGGCCGTGGCGCAGGGGCAGGACAATTCGGCTGAGAAGATCAACCAGCTCATTGTCTTTGGCGATGACCCCTGCCCCGCCTCGACCGACGGGTCGATCACGGTCTGCGCGCGCAAGGATGAATCGGAGCGCTTCCGCATTCCTGCTCCGTTGCGCGACAATCCCAATGCCTCGGTCAACCAGGGCTGGACGCAGCGGGTCAAGGCCTACGAGACCGTAGGCTCGTTCGGAGTCAATTCCTGCTCGCCAGTCGGTGCCGGCGGGGCCACCGGTTGCATGGCCCAGTTGATCAACAGCGCCTATTCCGAAAAGAAACAGGCCAGCGATGTCCAGTTCGGCAAGCTGATCGAGGCCGAGCGGGCCAAGCGGACGCAGACGATCGATGCCGATACGGCGGCCGAACAGGCCCGCGTCGAAGTGCTCGAGAAGGAATACGAGGCAAAGCTGAAGCGTGAGCGGGAAGGTGAGACGACTACGAATGCACCCGCATCACCGGGTCCGACCAGCCCACCGCCACTTGCTGCCCCGCCTCAGCCCTGAGGCACCGACAGGTCTTCTCAACTGAGCGCGATGTCTGGCGCGTCTTCCTGCTTCATCCCGACCGTGTGATAGCCTGCATCCACGTGGTGAACCTCGCCGGTCACGCCCGATGCGAGATCGGACAGCAGATAGAGACCCGCGCCGCCGACGTCGTCGATCGTCACATTCCGCCGCAGCGGTGCATTGGACTCGTTCCACTTCAGGATGTAGCGGAAATCGCCGATCCCGCTTGCCGCGAGTGTCTTGATCGGGCCAGCTGACAGCGCATTCACGCGAATGCCGTCTGGGCCGCAATCATTGGCGAGGTAGCGCACGCTGGCCTCGAGCGCCGCCTTGGCCACGCCCATCACGTTGTAATGCGGGATGACCTTTTCCGCGCCGTAATAGGTCAGCGTCAGGATCGAGCCGCCCCCGCGTTGCGTGCCGTTGTCGTCCGCAAGCGGCGGCATCATCGCCGCGGCGCGCCGGGTGACCGCAACCATACTGTAGACCGAGATGTTCATGGTCATCAGGAAGTTGTCGAGCGACGTATCCATGAACTTGCCGCGCAGCTCGCTCTTGTCCGAAAACCCGATTGCGTGGACAAGAAAGTCGATGGTTGGCCAGCGCGCGGCGAGCGTGTCGAATGCCACGTCGAGGGCGGCCATGTCGGAGACGTCGCATTCGATCAGGAAATCGCTGCCAAGGCTTGCGGCCAGTGGGCGCACGCGCTTCTCCAGCGCCTCGCCCTGGTAGGAAAAGGCAAGCTCGGCACCCTGTTCATGCAGCTTGCGGGCAATGCCCCAGGCGAGCGACTTGTCATTGGCGAGGCCCATGATCAGACCGCGCTTTCCTTCCATAAGTCCTGTCATGCGACCTCTTGTTTCACTTATCCCGTTGTGTCGTTGCGGCCGCGCTGGCCTGTGCTCCGCGCGCCCGGTTGTCGGTCTCGTCCGCCATATGCTGCTCTTCGGGCGTTACAGCCAGAGCGGCGTTGAGTTCGGCGCCTACGACCATCCCTAGGCCAATCAGCCAAAAAAAGAAAAGCGCGATCATCACGCCGGCAAGGCTGCCATAGGTCAGATCATACATGAACAGATGGCGCAGCAGCTTGGGGAGCATGGTGGTCACAGCCAGCCACCACAGCGTAACCACCAGTGCGCCGGGCCATTTGGGATAGATCCGTGCGCGATAGGCGCCGGGCGTGAGCGAAATGAAGAGAAGCCACAGCGCGCCGAACAGCACCAGTGCCGGGATGACCCGTGAAAGCGTCAGGGCGTTGATCAGTCCGGTAGCCCGCGGGAGCCAGGTGGTTACAGCCTCCATGACCGTGCCGATCACCACTTGCGCCGCGATCGAGACGAGGATGAGCACGACCGAGGCGATGATCAGCCCGGTCGACATGAGCCGATAGCGCCAGAAGGCATGGACCAGGCGGGTGCCATAGGCACGGCGCAGGATGTCGCGGATCGTCTCGACAAGGCTGCCGACCGTCCACAGCCCAACCAGCCCGCCGATCCACAAAAGCCCGCCAGTGCGCGCCTCGATCACGCCGTGCGCGACCGGCGAAAGCACATTGGCAACAACCGGTGGCAGCGCCATAAGCACGGTGTTCACAGCCGCGGTTCGGTCTTCGCTTTCTCCCACCAGCGAAAACAGTGCCGCACCGGTGATGAAGAACGGGAACAGCGCGATGAGCACCATATAGGCAAAATTGCCCGCGTGGATCGTGCCGTCATGCATGACACCGGTCCAGACGCGTCTGGCCGCAACCCGTGTGGACGCCAAAAGCGCGTGCCGGGCCCCGACGCCGGCAAGGCCGGGTCGGTACTGCAAGGCCGCGCGCCGCCTTGCTTCGGGCGATAGATCGGCGACGGGAACATACGGCTCGGCGATGTCGTTTGGCGCTGGTGTTCCCCCGTCCTTTCCCATCGGGTCAGTCTGCGAACCTGGCCCGCAAATCGCGGCTGTCGCGCCATCCATCAAGACGTGCCTTCAGGTCGGTGTCTTCGGCAGGAATGTCCACCAGCAACTTGACCAGCTGGTCGCCGCGCTCACCATTCTTGCGTGTGAACCCCCGGCCCTTGAGCCTGAGTGTCTTCCCACTGGTGCTGCCGGGAGCGACGGTCATCATGACCGGTCCCTCGACGGTGGGGATGCGAACCTTGGCGCCGTCCATCGCCTCGTCGAGGCTGATCGGTACTTCGAGGCGGATATTGTCACCCTCCCGTTCGAAATAGGCGCTGGGCTCGATCTCGATCGTCACGATGGCATCGCCGAAACCGCCGGGCCCGGCTTCCCCCTTGCCGCCGAGGCGAACTTGCTGGCCGTCCACGAGTCCCGGGGGAAGCTTGAGGTCGATGGTCTTGCCATCAGCCAAAGTCACTCGCTGCGGTTCGCGGCGCGCGGCCTCGTTGAACGGGACTTTGAGCGTATAGGTTACATTGGCGCCGCGGGGTGCCGGGCGCCGCCGGCCAGCCGGCCCGGCCCCGCCACCCATAGTGCCGCCCATTCCTCCGCGACCGCCAAACAGCCCTTCGAAGATGTCGCCAAGATCGATCCCCTCGCCGCCCTGACCCGCGCCCTCGAACCCGTCATGCCGATAGCCGCGCTGCGCTCCGGCAAAGCCGCCGCCGGGTCCGCCGCCGCCAAACCCGAACGGACCGGCGGGATTACCGTCGGCATCGATCTCGCCGCGGTCGAAGCGGGCTCGCTTGTCCTTGTCCGAAAGGAGATCATAGGCCCGCGTCACCTCGGCAAAGCGTTCGGCCGCGTTGAGCTTACCGGCATTGCGATCGGGGTGCAGTTCCTTCGCCAGCGTGCGATATGCGGATTTGATGTCCTTCTCGCTTGCGGTGCGCGGTACGCCGAGGATGGAATAGGGATCTGCCATGGTACCTAGCTAGGGTTGCTCCCCCTTACCCGCAAGGCTCGCTTTGCACTGGGGGTGTCATGGGCTAGGGCATGGCGCAATTCGGCCCGTCTGCGATTGACCGCGATCAAGCGCCGGGCCCCGACCGACAGGATTTGACCTTTGGCCATAGAACCCGCCGACGAAGCCATTCCCGGCCGCGATCCTTTCTCCATTTTCAAGACCTGGTTCGCAGAGGCGCAGGCGAGTGAGCCCAACGATCCCAATGCCATGGCACTGGCAACCGCGACGCGGGATGCGGCGCCGTCGGTGCGAATGGTCCTCCTTAAAGGCCATGGGCCGGATGGCTTCGTGTTCTACACCAATTTCGAAAGCCGCAAGGGCGGCGAACTTGGGGCCAATCCTCAGGTCGCACTGCTGTTCCACTGGAAGAGCCTGCGCCGTCAGGTGCGGATCGAAGGAACCATCAGGGAAGTGACGCCCGGCGAGGCGGATGCCTATTTCGCCAGCCGC
>Ga0164295_10002201_pt1 | contig 16177 bp, 11 predicted proteins | sample GEODES006metaG_FD_111798 | JGI IMG/M metagenome (GOLD analysis project Ga0164295, IMG submission 111798) | Oligotrophic lake water microbial communities from Sparkling Lake, Wisconsin, USA - GEODES006 metaG | ecosystem: Environmental > Aquatic > Freshwater > Lake | place: USA: Sparkling Lake... | reverse complement strand
GCCGGACTCGATTTCTTGCGTGATCTGCGCCATGCCGCGCTGAATGTCGGCCAGGTCGCTGGCACCGATGATGCCCTGCGCCGCCAGCATCTCGGCATGCGCCAAGCTGCCGCTGATGTCGGCTTGCCACAGGCGTTTGTCAAAAAACACGCTGGCGGTATAGCGCTTGACCAACTCGCTCATGGGCTCAGAAAAGAGCGCCGACCAGGCTTGGGATTTTTTGTCGAGTTGGTTTGTCATATGGGCTTATTTTATCGGTCGCTTGACACGCCAAACAGCCGCTTGTGAGCGGCCTCTTTTTCAAGTGCGAATTCGCATTAAAACAAAAAAACGATGTCTAACACTGCACTTGCCCTCAACTTCACGAGCCCAGCAAAGCCAGTCCCATGGCATGGTAGGCGGGCAAGGTGTGCGGGTCGTTGCCGATGTTGGCCGCGATCGGGTGGGATGCGTAACGGGCGATCACCATCTCGGCTTTGGGATCGATGTAAATGTTTTGGCCATGCACCCCGCGGGCCATGATGGCACCGTGCGGGTTGTGTGAAACCCACCACATGTTGCGGTAGCTCCAGCCGGGCAGGGTGGGCGGGCCATTGGGCGCAAAGCGGACAGGATCTGCACCGGCGAAGGTGTCTCGCACAGCCGCTTCGGGCAAGACCTGGGTGGAGCCCACACGCCCATGGTTGCGCAACAGTTCGCCAAAACGGGCCAAGTCTCGCAGGGTGGTGTTCAGTCCGCCCCCGGCAAAGGCGGTGCCGATAGGGTCTACTGAATAGTAAGCGTCTTTTTCGGCACCCATAGGCTGCCAGATGAGTTTCGACAACAAGTCCTCGGTACGCAGGGCCGTGATCCTGGCCACGACCCAAGCCAACACATCGGTGTTGGCCGTTCGGTAAGTGAACTTCTCTCCGTGTTCGCCCAGTTTGAGCACCCTGGGCAGGTAGTCGTAAAAGTGGGTCGGCCCGGTATATCCTGAGGGTCGGGGCATGACGCCACCAGCACGCATATGGTTCCAAATTTCTGCCTGAGGGTCGGCGTAGTTTTCGGTGTAATCAATGCCGGTGGTCATGTCCATGACTTGCCGTACTGTGGCATCGCCAAAGCCGCTGGCCGCCAACTCAGGCACGTAATGTCCCACCCGTTGTGCTTCGTCCAGTTGGCCATCGGCAACCAGGCATGCGGCCATCATGCCCATGAAGGACTTGGACACCGACATGGCAATGTGCTGGGTGGCAGGCGTCATGACGCCGTTGTATTGTTCAAACAACACCTGGCCTTTGTGCATGACCAACAACGCGTCGGAGTAAGTCATCTCCATCATGTCGGTCCAGTCGCCACCGCCATGGCCGCCCAGTGCGGTGTATTGAATGCTTGGTAACTCACTTGCAGAGGCTGGCAATGGCCTGGCCTGACCTTGTGTGACGGCCACGGTAGGCACCAACTGGCGCTGGTGCGCAAAGCTCCATCGCAATTGCGGAAAGCGGTAGCTGGTGCTGTCCTGAAATGCAATGCGCTTGTCAGCAGGGGGTGGTGAGCCTCGCATCCAGCCCAGCTCCATTGGATCGCAATCGCGGGCTGCAGGAAAAGTGGGCACGGGTGAAACAGGGGGCATGCGGGGCTTTCATCTGAACGGACAAACACGTGTTGTATTGAAGCAAATTATGGTGCTTTCAGCTGTGTCACACCATGCGAATTAACCCGTGTTACGCAAGCCCGCCGCAATGCCGTTGATGCTGATGTGAATCCCGCGTTGCACGCGTTCGTCGGCCAGGCCCGCACGGTATCGCCCCACCAGTTCCACTTGCAGGTGGTGCAACGGATCGATGTACGGAAAACGATGGCGGATGGATCGGGCCAGGGCCGGGTTGTTGGCGAGTCGGTTTTTCTCGCCGGTGATCTGTGTCAAAGCTTCGGCGGTGCGGTGCCATTCGGCCTCGATCGCGGTAAATATTTTTTTGCGCAGTCGGCTGTCGCTGACCAGTTCTGAATAGCGCGAGGCCAGGGCCAGGTCGCTTTTGGCCAGCACCATGTCCATGTTGGACAGCAGCGTGCGAAAGAAAGGCCATTGGCGGTACATTTTTTGCAGCAAGGCAAGCGCAGCTTTGCGTTCATCGGGCGTGGGCTGGTGGAGCAGGTGACTCACCGCAGATCCAAAACCATACCAGCCCGGCAGGGTCAAGCGGCATTGCCCCCAGCTGAAGCCCCAGGGGATGGCCCGCAGGTCTGCGATCTGTTGGGTGGCTTTGCGCGATGCGGGGCGTGAGCCCATGTTCAACTCGGCTATTTCTCGGATCGGTGTGGCGCTGAAAAAATAATCGTTAAACCCTGGAGTCTCATACACCAGCGCGCGGTAGGCGTTCATGCTGGCTTGCGAGAGTTGGGCTGCAGTTTCCAAAAACTGCTGGGTTGCCGGTTTGGTCGGTTGCAGCAGCGTGGCCTCGAGTGTGGCGGCCACCAGGGTCTCCAGGTTGCGTCGGCCGATTTCGGGGTTGGCGTATTTGGAGCCGATCACTTCGCCTTGTTCGGTCAGACGAATCTGACCGCGCACCGTGCCGGGGGGTTGCGCCAGAATGGCCTCGTAGCTCGGACCGCCGCCGCGGCCGACAGTGCCGCCACGGCCATGGAACAGGCGCAGCGTGATGCCATGGCTTCGATGCAGTGTGTCAAACAGTTCTACCAGTGCTATCTCGGCGCGGTAAAGCGCCCAGTTGCTGGTGAAAATGCCGCCGTCTTTGTTGCTGTCTGAATAGCCCAGCATGATGTCTTGCTCTCCCCCCGATCGCTGCACCAGGGCGGCCACACCGGTCAGGGCATAAAAGTCACGCATGATGGACGCAGAATGCGCCAAGTCTTCAATCGTCTCGAACAGGGGCACCACGATCAGGTCATTTGTGGCCGCAGTGTCCAGCGTGCCTTTCATCAGCCCTACTTCTTTCAGTAACACGAGTGCTTCGAGCAAGTCGCTCACCGTTTCGGTGTGGCTGATGATGCAGTGACGGATGGCCTCGGCGCCGTATTGCTCTCGCAGACGTTTGGCCGATTCAAAGACAGCCAACTCGGCTTGGGTATGCGCTGAGTAGTTGGCCCCGGGCACACGCAGAGGACGTGCATCGTTGAGCAGTTGCATCAGCAGTGCACATTTGGCGGCTTCGTCCATTTGGCTGTAGCTGACATGAACTCGGGCAGTGGCCAATAATTCGGCCACAACTTCTTCGTGTTTGTCGGAGCTTTGTCGCAGGTCCACGGTGGCCAAATGAAAGCCAAAAACTTCTACCGCCCGAATGAAAGAATGCAATCGCTGGTCGGCCAGCGCTTGCAGTTGCTGGCCGATCAGCGATTGTTCGATGACGCGCAAGTCTGTCAAAAACGCCTGGGCATCGGGATACGGATTTTGCGGTGCAAGCGCATGGGGGGCGGCATCGCCGCCGGTCAGGGCTTTCAATGTGGCGGCGAGTCGGGCATACATGCCCGTCAAGGCGCGGCGGTAGGGCTCGTCCATGCGGTGCGCATTGGTGTCGGGCGAGCTTTCGGCAAGGGCTTGCATCGTGGCCGGAAAGTCCAGCAACATGGCTGACAAAGACAGCTCGCCGCCCAGAGCGTGGATCTCGGTCAGGTAGTGGCGCAATGCCACTTCGGATTGTCGGCGTAAGGCGTATTCCAGTGTTTCAGCAGAAACATTGGGGTTGCCGTCGCGGTCACCGCCTATCCATTGCCCCATTCGCAAGAACGTGGCCACGGGTTGTTTGTCCAGCGCATGCTCAAGCTCGGCATAAATTTGAGGAATTTCGCGTAAAAATGTGGCTTCGTAGTAGCTCAAGGCGTTTTCAATTTCATCGGCCACGGTCAATTTGGAAAACCGCAGCAAGCGGGTTTGCCACAGCTGCATCACGCGGGCCCGCATCTGCTGTTCATTGGCGGCCATCTCTCTTGGGCTGAGCGCGTCCTTGGCCGAGTTGACAGCCGTTGCACGGGCTTTGATTGCGTCTCGGGCAGTCAACAGATGGGCAATCTCCCGTTCAGCACTCAAGATGCTTTGGCGCTGGACCTCTGTCGGGTGGGCGGTTAAGACGGGTGAAACATAGCTGTGAGCCAAGGTCTGGGCTATGGTTTTGGGGGTGATGCCTGCCCATCGCATGCGCTGCAGGGCCACTTCAATGCTGCCCTCTTGCGTATGGCCGGCGCGTTCGTGTACGGCGCGGCGGCGGATATGGTGCCGGTCTTCGGCCAGATTGGCCAAATGGCTGAAGTAAGTAAAAGCCCGAATCACGCTCACGGCTTGCTCTCCACTGAGGCTTTTGAGCAGTTTCTTTAAGGCCTTGTCGGCTTCATGGTCGGCGTCGCGCCGAAAAGCCACCGAAAGTTTGCGTATGTTTTCGACCAGTTCAAAGGCAGGTGCACCTTCTTGTTCGCGGATCACGTCACCCAAAATTCGGCCGAGTAAACGAATGTCTTCGACCAATGGGCGTTCTTTGTCGCGTGATTGACGAAGAGGGGTTTCTTTCGATGCCTGTTTCATGGTTCAGGTGTTCAAGCGCAAGGTGGAAGTCGGATGCCCATGCTAGCATCGACAGCACCTGAACAATTACCACAGAGTTACTGCCGTGAAAGCTTCTATTCTTGTTCCACAGCCCATTGTCATCGCCACACGCGAAAGCCGTTTGGCAATGTGGCAGGCTGAACACGTACAGGCCTTGTTGCAAGCCCGTGGTCATGCCGTGACCTTATTGGGTATGACCACACTGGGTGACCAAATCCTGGACCGCAGTTTGAGCAAGGTGGGTGGCAAGGGCTTGTTTGTCAAAGAGCTGGAGTTGGCCCTGCAAGAAGGTCGCGCTGACATTGCGGTGCATTCGCTCAAAGATGTGCCGATGGATTTGCCTGAAGGGTTTGATCTGGGTTGCGTGATGGCGCGCGAAGACCCGCGTGATGCCTGGGTCTCGTCGCAATACGCCACTTTGGCCGATTTGCCCCTCGGCGCGGTGGTCGGTACCTCGAGTTTGCGCCGCACTGTATTGCTGCGTGCTTTACGCGCTGATTTAAAAATTGAGCCCTTGCGCGGTAACCTGGATACACGGCTGCGTAAGCTGGACGAAGGTCAATATGCCGGCATTGTGCTGGCTGCGGCAGGATTGAAGCGCTTGAACTTGCACCAGCGGATTCGTCATATTTTTGAAGAAGCCGACATGCTGCCCGCAGCAGGGCAAGGCGCGCTGGGTATTGAAATCCGAGCCGATCGCCAGGATCTGCGAGATGCCCTGGTGCCTTTGGTGGATGAAAACACATGGCTGCGCGTGGCGGCCGAACGCGCGGTCAGCCGTGCCATGGGGGGCAGTTGCTCGATGCCCTTGGCCGCCCATGCAACTTTGACGGATGGCGTTTTGACCTTGAAAGCCGCTTGGGGCGATCCGCTTGGGAATGGCGTCTTGGTGACCGCCGAGGCGACACTGAACAATCCGGTGCACGCCAGCGCCGAGCAATTGGGTGAGCAGGTCGCAAACAGTTTGAGGCATGCCGGTGCCCATGGATGACCCCGTTCATCTGGACAACCTCACCGGCATGAGGCCGTCTGCCGGCGCCGCCAAAATTCAGATTTGGGTCACGCGGGCGCCAGAAGATGCGCGAGCCTGGATTCTGGGTTTGAATGACATGGGTTTTGATGCGCAACCGATGCCTTTGATGGCCATTGGCCCTGCGCCCGATCAGCACGCTCTGCGCAGTACCTGGCAACACCTGGACCAGTACCAGGCGGTCATGTTTGTCAGCGCCAACGCGGTGCGTTATTTTTGGCAAGCGAGTCCAGTTTCGGAAGGGGTTTTACCTTGGGGCGGACAGCGAGCCTGGGTCACGGGACCCGGCAGTCAAGACGCCTTGTTGAAAGTCGGTGTGCCCCTGCACGCGATTGATGCCCCGCCTTGGGATGCGGTTCAACTCGATTCGGAGGCCTTGTGGTCGGTTGTGGCTTCTCAAATCCACGCTGGCTTGCGGGTCTTGGTCGTTCGCGGGTGTGATGCCCAAGGTCAAGTTACAGGACGCGATTGGTTGGTCACCCAACTGCAAGCAGCAGGCGTACAGGTGGATCAAATTGCGGCCTACCAAAGAAAAAAACCTGAATTGAGCCAGGTTCAATTAGCAGCTGTGCGTCAATCGGTTGAGCGGGGTGCGGTTTGGCTTTTCAGTAATTCTGAAGCGATTTTCAATTTGAAAGAGGCCTTGCCTGACCAGGACTGGCGGGGAGCCAAAGCGGTGGCCACGCACCCTCGGATTGCCAACAATGCAAAACAAGCGGGCTGGGGGTCTGTGGCTATTGCGCAACCCGCACTTCAAGCGGTCGCGTCCTCTATAAAATCCTGTCATGAATTCCCAAAATCCAGCCTCTAAGCATCCTCCCGGCCTCACGGCTTTGCGTTGGAGTTGGTCGGTGGCCATTCCGACGCTGTTGGCTTTGGCAGGCTTAGTGGGCAGTGGATTGTTATGGGAAAAGCTGTCCCGTATTCAAGGACAATTGGCCCGCCAAAGTGCGGATGCCGGGCAGCAGTCTTTGGAGGCCAAGGCCTGGGCCAAGCAAGCCCAAGAGACGGTCAAGGAAAACGCGGCACGTTTAAGTTTGCTGGAATCTCGCTTGGGAGAGGTTGCTTTGCAACGCGGCCAGCTGGATGAATTGATGCAAAGCCTCTCGCGTTCGCGTGATGAAAATCTGGTGGTAGATATTGAAGCGGCAGTGCGCATGGCGCAGCAGCAGTCGCAGTTGACCGGCAGTCTGGAACCCATGCTCGCGGCGCTCAAGTCGGCCCAATTGCGCGTACAGCGGGTCAGTCAACCCCGCTTGACGACAGTGTTAAGGGCTATCGAAAAAGACCTTGAGCAAGTCAAGTCGTCGCAGGTCACCGACTTGCCTGGTGTGTTGATTAAGCTGGATGAACTGGTGGGCTTGGTGGACGAGTTGCCCATGACCAATCAACCTTTGTCTGCGACAGCGCTTAAAACAACTGGCGCAGCAGTCTCACCCGTCAACCCCAATTGGTGGCAAATCGGGGTCGATCGATTTTGGCAAGAAGTCCGTGGATTGCTGCGCGTCAGTCGCATTGACACACCCGAAGCTGCATTGCTGTCTCCGGATCAAACTTTCTTCTTACGTGAAAACCTCAAACTTAAATTGCTGAACGCACGCATGGGCTTGCTGGCACGGCAAAGCGAATCTTTGCAAGTCGATTTGACGGCCTCCGCTGCTTTGGTGCGCAAGTATTTCGATATGAACTCCCGCAAGTCGCAGCAGGCGTTGCAGTTGATCGAGCAGTCGCAATCGCAATTGCGTAAAGCTGAAATGCCCCGTTTGGATGGCACCTTGTCTGCGTTGGCTACGGCCGCAGCGGGAAGGTAAACCCCATGCGTGTGGCTCTTTGGCTGATTGCATTGTTCTCAGTGGCAGTGGCCATAGCGTTGCTGGCGGGCAGCAATCCTGGCACCGTGATGTTATTTTGGCCGCCCTACAGGATAGATCTGTCCTTGAATTTGGTGTTGCTCGTGCTGGCATCTATTTTGGTGTTGATGCATTTGGCACAGCGTGCTTTGTCAGCCATGCTGGCATTGCCAAAGCAAGCCAAGCGTTGGCGCTTGTTGCAAAAGGAAAGGGCTGCTCATGGCGCTTTGCTCGACGCTTCAGCGCACTACATGGCGGGCCGTTATTTACGCGCACGCAAAGCAGCTGAATTGGTGATCGGTTACGAACGTGCTTTGGCCAATGCGGGCGGTCATTTGGCTCATGCCACTGCTTTGAAAGCTTTGGCCCATATCCTGGCTGCCGAAGCTTCGCATGCATTGCAAGACACAAGCAATCGGCATAAGCACTTGAGCGAAGCTTTGGCTGAGGCCGAGCACGCTGCAACAGGCCTGCGACAAACGCTCAAAGAAGGGGGCTTGCTGCGGGCGGCACATTGGTCTTTGGACGATCAAGATGCCGTTGCCAGTCTGGCGTGGCTGGACCAACTGCCGCAAGGGGTTGCCCGCAGAACGGTGGCCATGCGCTTGCGTTTAAAGGCTTCGCGCCTGGCGGATCAACCTGCGCAAGCTTTGGAAACTGCTTTGTTATTGGCCAAGCACCGCGCCTTTTCTCCGGCGGCGGCCGACAGCATTGTGCGCGGCTTGGTGATGGACTTGTTGGCCCATACCCACGAAACTTCTCAATTGCAACGTGTCTGGCAAAGCCTAGGCGCATCTCAGCGTCTCATGCCTGAGTTGGCGGTGCAGGCGGCAAACCAGTGGCTTGCCTTGAAGGGTGATGCGGCTGTTGCTCGTACTTGGTTGCTGCCCATTTGGGATCGGTTTTTAAAAATACCAACGTTTTTGTCGGTTGCTCAAAAAGTTAAATTAGTGCGTGCGATTGACCTTAGCCTTGGACACGTACAAGACCCCTCTGAGCATGAGTGGTTGTCTCGAATCGAGTCTGCACAATTGGCACAACCCCAGGACGCGTCCTTGCAGTATTTGGCCGGTATGGCTTGTATGAAAAGACAGCTCTGGGGCAAGGCGCAGACCTTGTTAACGCAAGCTGCGCAGAAACTGGAGGATGCTGAACTTCGTCGTCAAACTTGGTCTGCATTGGCCCAATTGTTCGAACAACGCGATGATGCCGTAGCCGCTGCAGCAGCTTGGAAACGCGCCGCAACTGTTTGAAACTTGCAAAGAGGGTGTTGACGAAAAAAATGCCGGACAAGTCCGGCATTTTGGATGGTTTTGCAAGAACAGTGGTGCTTAAAAGGGCAACTTCATTTCACTCAGGTCTTTGCGGGTCTCAACCAATATCAACGGCCCTTCATTGCTCACCACCGCGGGGGGGCGTTCTCGAGGGATGTGAACCGGCTTGGGCTCAGCAGCAATCAAAGCCTGAACCATGGCAATTTTGGCCGGATCGGAGTTGACCCACTGAAGACCGGAGTTGTTGGCAACTTGGTTCAATGCATCTACAGGTAAGGTGAAGGCCTGAACCTGCGGCAATCCAGAGGATCCAGTCGCCGCAACCTCAGCCGCAACCGGTGCAGCAACCTCAGCCGTAACAGGTGCAGCAACAGGTGCAGCAACAGGTGCAGCAACAGGTGCAGCAACAGGTGCAGCAACAGGTGCCGCAACAGGTGCCGCAACATCGACCACCCGCGTGGCAATCTCTGATTCAGGCTGGGCTGCAGTCGGTGCCTGAGTAAGCTCATGGGATGTTGCGGCAGCGGGCTCGCGTGACCACAGACCACTCACTTGGGTCACGGGCTGAGTTGGAGTTGCCTCTGTTGTTGGGGCCGTAGAGGCTGCACGGTCAAAGTAAGAACGCGGAGCGGCGTCCGTTGCAGACGCAGTGTTTTCTGGCGGCGCATGCACTACGGCATTGGAAACAAAGGCAGCATCGCCCGCATTCGGCTCTGTGCGTTGTTCGGTTTGACGTTCACGGCGGTCTCGGCCATAACGGTCGCGTGAGCGACGCTCTCGGCGTTCTGGGCTTGAGCCCTCTGCAGAAGGGTCTTGACCGACTTGGGCGGCAAGTTCGTTGCCGGCAGTTCCTGCGGAGCGAACGCCATTTTCACCTTCTGCGCGTGGCGTATCGGATGGGCGGCGATCGCCACGGCCCTCGCCACGCTCGCGGCGACCTTCTCCCCGTTCGCGTCGGCCATCGCCACGGCCCTCACCTCGGTCAGCACGCGGTGCGCGTTCACTTAAGGTGTTGTCTGCAATGTCCATGGCAATCGTTTGTGCACCGTCAGCTTGTGTGGCCATGGCATCACGGCGTTCACGTGGAGCGCGCTCAGGGCGCTCGCTTTGACGTTCATTGCTGCGCTCTGCACCGCGGTCATCCGCGCGATCGTTGCGACGCCCCTCACGCGGAGCGCGGGGCTCACGGGCTTCGGCCGGTGCGCCTTCATTGCGCTCGCCTTGGCGTTCGCCACGTCGGTTGCCGTTGCGGCCACGGCCTCGCTCACCACCACCACGAACCTCTCGGCCTTCGCGGCTTTCAGGTGTGCTGCGGCCCTCGCGTTTGTCTTCCTTGGCCGGCTCTGCTGCTGGGGCAGGGGCTGATGCACCGCCAAAGAGGTTTCTCAACCAGCCGAAAAAACCACCCGTTGCAGCAGGTGCGGCTTCAGGCTTGGCAGTTGTTGCAGCAGGCTTGGCTGATTCAGGTGCTTCCACCTTGAGCGGTGCCATGGGCGCTGGTGCGTCAGGCAAAACACCTTTGATCACGGGTGTTTGCTTGTTGGTCGGCTCTTGAGAGCGGCGTGTGACGGTGGTCGCATCTTCCATCACTTCGGCCATTTTGTAGCTGGCTTCAATGAGGTCCAAGCGCGGATCGTCGTGCTTCAAACGCTCGAGTTTGTAGTGTGGTGTTTCCATCGACTTGTTGGGCACCAGCAGCACATGAATGCGTTGCTGCAATTCGATCTTGGCGATTTCGGAGCGCTTTTCGTTCAACAAGAAAGAGGCAACTTCCACTGGCACTTGTGCGTGCACAGCGGCGCTGTTGTCCTTCATGGACTCTTCTTGGATGATACGCAGGATCTGCAGCGCCGAGCTTTCGGTGTCCCGAATGTGGCCAGAACCACCGCAGCGAGGGCAAGGAATCGAAGAGCCTTCAGACAAGGCCGGCTTCAAGCGTTGGCGGCTCATTTCCATCAGGCCGAACTTGCTGATGGAGCCAAACTGGACGCGGGCACGGTCTTGACGCAAGGCGTCGCGCAAGCGGTTTTCCACTTCGCGGCGGTTCTTCGACTCTTCCATGTCGATGAAGTCGATCACGATCAGACCACCCAAGTCGCGCAGGCGCATCTGGCGCGCCACTTCGTCAGCGGCTTCGAGGTTGGTGCGGGTGGCGGTTTCTTCGATGTCGCCGCCCTTGATGGCGCGGGCCGAGTTCACGTCCACGGAAACCAAAGCTTCGGTGTGGTCGATCACGATGGCGCCTCCCGAAGGCAGTTGCACGGTGCGGGCATAGGCCGATTCGATCTGGTGTTCAATCTGGAAGCGGCTGAACAGCGGAGCGTCGTCGCGGTAACGCTTCACGCGCGCAGCGAATTCTGGCATCACGTGGCTCATGAACTGCTGAGCTTGTTCGAAAATGTCGTCGGTGTCGATCAGGATGTCGCCGATGTCATTGTTGAAGTAGTCACGAATCGCGCGGATGACCAAGGATGATTCTTGGTAAATCAGGAAAGCGCCTTTGCCGCCTTTGGTGGCGCCGTCGATGGCGGTCCACAACTTGAGCAGGTAGTTCAGGTCCCACTGCAATTCGGGTGCAGATCGGCCAATGCCAGCGGTGCGGGCGATGATGGACATGCCCTTGGGGTATTCCAACTGGTCCATGGCTTCTTTGAGCTCGGCCCGGTCGTCGCCCTCGATACGGCGACTGACGCCACCGCCACGGGGGTTGTTGGGCATCAGTACCACATAGCGCCCAGCCAGCGAGACAAAGGTGGTCAGGGCTGCGCCCTTGTTGCCACGTTCTTCTTTTTCGACCTGAACCATGAGTTCTTGGCCTTCGCGGATCACATCGTTGATGCGGGCCTGGCTGACCGAGACGCCTTCGGCAAAGTACTGGCGTGAAATTTCTTTGAAGGGCAAAAAGCCATGACGGTCTTCACCGTAGTCCACAAAGCAAGCTTCGAGTGAGGGCTCGACGCGGGTCACAACGGCTTTGTAAATATTGCCTTTGCGCTGTTCGCGGCCTTCGATTTCGATTTCGTAGTCGAGGAGTTTTTGTCCATCGACGATGGCCAGTCGGCGTTCTTCAGCCTGTGTGGCGTTTATGAGCATCCGTTTCATGATGCAGTCCTTCTTCTGATGCCGCGCGGCACAGGGTCAAAGGACCCGCTGGCTGCGCTGGCTTGTATCGGCCCACAATGGGCACACGATGCCGGAGAAGACGCTTGAAACGAAAGGAATTGCCGAAGTGTCCGCTGCTTAACTGCGCAATGGCGCAGAAACAGGGGAGAGGGCGCGTGGATGAAGCGAGGGGATGGAGGCACTGGGTCGCCGCTCGAGCAAAGAGGGTATCTTCACTGTTCGGGGTTGGGTCATGAGCGTGCACAGACCGGGCGGCTCAAAGAGCCACTGCAGCCATGTCATCCAAGTTCCCATCAGCACAATCATTTCGCTTCATTCCATTCAACAGCCGAGGGCTGGTGAATACAGGTATTCCGTATCGGGGTTTCATCGCGTCTGCCCGTCCTCTTACCCGCTTTGCCACTGCGGGCGTTGGCCTTGCAGTCTGCAAAAATAGGGGAGGTGGCATCGACCTTCCAGCGCGGACGGGGGGGTGCGTGGACTAAACTCCTTGATTGCGGAATTCATTTCCATTCAAATCAACCACTTACGGCCAAACGCTGGTGAAACACATTATAGGGGGCAACCCAGCTCCTGTCCTTTTGGAAGTGAAATGGCTCACCGTAGACGAGGAGTCGTCTGGGCAGCGTCTGGACAATTTCCTGATCCGGCACCTTAAAGGGGTGCCCAAAACACATGTGTATCGGATCATCCGCAGCGGCGAGGTCCGGGTCAACAAAGGCAGGGCATCGGCCGACAGCCGGGTCACGACAGGCGACTCGGTACGACTGCCTCCTGTGCGAATTTCAGACAAAGTGGCCCAGAAAGTCGCCCGTCCAGCCCCGGGGCGTGAGTTTCCGGTGCTGTTGGAAGATGAGGCTTTGTTGGCGCTGGACAAGCCTGCCGGAGTGGCGGTACATGGTGGGTCTGGCGTGAGTTTCGGTGTGATTGAGCAATTGCGTCAGGCGCGACCACAGGCCAAACTGCTGGAATTGGTGCACCGACTCGACCGCGACACCAGCGGTGTTTTGCTGGTTGCCAAAAAACGCAGCGCCTTGAAACATCTGCAGGACCAATTTCGCGAACGTGAAACGGGAAAGACCTATTTGGCTTTGGTTCAGGGCCAATGGCCAGCAAAGAATAAAGTCATTGACTTGCCTTTGCATAAGTTTTTGCTACCCGATGGGGAGCGCCGCGTGCGAGTGACCACAGCAGAAGACCCTGAAGGAATGAGGTCCATCACCTTGGTGAAGGTGGCTGAACGCCTGAACGGATCCACTTTGCTGGAAGTGACCATTAAAACCGGGCGGACGCACCAGATACGGGTGCATTTGGCCTCCCAGGGGCACCCAATTGCGGGTGATGACAAATACGGCGATTTTGAGTGGAATAAAAATCTGCAAAAACAAGGCCATAAACGCATGTTCTTGCATGCTTGGCGCTTACAGTTCAACCACCCCGTCTCGGGTGAACGCGTTGAGCTGAACGCTGAGTTACCGACTGAACTTCAACAATGCAAAGACCATGTCCGCATCAAGACTCCGCCAATTTGACCTGATCGCCTTTGATTGGGACGGTACCCTGTTCGACTCCACAGCGGTCATTACCCGCTGCATTCAGCGCGCTGTGGTCGATGTCGGGGGGCAAGAGCCCACGCGCGAAGCCGCTTCCTATGTCATCGGCATGGCACTGCCCCAGGCCTTGGCTTATGCGGCCCCGGATGTCTCGCCTGACAAATACCCCGAATTGGGTCAACGCTACCGGCACTACTATGTTCAGCACCGCGATGACATCAGTTTATTTGAGGGTGTTTTGCCCATGCTGGCTGATCTCAAGTCGCGCCACCATTGGCTTGCTGTGGCAACTGGTAAAAGTCGCCAAGGTCTCAATGAAGCCTTGCACGATGTGGCTTTGAAAGGGGTGTTTGATGGTTCGCGCACTGCCGATGAGACGGCCGGCAAGCCAAGCCCCTTGATGCTGCACGAATTGATGCGTGAATTTGGTGTGCAGCCGGAGCGCACCCTGATGATCGGTGACACAACCCATGATTTACAAATGGCATTGAACGCGGGATGCCCCAGTATCGGAGTGAGCTATGGCGCCCATGAACCTGAGGCTTTTCACGTGCTCAAACCTTTGACGGTTGCGCATTCGGTGGCCGAGTTGAATGCCTGGCTGAAAGACCATGCCTGAAAGGAAGCCTCATGAGTGAGTGGATACCGCTGTGCAATTCAGCCGACCTGCAAGACGGTGGACGCGCAGTCTCCTTTGATGTGGTTTATGGTGGGCAAACTTGCCGTGCCTTTGCTGTACGTCATGAAGGTCAGGTGCGGGCCTACCTCAATCGTTGCACCCATGTGGCCATGGAGCTTGATTTTCAGCCGGACCGGTTTTTTGATGCATCAGGGCAATGGCTGATGTGCGCCACCCACGGGGCAACGTACAGCCCCGTTACAGGTGAGTGTGCAGGCGGCCCCTGTCGAGGGGGCTTGGTGAAAATCACCTTGTCCGAGCAACATCAAGTCGTTCACTGGCATACTGAGTACAACTTGAAACCCTTTGAATTTTGAAATGCACGAGCCTACTTCTGAAACTATTGAACCCGTGTTGCACCCAGGGGCGTCAGCTGAAAAGCTTGTGTCGCCACTCTCTGCAACTTCTGCTTCACAAATAGCAAGTGACAGACAAGTGTTGGAAAAGCTTGTTTTTTCCAACTTACAAGAAGCCAAGGTATCCCGCCGCTGGAATATTGGTTTGAGATTGGCTTGGCTGGTGTTTGCCGTGGCGGTGTTCTGGGTTTTACGCAATGACAATGCGCCTGCCAACAACCCGACATCGGTTCATACCGCGACAGTTGAGATCAAAGGCGAAATTGCTTCAGGTACCGATTCAAGTGCAGAAAATATTGTGTTGGCCATGCGCAGTGCCTTGGAGGACTCGGGCTCAAAGGCCTTGGTTCTGGTCATCAACTCCCCTGGTGGCAGCCCTGTTCAAGCGGGCATCATCAACGATGAAATTCACCGTTTGAAAGCGGTTTATAAAAAACCGATTTATGCGGTGGTTGAAGAGTCTTGTGCATCTGCTGCCTATTACATTGCCGCAGCGACAGATAAAATTTATGTCGACAAAGCCAGCATTGTGGGCAGTATTGGTGTGTTGATGGATGGTTTTGGCTTCACCGGACTGATGGACAAGTTGGGTGTAGAGCGCCGGTTGATGACGGCCGGTGAAAACAAGGGATTTCTCGATCCTTTCAGCCCGCAAACGGAAGCCCAACGCAAACATGGGCAATTGATGCTGAATCAAATTCACGCACAATTTATTGAGGCGGTGAAAAAAGGCCGTGGTGATCGTTTGAAAGAAACCCCCGAAATGTTCAGCGGTTTGTTTTGGAGCGGTCAGCAAGCGGTAGAAATGGGCTTGGCTGATGCCATGGGCAGCTTGGATATGGTGGCCCGTGATGTAGTCAAAGCCGAAGACATCACCGACTACACACGTCGAGAAAACGTGGCAGAGCGTTTGGCCAAACGATTTGGCGCCGCCGTGGGCTCAGGCGCATGGCAGGCCATGCGATCCTCTGTCAATCTGCGGTGAGATTTTTCAAGCCAGCTTTTCAAGGCCCAATCGCAAAAACTGCTGGCGTGCTGTTGTCAGGCCCCTCGTTGTGTTTCTTCCATTGATTGACGGTTGCACTGCGTGATTTTGCTGCTGTCAGTGTCAAGCCGCTGCTGATGGCCAGCCGAGTTTGGGCTTGCAAGGTCTGCAGTAAAGCTTGCAGTAATGTGCCATTTCGGTAAGGCGTTTCAATGAACAATTGGGTTTGTCCTGTCCGGATTGCCAAAGTTTCGAGCTCCCGAATCCGTTTACATCTCTCTGCACTGTCTTGCGGAAGGTAGCCTACAAAGGCGAAATTTTGGCCATTCAGGCCAGAGGCGGCCAAGGCCAATAGCAATGAAGTCGGACCGATCAAGGGCACGACTTTTAAGCCCAAAGTGTGCGCAGCACGCACCACCGAACTTCCAGGGTCGGCCACTGCGGGCATGCCGGCTTCGCTGACCAACCCGACGTCATGCCCCTGCAGTGCAATAGCCAGCAAAGGTTTGGCATCGAAATTCCCCGAGTGATCCCCCTTTTTATGAACTTGCCGAGGCAACTCGGTGATCTGTTGGCTTTGAATGGGTGTCAGCAAGGGCACCAGCACATCCACCCGTTTCAAGTAGGCGCGTGTGGACTTGGCGTTTTCACAGATCCAATGGTTGATTTGGGCGGCGACTTTCAAGGTCCCCATGGGCATAACCTCTTCCAGTGCTGTGTCGCTGTCACAGCCAAAATCCAAAGGTGCGGGGACCAAGAACAATCGTCCAAGGGGCGAGATGGGTGCACT
>Ga0164295_10002200_pt1 | contig 16186 bp, 11 predicted proteins | sample GEODES006metaG_FD_111798 | JGI IMG/M metagenome (GOLD analysis project Ga0164295, IMG submission 111798) | Oligotrophic lake water microbial communities from Sparkling Lake, Wisconsin, USA - GEODES006 metaG | ecosystem: Environmental > Aquatic > Freshwater > Lake | place: USA: Sparkling Lake... | reverse complement strand
CCACTTTTGAATAATAGTTTATCTGAAATATCAATATAGACCACTCCTTTTTCAACTTTGATATTGATGTCTTTGTCATCCATATTTCCAATAGCACCTTTCAAATTTGTAACCAAAGCAAGATTCAATGAATCTTTTCTGTTAAGTGCAGATTGAAGACCTTGGATATATGCATCTTTTGATCCGATATTTTCGAGTGATTTTTTAATACTCTCAGCTTGTGAACCAGAAATTACTGATAAGTTTTCCAGTTGCTTCAAGGCCTGGTTATTGTTATCTTTGAGAAATCCATTGTTTTCATTAAGATAACCAATTTGTTTTTTTAGACTTTCTATTTCAGCCTCAAGAACTGCTCTTTTTCTAAGATTTTCGATGTTCGTATTATCACAGCTTTTTAAAGCCTCTTGCAAAGCTAAATGTTCTGTTTGTAACTGAACATAACGAAATTGCTCTGCTTTTAATATTTTCTTGCTTACACAAGATGTAAATAAAAGAGCGCAGGTAATTCCAAATAGAATGATTTTTTTCATATAAATGAGATTTAATTTTTGCTGTATGCGAAGTTATTTGAATACAATTGAAAAAACAAATGAATCAATTTTCAACTTTTTTTAGGATTTAAAAAGACTTTTTTAAGGGCTATATATTTTTTTTGCTTTTAAATAAGTGCGATATCAATCACTTGTTGCATTGTTTTTACGTAGTGAAATTTAATTCCTTTGATAAAAAGAGGATTTATGTCAATAACATCTTTTTCGTTTTGCCAGCACATAATAATTTCCTTTAGACCAGCTCTTTTAGCTGCCAAAACCTTTTCCTTAATACCACCTACTGGTAATACTTGGCCTCTAAGTGTTATTTCTCCAGTCATTGCCAAATAGGGTTTTATCTTTCTACCCGTAAATGCACTAGCTAACGCAGTCATCATGGTGATTCCCGCACTTGGTCCATCTTTTGGTACAGCTCCCTCCGGTACGTGAATGTGAATATTTTTAGAATTGAACATTTCTAGGTCAATATTCATCTTTTTTGCATTTACCTGTAGCCAGGTATAGGCTGTAGAAGCACTTTCCTTCATTACATTTCCAAGGTTTCCAGTCATCTTTACTTCACCTTTACCTTCACTCAAACTAATTTCGATAAATAAAATATCCCCTCCTACGTAGGTCCAGGCAAGTCCAACAGCCACCCCAGCCATGTTTGCTATTTTGTACATTTCGTTGCTAAATCTTGGCTTTCCTAGAATTTTTTCAAAATCTACCAAAGTAAGAGTGGATTTAAGTTTCCCTTTGGTTGCATATTGTTTAGCTAGGTTTCTCATAACGGCTGCTAGCTGTCTATCTAAGTCCCTTACACCACTTTCTCTTGTATAATCTTCTATGATTTTTTCTAGAATCTTATCACTCACCTTGATATTTATATCTTTAAGACCATGTGCTTCCTTTTGTTTTGGCAAAAGATGTTGTCTGGCGATTTCAATTTTTTCTTCTACAGCATAACCACTCAAATCAATGATTTCAAGTCGGTCCCTTAAAGCAGGTTGAATGTTATTGATATTGTTGGCGGTTGCTATAAACAGCACCTTACTTAAGTCATATTCAAGCTCTAAGTAATTATCGTAAAAGGTATTGTTTTGTTCTGGATCCAGCACTTCCAGTAGGGCAGAAGAGGGATCTCCACGATGATCGTTACCTACTTTATCAATTTCATCCAAAATCATCACTGGGTTACTACTTTTTATCTTCCTGATAGATTGAATAATTCTTCCAGGCATTGCACCAATGTAGGTTTTACGATGTCCCCTAATTTCACTTTCATCATGTAATCCGCCAAGACTCACTCTTACATATTTGCGAGCAATTGCATGTGCAATGCTTTTACCTAGGCTAGTTTTACCAATTCCGGGAGGACCAACAAAACAAAGGATCGGACTTTTCATGTCTCCTTTTAGTTTTAAAACAGCAAGGTATTCTAGTATGCGTTCTTTAATTTTATGCATACCATAATGATCATGGTCTAATATTTTTTTTGCTTTTTTAAGATCATATGAGTCAGGAGTGTAATCTTCCCATGGTAGATCTAGCATAAGATCTAGGTGATTGTAAACAACAGAATAATCTGGTGTACTCGGATGCATTCTCTCTAATTTTTCTGCTCCTTTATGGAACATTTCCATCGCTGGTTTTGGCCATTTTTTCCCCTCTGCTTTTTTGAGCATTTCCTTTACCTCTGCTACGTTATCTCCACCTAATTCCTCTTTGATGGCTTTCATTTGCTGTTGCAAAAAATACTCTCTTTGTTGTTTGTCTAATTCTGCACGTGTTTTATTAGTTACCTTGTTTTTAAGTTCGGTATACTGTAATTCCGTTTGCATTAAATTCATCAGTAATTCGGCCCTCTCCTTGATATTATTAATTACCAAAAGCCTTTGTTTATCCTTAATATCACTATTTAAATTGCTACTAACAAAATGAATAAGAAATACCGGATTTTCTATGTTCTTTAGTATAATTGCCGCCTCACTAGGTAGGTTGGGTGAAATTTGTACAATTTGGCCAGCTAGATCTTTTATACTCCCTACCATTGCGTTAAAATCCTTGTCATTTGTCAATACTTCCTCTTCCAGCGTCTGAATCTTAGCTTTGAAATAAGGATCCTCGCAGGTAATTTCATCTATTTTAAAGCGTTTTTTTCCTTGGATGATGATGGTAGTTCCACCATCTGGCATTTTTATAAGTTTAGCAATTTTTGCCACTGTACCAATTTCTTCTAAATCAGAAATGGTAGGCTCTTCAACGGTACTGTCTTTTTGTGCAATCACACCTATCAATTTGTCAGCCTTATAGGCATCACTTACCGCCTTTATACTTTTATCCCTTCCTACGGTTATAGGTAATACCACTCCAGGAAAAAGAACCGTGTTACGTAAAGGTAGCAGGGGTAATTCGTTTGGAATGACCAGTGTATCTGCATCATCGCTATCGTCTTCATTTAGCGGTATGATCGGCATAAACTCCATTTCTTCTTCAGGGCCCTGCAAATAAATGTTTTTATTCATATTTTTTATAATGTATAGTCAAAATGTCAAAGTTCCTATTTTCGAGAGTTTGTTTTCATTGAACGGGTATATTGGCAACATTAGTGCCGAAAGGAGTTAGTAATTATATTTTGGAGAATCATGATGCCCAAATCTAGTGTTTTTGATTGATTAATTATAGACATCAAATAAATTAGCTGCCTGTTAGATATGGATCATAGGGCTTATTTTTGTAGCCTATGTATATCCATTGTTCGGATCAAGAATTGGTATTGTTAAAAAAAATTGCTGAGGCTTCAGAAACCTTGGATGTTCCCTGTTATTTGATAGGTGGATTTGTTAGAGATAAAATTATAGGTAGGCCAACAAAGGATATTGATATAGTTTGTTTGGGTGATGGAATTGAATTAGCCAACGAAGTTTCAAAGTATTTTACTCCAAAGCCCGCAGTTAGTTTTTTTAAAAACTTTGGTACTGCACAAATAAAGTTGGCAGATATTGATATTGAATTTGTAGGAGCTAGAAAGGAGAGCTATCATTTTGATAGCCGTAATCCAGTGGTTTTGGCAGGCACATTGGAGGATGATCAAAATAGACGTGATTTTACCATCAATGCACTTGCCATTAGTTTAAATAAGGATAATTATGGAGCATTGATTGATCCTTTTAATGGAATCAATGACTTGGAAAATAAAGTTTTACAAACACCTTTGGATCCAACTATTACCTTTAGTGACGATCCGCTTCGGATGATGAGGGCCATCCGTTTTGCTACTCAATTAAATTTTGAAATTGAAGAAAAAACATTTGCTGCAATTCATCAAAATGCCGAACGCATAAAAATTGTAAGTGGAGAAAGAATTGCGGATGAATTAAATAAAATTTTAAGCTGCAAAAAACCTTCTATTGGCTTGGATCTTTTATACAAAACGGGTCTACTAAAAATTATTTTTCCTCAAATGGTTGATTTGGCAGGGGCGGAATACATTGATGGAAAAGGGCACAAAGATAATTTCTACCATACGTTACAGGTAGTAGATAATATTTGCGAGCTTACGGATGATCTTTGGTTGCGATGGGCTGCTGTTTTGCATGATATTGCTAAACCAATAACTAAAAAATTTGAAGTTGGCCACGGTTGGACCTTTCATGGGCATGAGGTTTTGGGCGGCAGGATGGTGCCTAAAATTTTCAGCCAATTGAAATTGCCTCAGAATGAAAAAATGAAGTTTGTCCGTAAATTAGTAGAACTACATTTACGGCCTATCAGTCTTACTAAAGACAATATTACTGACGCAGCAATTAGAAGATTGTTATTTGATGCTGGCGAAGATTTTGAAGCATTGATGATACTTTGTAGTGCTGATATCACCTCTAAAAACAAGCAAAAGGTAAAACGCTTTTTAGAAAATTTTGAAATGGTGAAAATAAGGTGTGCCGAAGTGGAGGCGAATGATCAGTTAAGAAATTGGCAGCCACCCATTACTGGAGAAATGATTATGGAAAGATTTAATCTTCCTCCAGGAAAGATTATTGGAGATTTAAAGAATGCAATTCGGGAAGCAATTTTGGATGGAGAAATACCAAATAACTATGACGCAGCTCTTAGTTTTTTGCTTAAAAAAGCTGCAGAACTTGGATTGTAATCGATCATTTATTTTTTTGATTGCTGCTGAATGAAAGTAATTTAATTCAGTATTCAAACAATTTATTCAGTTCAAATTATCATTTCTTATTACTAAATTTGTAACATGGCTATTTTACGTTTTAGGGTTTATTGGGAAGAAGATGAGATCATTTATCGAGATGTGGTAATTAAGCATACCCAAAATTTTTCTGATTTGCATCAATGTATTTTAAAAGGATATGAATTTGATAGTAAACATCAAGCTACTTTTTATCGTAGCAATGATAGTTGGTTGAGAGGAAGAGAAATTTCGCTTGAAAAATATGCTGATAAAGTTTATAAGGTCGAACCTTTTTTGATGTCGGAGGTTACTTTAGGTTCTGAAATAAAGGACCCCAATCAAAAGTTTATTTATGTGTACGATTTTAATAAGGCATGGACTTTTATGGTGGAGCTGATTAATGTAGATAAAGAAGAAAATAAGAAAATAACCTATCCTGCTTGTATCCGTTCTGAGGGCATCGCTCCATCCCAATATGGAACTAAGGGTTTGGTGGATAGCCGATTGGCTGAGGTAGAAGAAAAATATGATTTAAATTCAGCTGCAATGTTAGAGGGATTCAGTGAAGAAGATGAGGATGGCAATGCTACTGAATCAGAGGAAGACTCATCATCGGAATCGACTTCAGAAGAATATTAGTTTAAAATAATTGAGTATTCAATATTTTTTGGAGATGATTCAAAAAGAATCTGTGAATGCAAATAACTTCTCCCTTTTTTATTAACCATTCGTTTTCATTTAACCAATTATTAGTTAATTAGGGGTGCGTTATGAATAAAACCTGTATTGTTATATCTGGCCCAACAGCAGTTGGCAAAACTCCTCTTGCTATATCAGTAGCAAAATATTTTTCAACCCAAATCATCTCCTCAGATAGCCGTCAGTGTTATAAAGAATTGTCTATTGGTGTGGCGAAACCTTCTCAAGAAGAATTGACATCCGTTCCTCATTATTTTATTAATTCGCATTCCATTCATGAAAGTATAAATGCAGGAATATTTGAAAAATATGCATTGGAAAAAGTGCAGGAAATATTTTTAAAAAATGAGGTAGCAGTTGTCGTAGGTGGGACTGGATTATACATTAAAACTTTTTGTGAAGGTATTGATCAGCTTCCAATTGTTGCACCAGGTATCAGAGAGAATATCACCAGAAATTTTGAAAAAAAGGGATTGGAATGGCTACAGAAAGAAGTTGAAAAATATGATCCACTTTATTTTTCGAAAGGAGAGATCCATAATCCACACAGGCTAATTCGTGCGTTGGAAGTTGTGATGTCATCAGGAAAATCGATTGTTGAATTTCAAACTCAAAAAAGTCAGCCTAGAGATTTTAAAATTATTCAAATTGGTTTGGAATTACCTAGAGAACAACTTTATCAAAGAATTAATGATAGAGTAGATCAAATGATTATAGAAGGATTGGTGGAGGAGGTAAAAAGTTTAATTACCTATCAAGAGTTGAATGCCTTACAGACAGTAGGTTATAGAGAGTTGTTTGATTATTTTTCAGAAAAAATTTCTCTTCAACAAGCTATTGAGGCTATCAAAATTAATACAAGACATTATGCCAAGCGACAGATGACTTGGTTTAAAAAAGATGCGAATATTAAATGGTCATCCCCAGATTTTGAGCAAGTATTAAAACTTGTCAATGATAACTAAAAATTAGTAATTAAAATTTACATCCAACACTTAGAATAATATTACCTTGTTTGTTATCAATGGTTGCAAATGTATTAGATCGGTCCTCTAAACGGTAAGGAAAGTTAACGTCTTTTTTTATAGAATATACGTAGGTAAGATCAATGAAAATTCCATGATGCCGATAACCAACTCCACCACTTAGCAGCATTTGGCGAGCTTTTATTTCTTTATCTTGATAGGGGTTTGTATAATAAGCAAATCCTAACCTAGTCATCAATGTGTTGAATTTCAATTCACTTCCCAATCGGAAATTGAAGTTTCCTTTGTACTGATTCTTTATTACGTTGTTGAGTGATTGGTAATAAGATTTATCATCAGTAGTAGGGTTCTCATTGGCGCTGTAAAAACTGGATCCCTTGTGATTTACATATTCAATGTCAGCCGTTAAAAATCCTTTTTGTTTTCTTACATCTTCTATTTCATTGAAAACGTAACTACCACTTACCATCATTTTTATAGGGGTTGTCATGCTATAATTACTTTCACCTGGCAGGTTATTGGTAAATGTAAGAGAGGACACTTTATGAAGGCCTTCGTAATTTTCAGTATTAGCGGTTAATGAGGAGGTTCTGCTATCTTTTAATGAAACCATATAAGTAGGAGTGTGGAGTGCAAAACCTAGTCGAACATGTTCGGTTGGTTTATAAATGATTCCAATTTTAGCATTTACACCGGCCCCACTAGTAGTATACTCATCTGTGTAGGTAAAGGAATCAAATCCATTTAATTTATTGGATGAAGTATCATTTTCTTGAAAGGTGCTATTGCTGCTGTACTGCATCATTGGAATACCCATACTGATTCCAAATAAAAATTTATCTTTTTTGTTTACTGCATAACCTAGTGCTATCTCATATTGCGCACCTTTTGTATCCAATGTATTTTGTTGTTTTAAGGCTTGGCCAGCATCTAGTATATTTTCTGGTAAGCCTCTAACTTGTATATTTCCATTTACTCTAAAGGTATCTACTAGATAGGTATATAAGGCAGGTGCAGCTCCATAAGAATAGTTTGGACTATTGAGTACATTGTCAATGCTTAAACCACTTTTTGCGATCTGTTCGGTCCATTTCTCGCTGTAGGAACTGTAATTGTTTAATCCATTGTATTGAATAGAATTGTTATAATTGGCAGTTTGGGTAATTGCTAAACTAATTGCTTGGCTGGTGGTAGGTTGGTAACGACTAGGGGTACCATAAACGAATCCAATTGGCCCCATTCCAATACTGGAACTATTGTTATTGTTGCCGTTGTTTCTGAAATTTACTTTGTTTACATTCATTAAAAATCCAGGAGTAAAAACAAACTCACCTGTTTTGTAATTTCCTAAGCCAGCAGGATTAACAAAATTAGCCGTGATGTCTCCCCCCAATGAACCCATTGCCCCACCTATAGCCCTATTTCGGGCAGTTCCATTTTGAGGAAAGAACGAAAAGCGCAAGGCATCTTCTGGTATCTGGGAAAATAATAAGGTGCTTATAAGCAATGCTGGAAGCAACAAAAATTTTTTCATTAATTGGTGTTTTGCTTTGGATCAACAGGATTTTACATCCATCTTGTGATTAAACGGTTAATACTAACTCATACTAATTTCCTCCACCTCTTGCAGGTCTGGAAACAGCACCTCCCGATGAAGAGCTACTTCCAGAAGAACTACTGCTACTGTTGGAAGAAGGGGTTGACTGAGGTGTATAGGTTCTTGTATTATTATTGGAATTATTATTATTGTAAATACTATTGTTGCTGCTTTCTGGAGAAATAATCTGTCTCAATATATTTCCAACAGCAGAACCGCTATTGTTATTATTGTATTTTAAAGGTTTTGTACTTTGACCCATTTTATTATTTGTTGAAGGGTAGTTAGTTATTGGGCTGTAACCACCTAAATTTTCCTTTCTTGGACTCGTATTCTTGGGAAGTACTGGTGAATAATAAATGGGGCTATAAATGGGTGAATAATAAGAATTATAATAAGGGGAATAATAATTATCGTATTTGCTAAGATAATTATAAGTATTGTACCTATAATCTTGATCGAAATTTCTCCAGCGAGGGTCATTGATTCCCATCCTAATAACTCTATATTCTGGTTGATAAATAACTTCTTCCTCCCTTCTGTTTTCTACATAGGTTTCTACATAGGGCCTGGTTGGAGAAAAATAGACATCATCGGGGGTTTGTCCAGTTTTATAAAGGGTAGTACAACTGCTAAAAGCAATTATAAATAGGAGGAATTTTGGGATTTTTGTAGCCATGATAATTTGATTAAAATTATTATAGAATGAAGTTACTACTTTTGTGCCGTATTAGGTTATGAAGTTATATACCAAATTCTATGCCATTGGCTAATCGATTGAATATGGTTTAATTTATTTTAATATATGATATAATAGAATTATAATATGGAGATGTAATAATTTGATTCAATTAAAGTAAATGGCTTACATATCAGTGAATTGAATGGTTACTTGTTGGTAATTTTAATTTTTTTAAAATATTTATTCATAAATAAAATTGCCCCATAGGGGTCTGAATATGAGCAAAGAGATTACAAGCATGGAGGAAGATTATTCCCAGTGGTACAATGACCTAGTAATTAAAGCGGGATTAGCAGATTATAGTGCAGTTAGAGGTTGTATGGTAATTAAGCCCTATGGTTATGCCATTTGGGAGAATATGCAAAAGCAATTGGACAGTATGTTTAAGGAAACTGGTCATCAAAATGCCTATTTTCCTTTGTTTGTGCCCAAGAGTTTATTTGAAGCAGAGGAAACCAATGCGGAAGGTTTTGCAAAAGAGTGCGCCATTGTAACTCATTATCGATTAAAGGCAGATCCTGAAAACAAGGGTAAATTGATGGTGGATCCAGAAGCAAAACTAGAAGAAGAATTGGTAGTTCGCCCAACGAGTGAAGCGATTATTTGGAATACCTACAAAGGTTGGATACAATCCTATCGTGACTTACCCTTGTTGATTAATCAATGGGCCAATGTGGTTAGGTGGGAAATGAGAACGAGGTTGTTTTTGCGTACTACAGAATTTTTATGGCAGGAGGGCCATACTGCCCATGCTACTGAACAAGAGGCCATTGCTGAAACCGTTCAAATGTTGAATGTATATGCTGATTTTGCAGAAAATTACATGGCATTACCAGTAATTAAAGGGGTGAAATCTGCTAATGAACGTTTTGCTGGCGCAGTAGATACCTATTGCATAGAAGCCTTAATGCAGGATGGAAAAGCATTACAGGCAGGAACGTCTCATTTTCTTGGGCAAAATTTTGCCAAAGCATTTGATGTAAAGTTTACTGATAAAGAAAATAAATTAGATTTTGTATGGGCTACTAGTTGGGGAGTGAGTACAAGATTAATAGGCGCATTAGTAATGGCGCATAGTGACAACCAGGGACTTGTATTGCCTCCTAAACTTGCACCTATTCAGGTAGTAATTGTTCCGATTTTTAAAGGCGAAGAGCAGAAGCAATTGATTGATGAAAAAGTGACCGCATTGATGCAACAACTGAAAGCTGCAGGTATATCAGTAAAGTATGATGACAATGATAACAATCGTCCAGGTTGGAAATTTGCTGAGCACGAAATGAAGGGGGTTCCTGTTCGCATAGCCATTGGAGCAAGAGATCTTGCTAACAATGTAGTGGAAGTGGCTCGCAGAGATACGAAAGAAAAAATGAGTTTTAGCATGGATGGGTTGAGTGATCAAATCATTGCATTGTTGGATGAAATTCAGTTGGCTATTTTTAATAAGGCTAAAAGTTTTAGGGATGACAGAATTACACCAGCCGAAAATTGGGAAGAATTCTTAAAATTATTAGATGAAAAACCTGGTTTTATTTCTGCACATTGGGATGGTAGTAGTGAAACCGAAGATAAAATAAAGGAGCTTGCTAAGGCTACGATACGCTGTATACCATTGAATAATCAGTTGGAAAATGGAAAATGTATTTTGACAGGAAAAGATAGCAGGCAAAGAGTTTTGTTTGCAAGGGCTTACTAATAATTGATTTCATTTTTCTAAATATAATTTGTGGCTCGAAAACAAACCTACCGGTCAAAATACATCAACCAGCAGGTTGAGGAAGGAAATGTGCCAGAAAATTTTGTTCGAAAAGAAAGGATTCCATTGGATCCAATTATTCAATTTCCCTATGCTGAAGGGAAGGTTTTATTGATTGACAAGCCACTGCATTGGACCTCTTTTGACATCGTTCGCAAAATGCGCAATTTAATACAGATAAAAAAAATTGGACATGCTGGAACTTTAGATCCTTTGGCAACTGGTTTGTTAATTGTATGTACTGGTAAATTTACCAAAAAAATAAATGAGTACATGGCCAAAGAAAAAGAATACACTGGTCATATTACCCTTGGAGCAGTAACACCTACATATGATTTAGAGAGCAAGCCTGAACAAATGAAGGAATATTCATTTCTCACTCCAGAATTAATACATGCTGCTACTGTTCCATTTACAGGAACCATCGATCAATTTCCTCCAATATATTCAGCCATTAAAAAAGAAGGAGTTGCTCTATATGAATTAGCAAGAAGGGGCATTGAAGTTCAGCCAGAAGCCAGAAAAATTAATATTTATCATTTTGAAATTACTAATATTTCATTGCCTGTACTAGGTTTTAAAGTGGTTTGTTCCACCGGCACGTACATAAGAAGTTTGGCCAACGATTTTGGTGCAGCATTGGGTTGTGGTGGGTATTTGAGTAGTCTTAGACGAACTCGAATAGGGGAGTTTGAAGTTTCAGAAGCCTTGTCGATGGAACAGTTTGAGGGCAATCTTAAATAAAATTGCTTTTACTTTTTTGCCTTGATGCAAAAAAGTAACAAAAAAATCAATCCTGCGAATAAAAAGGCTGAATTTTGAAATATCAGCCTAAAATCAAGGAACTCGCCGGTAGAGTATTTTACTTCAATGGGTTTAAAGGCTCAGACAACCTTGATTTTTTAACGGCTGATAATTCAAATTTCTAGCACTTTTTATTCGAGGGCGTTCAAACAACCATTACGTCAAATTCCATGGCCCGACTTTTTGAAGGTTAATTGAACAGTCGTAAAGAATTTTTAATTTGGAATGAATTTTTCAAATTTATAAAAATCAAAATGGGTAACTCAATCCAATGGTGAAGTTAAAATTTTCATATCTCCATAATTGATTGCTGAATGCAAAAGAACCAGGAGAAATTTCTACGCGTTCTCCTTTTTTTATCAAATTTGCTAGGGTGATATTTGGAATTTGCCATCCATCATTTTTGAGTATATCGGGTCTTTTGAAACGGAATCCCAAATCAAATCGAATCAAGAAATAATTAAAATCAAATCGAAAGCCTGTCCCCGCAGTTACCCCTAGCTGTTGGTAAAGTCTGCCAAAATTAAATTGCAAACTATCCGCCCCTCCACCTACACGAGTGTTTTTAAAGTTCCATACATTACCGGCATCTACAAAAAAGGCGCCTTTTAATGTTAAAGAGTTAGGAATAATGGGTGCAATATCATACCGATATTCGCTATTTATTTCTATGCGAACATCTCCAGTACGGTCGTTTAAAGAAATTGAATTATAAGCTGCCAAGGGCTTTGCACCCGGTCCTATTCCTCTAACAGGCCAGCCCCTCATACTATTTGCTCCTCCTGAAAAATATTGTTTAAAAAATGGAAGAGTAGTCTCTGATTCTCCTATTGGAATTCCTACACCAGCAAAAGCCCTGAATATTGAAGACGATTTTTGATTGTCAACTTTAAAGGTATACTCCACATCAGTTTTAATAAACTGACGAAGTTCTTTTTTGAATAAACCCAATCGCCCAAATACCAATCCAGATTCTTCAATGTTCCATCTGAAAATTCTTTGATGATTTATTTTTTTTGGATTTATGTAAGTGGAAGAGTAACTATAATTCAATATGCCCATTACCAAAGCTGTGTTGAAAGAATAACGTAGGTAAGGATTTTGAGCTACTGTTTTTTTAAAACTATCCGATTGATTATACAAGTAAGAGTATTCAATATTGATTAGTTTAAATAAATTTTTTCTATTGGGATGTGAAATGGTAATGAATTCATTTCCAAAAGCTGAACTAGAGGATAGCTGATTAAATAAATCAATGCGATTAGAATAAGAAGGAACCAAATTTATAAATGTTTGTTGCGAGATAAATTTTTTATTTGGAAAAAGTAGGTTGATGGGTCCAAGAAGTCTTGGTAATGAAATAGTACTGGTGTAACTCAATTCATTAGAATTTAGTTTTCTATCAGTTCCTTGCTGTCCATTTAGGTTTAGTTCAATTCCAGCTCTGATTGCATGGGTCATCTTTATGCCGCTTTTTCCAACATTTCTATTTTGCAAGGATACGTTGGTAGACAATCCTAAAAGATTGCCTGCATTAGCTATACTAGCACTATTGGTATTGCTATTGGCTGAATAACTTGCTTCTACATTTGCTTCAAATCCAAATCTTTTAGCAGGTAATAATTGAACAATCATATTTATTTTTCCTGAAGTGTCCTTTCTTGGTTCTATTTGAATATTGGTATTTTGCCATACACCTGATTTGGAGAAATTATTAATTGTTTTATTATAATTTTCTTGGCTATAAACCTCACCAGAATTGAGATACATGTTTCTAAGCAGTAGATTATTGTTAACTAATTTTTTATGATAACGAATTAAAAATCCCCCTTTCATTTCCTCTTTGTATTCTGAAGGATTCGTTACATCGGCAGCAGTATAGTCTGGATAAATAGTGATAGAGTCTATATAATATTTTTTTAATCTAGCAGAATCAGCAGTAGGATTTAAAATGAGGGCTAGTTTAACGGATGGGTTATTTTTTTTTTGGGTTGCTTCAGCCAATAATTCTAAGTTTTCAAATGGGTCATTTGAAATATTTGTTAATGCTGCAATGGTTGTATCACCCCTTAATTTTAAATCATTTGAAGTAAATTGATAATATCCATTGTTTCGATATATTTCTACAAGTCTATTGATTTCAGAAAGTATCTCCTCTCTTGAAATAGGGTTGCCCTTTCGGATTAAAGATTGTTTACTGTTTTCTAATGTTAATTGTTGTAAATCAGATTTTTTAAGTTGATATTGCAGAGTATCAATGAGTGTTGGGTTTCTTGCATCTACTGTGTATTTTACATAAATACGCTGCTGTTTATCCTTTACGATGGTATCTACTTTGTAACCAACGCTTGCACTATAGTAACCAAGGTGAATCATAGTACTTTTCATATTATTTGCCGAAACGGTGGTATACTCGTTGTCATATGCAGGAGGGCGATTAATAAAATGAAATGCGAAAAGAAAGTCCTTGATGGTTACTTTTGCACTGTCATCAAGTTGGCCATAAAGCTTCTGTTTTAATGAAGTGCTTTGTTCTTTGGTAAAATTGCCGCCATTAATTTCAATAGAATTTTTATAGATAAAAGGTTTATTCTTTTGATATTTGCGCGGAAAAGTACAGGCGGAAAATAGTAAAGACAGTAAAAATAAGTTCTTCAGACCTTTTATTACTTTTATTTTAAGAGACACTATAAACAATATAAATTTTTTTAGAACTGAATGATTAGCAAAACGTATACCAAATATATTCAAAGTTTACACGAAAAGAAATTCAGGGATATAGAAAATGCTTTTATTGCCGAAGGTAGTAAAGTAGTGATGGACTTTCTTACTTCCTCAAAAATTGTTTGTGAACGGTTATTGGCGACGGCTGACTGGTTGAAGGAAAATGAGCAACAAATTAGAAAATATCCCCATGTACAGTTAGAAGTCGTTGAAGACTTTGAGTTAAATAAAATTTCTGCCCTCAGCACACCCAATAAGGTATTGGGTGTTTTCAAAAAAATTATTGAGGGACCTATAAATCCTAAAGGTACTGTTACCCTTGTATTAGATACTATTCAAGATCCTGGAAATCTTGGAACTATCATACGTATTGCTGACTGGTTTGGGATTCAGGCAATTATTTGCTCTGAAAACAGTGCAGATCGATACAATCCTAAGGTTGTTCAAAGTACGATGGGAAGTCTTGCAAGGGTGGAATTAATCTACACCAATTTGGCAGATTGGCTGCTAAAAAATAAAGATATTAAAATTTTTGCTACTGCCTTAGATGGGGTGGGCTTGCATAGCATAAAAGGCTTAAAAGAAGCAATCATTATTATTGGAAATGAGTCAAAGGGGGTCAGTGCTGAAATTTTAGAACTTGCCAACGAAAAATTAACCATTCCTAAAGTAGGGGGTGCTGAATCACTCAATGCTGCTGTTGCTACAGGTATTATTTTGTCACATATAATTTAGAATAGCTTCGGCCTATTTATTGCTAATCTTCAATTGAGATGTAAAATCCCCATTTTAATTATCTAAACTGAATCGCCTTTATAGGTTGAATTTTTTTAACTAACAATGTTGGGATTATCAATGTAGCAAAGCAGGTAACCAATGTTATTAGGTCTACCAATATTACTTGCCACCAAATTACTTGAGCATGTGCTGCTCGCATGTAATAAGCTTCTTCATCTAATTTTATAAATCCTGTTTTTTCTTGCAACCAGCAGAGGGCGAGTCCAAAAATTGTTCCCAAAACAATACCTGTAATGGTGATTAAAGTGGTATTGTAAAGAAATATTTTTTGAATATCCCAATCACTTGCTCCAAGGGCTTTTAATATTCCTGTCATTTTGGTCCTTTCTAAAACTATGATGAGTAGACAGGTGATTAAATTCACGATAGCTACTATCATCATTATACCAATTAATATTAATTTAATATCATTTTGAAGACCTAACCAGTCGAAAATATTTGGATAAATTGCTTGAATGGTTTTACTATTCCATCCTTGGGGGGTTTCATTTTTTATAATCCTTGCAATTGAATCGGTTTGGGTATAGTCTTTTAAAAAAATTTCATATCCACCAATCTGGTCTGCGTTCCAGTCGTTCATTCTTCTAATCAGGTTAATGTCGCAAATGCCAAACTGTTTGTCATATTCTTCAATGGAGGTTTTGAAAATTCCTGCTAATTTCAATTTTCTTGGTCGCCTTGTACCATCTTGTTGAATAAAAAAGGAGAGGAGGGTGTCATTTAATTTAACATTCAACTGATTGGCGATATAAGATGAAATATTAATTTCTTTGCTATAACCACTATCAGTAAAGGATACCCATTTACCTTGTTGTAAAAAAGGGGCTAGCCTTGAATAGTCAAAAGTACTATCAATGCCTTTTACTAAAATACTTTCAATATCTGTTCCGTAGGTAAGCAGTACTGATTTGGTGGCATACCGTTCAATAGATTTCACCTCTGGTAATTGTCGAATAAATTTTTCTACGGTATCATTTTTTGCAATGGGGTATTCCTCGGCAATACTTACTCTATTTTCAATATCCTGTTGAACGTGAATATGACCCCAAAAACTAAAGACTTTATTGCTAATGACCTGCTGAAAGCCATTTACAAAACTGATAGTAACAATCATTACTGCCACACTAACGGTTGTAGCACCAATCGCCAACCGAATGATGAATCTGGAAAAAGTATCTTGTCGGTTAAAGGCGATTCGTTTTGCTATAAATGCTGAAAAATTCAATCGGCATAATTTTAGTATCTTTCAAAAGTAAATATTTTCATCGCTAATGCATCTTTTTAAATCATTCTGTTTTTTTGCAATTTTATTGATATCATTAAATACTTTGAATGCCCAGCAGTATCCTGAGGGT
>Ga0164295_10002199_pt1 | contig 16203 bp, 15 predicted proteins | sample GEODES006metaG_FD_111798 | JGI IMG/M metagenome (GOLD analysis project Ga0164295, IMG submission 111798) | Oligotrophic lake water microbial communities from Sparkling Lake, Wisconsin, USA - GEODES006 metaG | ecosystem: Environmental > Aquatic > Freshwater > Lake | place: USA: Sparkling Lake... | reverse complement strand
TGCGCCGTCGCGGCGTCCCCGAGTCGAACCGCGAACTGCACATTCATCAATCCGACGACCCCCAACGCGCGCGCCATCGCGATGGTTTGCCGACGCAGCTCGTCGAGGACCTCAGCAGGGACGCTGTAGGGCGGAAGGCTGCACGCTGAGTCGCCGCTGTGAATGCCCGCCTCTTCGACGTGCTGCATGATGCCGCCGACCACCACAGTTTGGCCGTCGGAGACGCAGTCGACGTCGAGCTCGACCGCGCCGCCGACGTATCGGTCGACCAGCACAGGATGCTCGGGGCTCACCGTGACGGCCTCACGCATGTAGCGGGCGAGCCCGACCGCGTCCGCAACGATCTCCATGGCGCGGCCGCCGAGCACGTAGCTCGGGCGCACGACCACGGGGTAGCCGATCTGGGCGGCGATGCGCTGCGCGTCGACTTCGCTCCGCGCCGTGCCGTTCGGCGGCTGCTGGAGCCCGAGCGCGTGCAACATCTGCTGAAAGCGCTCGCGGTCCTCGGCACGGTCGATCGCGTCGGGCGTAGTGCCCAAGATGGGCACGCCGGCGCGCTCGAGCGCGACAGCGAGCTTGAGCGGGGTCTGACCGCCGAACTGCACGATCACCCCCTTCGGCTTCTCGCGCTCGACAATCGCGAGCACGTCCTCGAGCGTGAGTGGCTCGAAGTAGAGGCGGTCCGACGTGTCGTAGTCGGTGCTCACCGTCTCGGGGTTGCAGTTGACCATGATGGTCTCGTACCCGTCCTCGCTCAGTGCGAAGGCCGCGTGCACGCAGCAGTAGTCGAACTCGATCCCCTGCCCGATTCGGTTGGGACCGCCGCCGAGGATGACGACCTTCGGTCGGCTCGTGGGCGGCGCCTCGTCTTCGGCCTCGTACGTGGAATACAGGTACGGCGTGAAGGCCTCGAACTCGGCGGCGCAGGTGTCGACCGCCTTGAAGACAGGCCGAATCCCGTGGGCTGCGCGCGCGCCGCGCACGACCTCCTCCGTGGTGTCGGTCAGCGCGGCGATACGACGGTCGGAGAAGCCAAGACGCTTGGCATCTCGAAGCAGTCCGGCGTCGAGCGGCCGACCTCGCAGTCCCCAGATCTCACCCTCGGCGCGGACGATGCGTCGAAGCTGCCCGATGAACCAGGGGTCGAAGCCCGACAGCGTATGGATCTCAGCGTCGTCGAGGCCCAGGCGAATGGCGTCCGCGACATGGAGCAAGCGCTCGGGGTGAGCGATGGCGAGGTGGGCGCGCACCCGCGTCCGCGCCGCGTCAGCCTCGGGGCTGGCCGCGTCGCGCCACGCGAGGGCATCCGTCGACAGCCGCGGCTCAAGGCCATAGGTGCCCGTCTCCATCGAGCGCAGCGCCTTTTGCAGGCTCTCCGGGAATGTGCGGCCGATCGCCATGGCCTCCCCGACGGACTTCATCTGCGTGCCCAGGATCGGCTGCGTGGTCGGGAACTTCTCGAAGGTGAAGCGCGGGATCTTCGTGACGACGTAGTCGATTGTGGGCTCGAAGCTCGCCGGCGTGACCCGCGTGATGTCGTTGGTCAGCTCGTCCAGCCGGTAGCCCACGGCGAGCAACGCCGCGATCTTCGCGATGGGAAACCCGGTCGCCTTCGAGGCCAGTGCAGAACTCCGACTGACGCGCGGGTTCATCTCGATGACCACGACGCGGCCCGTACGCGGGTCGACGCCGAACTGCACGTTGCTGCCGCCCGTCTCGACGCCGATCTCGCGAATGCACGCGATCGCAGCGTCTCGCAGGTACTGGTACTCCTTGTCGGTCAGCGTCTGCGCGGGCGCGACCGTGATGGAGTCGCCCGTGTGCACACCCATCGGATCGACGTTCTCGATGCTGCAGATGATCACGACGTTGTCGGCCGTGTCGCGCATGACCTCGAGCTCGTACTCCTTCCAGCCAATGATCGACTCATCGACGAGGACCTCGTGCGTAGGCGACATGTCGAGCGCCCACCGTCCAGCGTTCTCGAGCTCTTCGGGGGTGTAAGCGATGCTGCCGCCCGTGCCACCCAAGGTGAAGCTCGGTCGGAGGATGACGGGATAGCCGGTGGTCTCGACGATCGCGTGGATCTCCTCCATCGAGCGCGCGACGCCGCTCCGCGGCATGTCGAGCCCGATCTTCTCCATGGCGCGCTTGAAGAGCTCGCGGTCCTCGGCCTTGCGGATGGCATCAACCTTCGCGCCGATGAGCTCGCAACCAAACTCTTCGAGCACGCCCTCGCGGTGCAGGGCGAGGGCCATGTTCAGCGCAGTTTGCCCGCCCAGCGTCGGCAGAATGGCCTGCGGCCGCTCACGTTCGATTACGCTCCGCACGTACTCCAGCGTGATCGGCTCCACGTAGACGTGGTCGGCCGTCTCAGGGTCAGTCATGATCGTGGCTGGGTTCGAGTTGACCAGCACGACCTCGTAGCCTTCGCGTCGCAGCGCCTTGCAAGCCTGCGTCCCGGAGTAGTCGAACTCGCAAGCTTGCCCGATGATGATCGGCCCGCTTCCGATGATGAGGATCTTAGAGATGTCTATCCGCTTCGGCATGGCGGCGCATCTTAGGGACGCCGCCTCGGGATTTCACCCGTCTTCGGCCAAATGTCCGCGCCAAAGAGAAATGAGCGCCCGCGTCCGCGCCTCATCCCCATGCGCTGCGGCAAAGCGCTCGGCCTCTTCGGTCCAGAGGCTCGCTTCGGGGGCGTCGAGCGCGTCCTCGATGATCTGACTCAAGGTCTCGGCGTCGTGGCCGCCGGCCGCATGCGCGACCAGCCCTGGGCCCGCGTGCGCGTGGACAGGGCCCAGCGCGGGCGCGACCAGGCGTCGACGCGCGGCGCGAGACAGGAGCGCTGCGTTCGGGACCAGCGCGCCGGCTTGAACGGCCCGCGTCTCATTGAGCGCTCCCACGACCAATCGAGCGCCCTGTAAGCGCGCAGCGAGGCTCTCGTTGGATAGGTCGCGTACGAGCGCGACGCGCTCCGTGAGCCGCGCCCAGCGGGCATGCTGCTCGATCGCGGCGATGGGTGCACCGGGACCGACAAGCAGTGTCGCGCGCCACGGACGTCGCACGCGAGCGAGCGCGTCCAGCAGAACAGGCCAAGCGCACCACGGCTCGCCGTCGACCCACGCCACCAAGTGAGCGAGCTCGGGCGGCGGCTCCAAGTCGCCGAGTAAGGGTGAAGCTGCTGGAAGGACGCAGAGGCGCGCCGGCTCTACGCCCCGCTTGGTCAACGTAGCCGACTCCACGAACGCATGTGCGACGACCTGAGCCGCACGCGCGAGGAGCCTGTCCTCGAGCGCTACAAGGTCCTCAAGTCGACGCGGCGCGAGGTTGGGCGTGCGGTCACGCAGGGCCTGAGATGGCAAAACGCCCGGCTCAAGCACCAGAGCGATCGAACGCCCACGCCTCGGGCGGGCGAGCGCAACAGGCGAAGCGGCCTCGAGCGCGTCGACATGAACGAGCACGGGGGGCGCGCTCTCGAGCAACGCGAACAACGCATCGCTCAGCGCGCCGACTCGACGCTCGGTTGAGAGTCCGGGCGCTGTGTCGATGGGCACGTGAACCACACCTTCGGGCAGTGGCGACTCGGGCGTCCCTGCGCACACGACCGTGCCTCCCCCGACCGCAGCGAGGGCGCGCGTAAAGGACTCAACCCGCCAGCGGCCGGGGCCGGAATCTGAAAATGAAGCGTCCGTCGCGACGACGACGCCGCTCAACGCCCGACCTCGGCGGCGCGCGCATGTCGCAGCGCCTCGGCGGCATTGTAGGACGAGCGCACGAAGGGCCCCGCGAAGACGTGGTCGAAGCCCAGGCGCTGTCCGTGCTCGACGTAGACGCCGTATGCGGCCTCCGTGAGGTATTCGACGACGGGCACCTGCACCAAACTCGGCCGCAGATACTGCCCGATGGTCACGACGCGCACGCCGTTCGCCCGCAGGTCATCGAGCAGCGCCTTGACCTCGTCCACTGTCTCTCCCAGCCCGACCATCAGGCCGCTCTTGACGACCATGCCCGGCAGCTCAGTCGCGACCGTCCTGAGGACGCTCAGGCTGCGCTCGTACCGCGCCTTCGGGCGGACGCGCGCATAGAGGCGGGGGACCGTCTCGACGTTGTGGTTGAAGACGTCCAGCGGTCCAGTCGCCACGACGCGGACGGCGTCGAGGTCTCCGCAAAAGTCCGGCGTGAGCATCTCCAACGTCGCGCCCGGCAGCCGAGCGCGCAGGGCGTTGAGCACCGCCCGAAGGTGCGCTGCGCCGCCATCCGGCAGGTCATCCCGGTTCACGCTCGTCACGACGACATGGGACAGGCCCATGTCGGCGGCCGCCTCAGCCACGCGCGCCGGTTCGTCCGCGTCGAGCGCCGAAGGCTTCGCAGTACCCACCGCGCAGAACCCGCAGGCCCGCGTGCAGTCGCGTCCCATGACCATGAAGGTCGCCGTCCCGTGGCTGAAGCACTCTCCCAAGTTGGGGCAGCGCGCCTCTTCGCAGACGGTGTTCAAACTACCCGAGCGGAGCTTGCGCTTCAGCTGTGAGACCGCCTCGCCCTTGCCGAGCGGGCGCTTGAGGAAGTCGGGCTTCCGAAGGGCCTCCCTGTCCCGACCGAAGCGGTCGTTCTCGGGATGGCCGGGCAGCACAGGTAAGGGTTCACCACGAGGGGGGGTCGGCATGGTGAAATCGACTTACACTTTACGAATGAGCGCACGCAACCCGCTTGACTTCCTTCGCGAGCGTCCATAGTCTCCGCGCGATTTTCAACCGGCGGCCCCCGTCGGTTCATGCCGCCCATTTCGGGCGTCGATGCTGGATGAGGTGAATTTTGAGCTCGAATGAGTTGGTCCTGCGGCCCCTCGAGGTCATTGTCGAGGGTGATAACGTCGAGCGCGCCATCAAGGCCCTCAAGCGCAAGGTCGCGCAGGAGGGTATCTACAAGGAGCTGAAGCGCCGCCGTTTCTACGAGAAGCCCTCGGTGAAGACGAAGCGCAAGCAGCGCGAGGCCGAGCGTCGCCGCCGCAAGGAGCGCCGCCGCGCCCTCAAGACGAACGTCCGCGCTCCCAAGAAGTAAGCAGGTGGACACCGGAGGCAGCTCCGGGTCTCGGCGCGCTTATCAAGCCGTCCGCGTCTTCACCGCGACGAAGGCGCAGGAGCGAGAGCGGCTCGGTGACCAAGTCACTGAATGGCTCCGTGCGCACCCCACGATCGAGATCGTCGACACGGTCGTTAAGCAGTCGAGCGACCAGCAGTTCCACTGCCTCAGCATCGTGGTGTTTTACCGCGACACCTGAGGTGCGTCTCTAGGGACCGCAGTCACCGCCCCTGAGCGCGCCTTGAGGCTCGGTTTCGGATCGGGCCGTAGGGCTCGCCTCGAACTCGACCGCGACGCGGCATCGCGTGAGACCGTCGCACGCTTCTCCCTGCCAATCGACCACCCAAGACAGCTGCCCACGGAGCGCGCCGTCTGAACAGACGTCGAGCTCGACTGTAGGAAACCGACGGTCGTCGCGGTCTACGCACGCGCTCTCGATGAAGAGCGTCTCTGCGGCGCGGTACTCGGCGTCTCCCCGCGCCTGCGCCACGGCGTCGAGGCGCTCGGGCGGCATTGCCACGCGCGCGACGCAACGCGACGCCCCCTCTTCAACGGTGGCGCGGGTCAAGCCCCCGACACGAACACGAAAACGCCCCTCGCCGTCGCCCGTCACGCACCCTCGCAGGATAATCGGACGCGCCTCCCCGCCCTCGAGCGGCACAAGCGAGAGCGTGATGCTCTCGGCGTCCTGGGTGAGCTCGACCCCGACGACGCTCGGCAAGGCGCCGAGACCCAGCGCGCTGCAAGCCGACGCCGCGCCTGGCAATTCGGTCTCCGCCGGCGTGAGTATCGCCTCGAAGCGCGTCGCGAGCCAAGGCGTCCCCTCGGGGGGCGGCGCCGTTGGGGTGTCGAGGCCTCCGCCGCACCCGCAAAAGACGAGAGCGACGACCACGTGGAGGCGCCGCCGAACATCGCGCGCTCGTCTCATCCGAGGGCGTAGCGTGCCGGGTCTCGCACGCCCGCCTGCTCAAAGCCTTTGAGTCTGAGCTGGCAAGCGTCGCAGCGACCGCAGGCTGCCCCCGTGACATCGGGCGAGTAGCAGGAGTGCGTGTCCGCGTAGTCGACGCCGAGCCGTAGCCCCTCGCGCACGATGTCCGCCTTGGTCATGCGCTGAAGCGGCGCGCGAATCGTCAGCGCGGCACCTTCGGCTCCCGAGCGGGTGGCGAGTCGAGCCATCGCCTCGAAGGCGGCGATGAACTCGGGACGGCAGTCGGGATAGCCGGAGTAGTCGATGGCGTTGACGCCGATGAACAGGTCGTTCGCGCCGCGGACCTCGGCGAGGGCGAGGGCGTGCGCGAGAAAGACGGTGTTCCGCGCGGGCACATACGTGACCGGCACACCCGCGCTCATCTCCCCCTCTGTGCGCCCTTGAGGGACTTCGATCGAGGCGTCAGTGAGCGCCGAGCCGCCAAATCGCCCGATCGAGAGGTCGCAGAAGACATGCTCCTCGACGCCCCATCGAGCCGCTTGCCGCGCAGCGGACTCGAGCTCGAAGACATGTCGCTGGCCGTAGCGGAAGGACAGCGCGTGTACGGCGTATCCTTCAGCGCGGGCGATGGCGAGCACTGTGACGGAGTCGAGGCCGCCGCTGAGAAGGACGACCGCGCGACGCGACTTAGACGCCTCGGGCATCGGCACCCCATAAGTACTTATGTAATTGAAGCTGGAGACGGACAGGCGCGCCGTCCGCGATAATCCACGCCGCCAGGTCTTCGGGGGCGAGGCGGCCATGTACCGGGCTGAACAAGACAGCGGCGACACGCTTGTTCAGGTCGAGCTCACGCACTTTCTCGAGCGCCCACAGGTAGTCGTCGCGCGACGCGAGCACGCACTTGACCTCGTCGCGGGGTCCGAGCAGGTCCATGTTGGACCAGAGGTTCCGAGCGGCCTCACCCGACCCCGGCGCTTTCATGTCGACGATGCGGTGGACACGAGGGTCCACCGTCGACACATCGCGCTGGCCTCCCGTCTCGAGCGTGACCTCGAAGCCGGCGTCGAGGAGACGCGACATCAGCGCGTGCACGTTTGCCTGCAGGAGCGGCTCGCCGCCGGTGACGCACACCAAGCGAGGGCCGAAGGCTTCGACCTGTGCGACGAGCTCGTCGATGGTGCGCCACTCGCCACCGGTGAACGTGTAGGTCGAGTCACACCATGCGCATCGCAGGTCGCAGCCCGTCAGGCGCACGAAGATGCTCGGCCACCCCGCGAAGGTGCTCTCGCCCTGGATACTGTTGAACACCTCGGTGATGCGGAGTTTCACGGCGCGGAACACTACCACGACTGCTCGACGACCGTGCATCTCGCGCGTGACCTGCTATCTTTCCGAAATGCCGCAGTTTCTGGAGTTCCCTGCCCTGCCGCCGGGCGAGTACCGCGCGGCCGTGGATGCGCTGATCAAGCTCTGCCGACAGACCCCGGCCGAGGGTGAAGGTGCCCGGGACCACCGCGCGCGCCTGAAGCAGCTCGGGCTCTGGAACCGCGAGCGGGTGCGGGCCCTGTATCGGTTCCTGAAGCTCGGCGTCGGGGAGCGCGCGACACCCTCGCCGCTCATGCGCGAGGTCGCCGCTGCACCGGACGATGACGCGGCCCGTGTTCGCTTGGCAGACCGGCTCTGGGAGGTGAACCCCGTCCTGTTTCAGGCCGTGCTGCTCCAGCTCAAAGAGCGGGTGCAGAGCGAGAATGAGCTCCTCAAGTATCTGGACTCCTTCGCCTATACCGGCAACCGCATCACCGGACCGCAAGTGCGCGGCTGGGTGCGGATGGCGCAGGGTCTCGAGCTCTTCAAGCTCGTTGGGATTCGACTCGCCCTCTCGTCGCAAGGGGAGAAGCTCCTCGCGCGGGCCGAGGCATTCGACCTCGACGAGTATCTGGAGGACGACGTCGACGAACCGGAGCCCATCGTCGAGGATGAGCCGGGCAGCCCCGCCACGACCGCAGCCGCCGCACCCAGCGCGCCAAGCACGCCCGTCTTGCTCACCACGGCTGGCCTCGCCGCCGAGTCGGCACCGGTAGAGTCCGAGTGGTCATCACCGCGAGCTGCGCCCACGCCATCTCCCACGTTGTCGCGCGTGCCCCCCCCGGGTGCTTCTCCACACGGCGCGCTCCGCCCTGTCCCGATCGCGCGCTTTACGGGTGCCGACCTGGCGGTCTTCCGAGACGACGTACTCGACGAGACGTCACAGCGCATCGCGACTTGGGCGCGGAGCCTGCCCGCAGACGATATCGTGGACGACACCACGCCGCCGAACGCACTGGGACTCGACGCCTCGATGTGGCAAGAGGACGCCGACCGCGCGCTCTTCAAGCTCTGCGTCGCGGGCGCCCTCGCGCTGCGACTCCCGCAGGCGCGACTCACCGAGGCGTGGTCACAGCTCGATGCGTCGGGCGTACTCGACGCGCTTTACGACGGCACGGCGCCCGATGCGAACCCGGGCCGCGTCGATCCGCTCGGCTTGATGTGGGCGTCTCTCGTCGCCCGGCGCTTCGCCGAGGTCGCGGGCGTCTCGGCCGACCTCGAGCGCGCCCGCTCGGCAGCTGAAGCGTTTGAAGCGCTCCACCAGAGCTTGGGACGCGGGCTGCTCAGCGCGGAGTTGGTCTGGGTCATGCGCGGCCTCGACGCCCTGGGCGTGCTGCGCTTCGACGACATGGCCTCGGTGACGGGCCTCGCGAATCGACCACTGCGTGACACCCTGTACCGCCTCGGCTTTATCGCGACGCCGTATGCGGGCGATGCGCTCGCACTCGCAGCGGCATCGCGAGCGCTCAGGCGGGCAGTCGGTCGGGGACCGGAGGCCGAGCGCACACTTGAGGCGTTTGCCCGAGCCGCGGGTTGCGCCTACGACTGCGCGCAGCGCAAGACCTGCGGGTTCGCGTGTCGGGAGCGCACTGACGTCTGACTCACGCGCGCAGGAGCGAGCCGAGTGCGGCCTCGACTTCGGCCTTGATACGCGCGATGGCCGCGTCACTCGACTCACCCGCGCGGCGCTCAGGCATGATCGGGTCGCCAACGCGATGGTGGAGCTGCACCGGGAACGGCAACGGGCCGAGTCCCAGCATCAGGGGGAGCGGCAAGCGCCTTTCAGGGCCAAAGACGCGCGCCCCCCACTTCATCGCGTCATTGAGGACCCATATGAGGTCGTCCGCCGATGGACACGCCACGGGGACGATCGGTACGCCCGCTTTGAAAGCGACGCGCGCGAAGCCGTCGCGTCCCTCCCACAGGAGCGCGCGCCGCTGCGAGCGCGGCTTCCAGGCCTCCCGAGCGCCGCCGGGAAAGACGCCGACGAGGTCGCCTGCGTTCAGGCGCCGCCGCGCGAGGTACGGTGTACCTTCGACTGCGCCCCAACGCTCCAGGGGCTGGCCCAAAATCCGCCGCTCGAAGAGCATGCGTTCGCCCAGAAATCGGGGCCAGCGGCCCTGCGCGCGACGCAGCGCATGGCAGAAGAGGACCGCGTCAATCGGCAGCGGGCCGTGGTTCAGCACCAGCAAAGCGGGGCCGCGAGACGGGACGCGCTCGAGACCCTCGACGGAATGGCGAAAGAGTCGCGCGAGCGCATCGAACACCCCGGAGTAGCGCTCAGGGAGCACCGGCTCAAACCGATCCGGCGCATCCTCACCGAAGACCCCACTCATCGCCGGCCTCCTCCTGCTCCTGTTCCTGTGCCTGTGCCCGTATCGTCACTCAGCGCATCCATCTCAAGGGTTTGACCCGCGGGGTCGTCCCCCGATGTCGACGACCCTGTTGAATCCGCGCCACCGCTCAAGCTGGTCTCGTGCGTCCCTGTCTCGGCGCGCCGCGTCGCCAGCCACGCATCGAGGGCGTCGCGCAGCGCGTCGACGTCGTCCTTGTCGGCGTCGGGAAACACCCCCGCCGAGACCAAGCGCGTGTACTCGCGGCGTTCACCCGTTGGCGTGAGGTCGTCGATGCCGACCTGCAGGTCGAATTCGCTCAACAAGGCCTCGCGCTCACGGCGCTCGGCGTCGAAGACCCGCGCGACCAGAGCGCCGAGCTCGCTGGGCTCGAATCCAGAGGCGGCCACGAGCCGAACACCGCGCAGCTCCGCCGCGAACGCCTCCGCCGTCTGGAACCGCGCGGCGGGATCCTTGTCGAGCGCCCGCGCCAAAATGGCGTCGAGCGCACTCGGGAGCTCGGGATGCGACGCGCTCACCGGATCGGGGTGCGCCTCCCGGATGGCCTCCATGAGGAGGGGATCCTCGGGCGCGAGGAAAGGCGGACGCCCGACTAAGCACTCGTAGAGCACAACTCCGGCGGAGAAGACGTCTGAGCGGCGCTCGAGCCGCTTGCCCTCGGTCTGCTCGGGGCTCATGTACTTGACCTTGCCCTTGATCACGCCGCTGCGCGTCTGCGACCGATTGTGCTCCGCCTTGGCAATGCCGAAGTCGATGAGCTTTACGTCACCCGTGACGCTGACGAGGATGTTTGACGGCGTAAAGTCTCGGTGCACGATGTCGAGCTCATGAGCCGCGTGCAGGCCAGAGAGTGCCTGCTCGATGACGTAGAGCGCATGGACCCACGGGAGCGCTTCACCTCGCTCGCGGCAGCGGCGAACGACGCTGCGCAGGTCGACGCCGTCCACCAGCTCCATCGCGAGAAAATAGGTCTCGTCCGCTTCGCCGAACTCGTAGACGCGGGCAACGTTGGGATGGTCAAGGGACGCCGTGATCCGTGCCTCGTCCGACAACATATCGACGAACTCTGGGTCAGCGGTGTGAACCGGCAGGATGCACTTGACCGCCACGGGCACCTGCGCGCCGTCCGCGGTCGTGCGGACGCCACGAAAAATCTCGGCCATACCGCCCGAGGCGAGCCGCGTCAGGACGCGATAGGGGCCGAGCCAGCGTGGTCGCCGCATGCCGTGCCCAATACCCCGCGGGGCGCGCGGTTGCAATCGACCCCTGCGGGTGCTAACTCACGAGGGCTCATCTTCGAGGTATTCTCATGCGTCGCGATCTCCTCCTCGGTTCGTTGCTCCCCATCGGCGTAGCCCTGAGCGCCCTGGCCGCATGTCAGAGCTCCCCCGCAACTTCGGCGCCTGCAGCCCCCGCGTCGGTCGGTCCCTCCGCGGCCCCCACGCCCGCTGCGCCCGCGAGCGCGGCGCCGGCGACGCAAGCCGCGACCGCGCAGTCGTACACAGTGCGGATCGTCGCCGGCGACGCGAAGGCGGGTCAGGCGGGCAAGAGCGTGGTCGAGGTCACGCCCGCTGCTGGCTTTCACATGAACCTCGAGTTCCCTGTGCGACTCCGCGTGACGCCGCCGACGGGGTTGACGCTCGGCAAGGCGGACCTATCGAAGGAGGACGCGGAGCTCACCGAGGCTGCCCTGCGTTTCTCCGTGCCCTTCACCGCGACGGCGGCGGGCAAGGTCTCGCTTGAAGCTCTCGGCGACTTCAGCGTATGCAACGACACCACGTGCAAGCTCATCCGAGACGAGAAGCTCGCGTGGGACGTCGACGTGAAGATCTGAGCGCGGCGCGCCGATGACGCCGAACTTCCTCGCGGAGACCGTGCAGCAGGTCCGTGACCGCTTCGTCGCCGAGAAGACGATCCTGTCCTTTCAGGAATATCTTGAGGTTGTTCGGCAGGCGCCCGCTCATCAAGCGCGCGACTCTGCGACCTATGTGCGCGACTGTTGGACCCACTTTGGCACCACGCGCGTGACTCGGCCCTACGGCCAGTTCACGCGATGGAACCTCTTTGACTGCCCATTCGACGGGGGCCGTGACCCACTCATCGGCCACGAGGGCGTGCAGGCGCAGGTCTTCGGCCTGCTCTCTGACTTCGTCCGCGAGGGTCGGGTCAACAAGCTCGTACTCCTCCACGGGCCCAACGGCAGCGCGAAGAGCAGCTTCATCGGGTGCGTACTGCGCGCGCTCGAGCACTACAGCGCGCAACCCGAGGGCGCGCTCTATTCGTTCAACTGGGTGTTCCCGTCCCGCAAGACCGAGCGCGGGGCGATCGGCTTCGGCTCGACCGGTCGTGGGCTGGACGGTGTGCCGAGCTACGCGCACTTGGCGGACGCTGACATCGACGCGCGCGTTCGCAACGAGCTGCGGGACCACCCGCTGCTCCTGCTGCCCGCCGCGGCGCGGCGCGCTCTGCTGCGAGAGCTGCTCGGCGAGGCGACGCCCCTGCCTGCGCTGATGACGGACGGCGACCTCTCGCCGCGCGCACGAGCGATATCAGACGCGCTCCTCAAGGCTTATCAGGGCGACCTCGCGGAGGTCCTGCGTCACGTTCAGGTGGAGCGCTTCTACATCTCGCGACGTTACCGGTCTGGCGCAGTGACGGTCGATCCGCAGCTCCGCGTCGACGCCGGCGCGCGGCAAGTGACTTCAGACCGCAGCCTCGGGGCGCTGCCGCCGGTGCTTCAGAATCTGAGCCTGTACGAAGCGGTCGGCGATTTGGTGGACGCGAACCGCGGGGTCATCGAGTACAACGACCTGCTCAAGCGCCCGCTGGAGTCGTTCAAGTATCTGCTCGCCACCTGCGAAAAGGGCACGGCAAGCCTCGATATGATGACGCTGCACCTCGACGAGGTCTTCCTCGCGAGCAGCAACGCGAACCACCTCGATGCGTTCATGGAGATGCCCGACTTCGCGAGCTTCAAAGCGCGCATCGAGCTCGTCGAGGTGCCCTATCTTGTGGACTTCGAGCAAGAGCGCCGTATCTACGTGCAACAAATCCGCACGTCGGCGCTCCGACGCCCCGTTGCTCCGCACACTGACCGCATCGCCGCACTGTGGGCGGTCCTCACGCGACTGCATCGTCCGACGACAGACCGTGCGCCCGCCGCCGTGCGGGCCGCTCTAGAGCAGCTGACGCCGCTGCAGAAGGCTGAGCTCTACGCGAGCGGAAAGACATCGTCGCACCTCTCTCGCGATGTGGCGAACGAGCTCAAGGCGGACATCGAGTCGCTCTATCGCGAGTCGCACGACACCCGCCGCTACGAAGGGCGCACTGGCGCGAGCCCCCGCGAGCTCAAGGCGGCGCTGCTGGGCGCGGCGCGGCGCGAGGGCTTTCGGAGCCTTTCGCCCATCGCGCTCCTTGAAGAGCTCACTGACCTTGTCCGGCAGTCGCAAGTCTACGATTGGCTCCGCTTGGAGCCGGACGGTGAGTATCACCAGCCCGAAGCGGCGATTGAGGCCGTGCGCGCATGGTATCTTGATCTGGTCGAGGAGGAGCTCCACCGCGCGATGGGGCTCATCGATGTCGATCGCACAGTCGACCTCTTCAAGCGCTACGTCGACCACGTGACGTATTTCGTTCGCCGTGAGAAGCGTCAAAACCCGATAACGGGACGCGCCGAGGACCCGGACGAGACGCTCATGTCCGAGGTGGAGCGCAGGCTCGGCCTTTCGAAACAGGCAGCGCTCGAGGCGCGCGCTGGCCTCCTCTCACGCATCGCCGCGTGGCGGATGGATAACCCAGACGCCCCCCTCGACCTGGCGGCGATCTTCGCTGAGCAGCACGCGCGGCTCACGGAGTCGTTCTACGAAGAGAAGCGCGTGACGGCCGAGCGGGTCAAGCGCAACTTACTTGTCCACGTGATCGATGACCCGAAGCGGTTGACCGAGGAGGAACGCGCGCAGTCCGAGCAGACCCTCGAGACGCTCGAGCGTGACTTTGGCTACGACCGCGCCTGCGCGACCGATGTGATCGGCTACCTGCTCAAGATGCGCCAGCGTTCGGCCTGAGGTCGGCACGCGTGGTCCGGACCTCTCTCTGCGTTGCCGCGCTCTCGGCCTCCCTGTGCATGCCGGCGAAGGCGAGCGCGCAAGACGACGCCAACGCTGAACCCGAAGGGCTGCCCTTCGCGGCGCAGCTCCTTGAGGCGACTGCCCGAGGACACAGGCTCCTCGCCGCGACACCCGAGGCCGAAGTTGGCGCAGCGGCGCTTGAGCTCTTGAGGCTCGCCGACGAAGGACAGCTCGCCCGGGCCCGCGCTGACGACGCCGAGACCGAGCGCGTGCGTACGGCATTGAGGGCGCAACTGCGCCTCCTCGAAGCGTTGGAGAGTCGCGCCGAGGCCGCGGAGCGCGTCGCCCAAGCGGAGCGCGCCCTCATTCAGGCCCGCCGCGACCTCGATGCCTTGAGCCCGAGGCCAAGCCCGTGACTTGGCGCAGGCTCTCGCGTTTTCGCGGGCCCGCATGGGCATCGTTGCTGATTTTCGGCGCGGCCTGCTCAGGCGGACCGAGGCTGGTCGACGTGGGCGCGTACGAGCGAGCACGGGCCGCACCGACCGCGGTCGAGGTCGCGCGGCGCTATCCGAAACTGAGCGCTGAGGCCGACGCGCACCACGCGGTCGCCGTGACCGCCGCGCGCGCGGGTCAAGTCGCCGAAGCGCGCCACGCGGCGCGCCTCGCGCGCACCACTTGGGCCGCTGCCGAGGTCTACGTCGATCGCAGAGGGTTTCGCGCTCGCCTCGCAGAGCTTCAGAACCAGCAGCGTCTGGTCGAAGAAGAGATCAGCGCAGCCCGCACGCGCAAGCGGGACGCAGCCCGAGCCGAAGAGCTCAAGGCGAGACTGCACGCGTTGATTGCCCGCGCAACGGCGCTCAAGGCCACGCAGCATCCAGCGGCCGACCTGCTGACGACCGCCCTGACCGATCTTGTGCGTGCGGCGGAGTTCGACGCTGCGCGGCTCATCCAGACCGATGAACTTCAGGCGCGGACAACGTTCGAGGCTGCCCTCGCGTGGGCAGAGGCGGACGCTGCGGCGTCCCGCTCAGGCAGCGCGCCGGGCCGCGTCCTCAGCCCTCTACCCGAGCGCGCGCGCGCCGAGGCAAGGGCCCTGCTCACGCTCGCCGAACCCCGCTGGGCTGAGGACAATCACCTCGCCGCGACGAACCGCGCGCTCGCCGAGGTGCTCCGTGAGGCGGTCGCGCTGCCCGAGGCCGAGGCGACGCTCGAAGGCCGCGGCTTGGTCGTGACGCTGCGCGCGCTTTTTCGCGACGGAGAGACGACGCTCAACCCAGAGCGCCTCGCATCGGTGCGCTTGGTAGCGAGCTTGGCTCAACGGCACCCTGACCTCAGAGTGCGCGTCGAGGGCCACACAGATCCGCGAAAGGACGCCGCGGCCGCGATGCAGCTCACCGACGACCGCGCGCGCTCCGCGGCCGACGCGCTCGTCGCTGCGGGCGTGGACCCCGGACGCGTCGCGTCAGTCGGCCGTGGCGCCGACCAGCCGGTGGCCGACAACGAGACCCGCGACGGGCGCGTCCGCAACAGACGCGTCGAGTTCGTCTTTTTGCGCCCCGCCTTCACGCCGAAAGCGGAGCCCAAGTCAGCGTTCAGTCCAGGCGGTGACCCCGCTCGTTGAGGACCTTTTTGACCTTGGCGAGCAGGTCGTCGATCTGAAACGGCTTCGTCACGTAGAACTTCGCGCCGACGTTGATGCCCTCAATCATCGACAGCGGGTCGGTCTTCGCCGTGAGAAAAATGAGCGGAATGTTCTTTGTCTCGCGGCGATTCTTCAGCGCCTTCGTGAACGTGAGGCCGTCGAGGTTGGGCATCATCACGTCGGCGATGATCAGATCGGGGCGAAACTCTTCCAGCACGCGCAACCCGTCGAGGCCATCCTCAGCAGTGCGAACAACGAAGCCGTTCTTTTCAAGGAGACGGCTCACCATGATCTTCACGGGAGCCTCGTCTTCGATGACAAGGATGCCCTTCTTCTCCGCTTCAGCCATGCCTGCTCCGCTCGGGCGTTAGATCCAATCTCACACGGCCCCCAGTACTTGTAAACTCTGGACGACGGCGTCGGCTTCGTGACGCCGCATGCAGGCGTGGTGGACCCGCGGACATCTGCGTGGGCCGTGAGGTGAGCACGGTCGACACGGGACGTCGACACGCTCAAGGTCGATGCGCCCTGGATCATCGGGCAGGCGCGCCCTGCGCGTGGGTCCCCACACAACGACGGCCGGAACACCGAGCGCCCGCGCGAGGTGGACAAGGCCCGTGTCACCGCCCACGACAGCGCGGCACTGAGCGAGCAGCCCCGCGACGACCTCGAGAGGTTCGCCAAATGAAGCCCGCTGGGGCAGCGCCCCGACGCGAAGTGCCTCACCCACACCGCCGACGAGCACAGTCGGTACGCGCATCG
>Ga0164295_10002194_pt1 | contig 16221 bp, 16 predicted proteins | sample GEODES006metaG_FD_111798 | JGI IMG/M metagenome (GOLD analysis project Ga0164295, IMG submission 111798) | Oligotrophic lake water microbial communities from Sparkling Lake, Wisconsin, USA - GEODES006 metaG | ecosystem: Environmental > Aquatic > Freshwater > Lake | place: USA: Sparkling Lake... | reverse complement strand
GCTGTACACCAGTGACGAAAGCGAAGGCATTGCGCGCGAACTGCGCGAACGCGGCGTCAAGCGAATCATCCTGTGCACCTCGGCGATGCACCTGCCGCGGGCACGCATGAACTATGAGAAGCTGGGGTTTGAAGTCATTCCGCTGCCGAGTGACTTTGCAACGCGCGGCACGGCGGAGGGTTGGTCGTGGGCGCTGCTGATTCCCAGGGGAATGGCGCTGAGCCAGGTTGATTCAGGCGTGAAGGAGTGGATGGGGTTACTTGGGCCGGTGCGGTAAGTGCGGTGCAGCAGCTGTAACGGATGAGCGTTCAGTACTGAGGTTTCGCCGCTACGAGTGCCGTCACTTACTGAGCGTTGCCCGCAAGCCTTCAACAAACGGCACGATGACGCGGTAACCAAGCAGATCGGCAGCGCAGCGGATGTCGGCCTCGCTGTCGCGCACATCGCCAGTGCGGCCGGGGCGGAAGTCGGGCTCGCTGGGGATGCCGATGATTTCGGACATGGCCGCTAGGAGTTCCAGCAAGCTAAAGCGCGTGCCGCAGGCGATGTTCACCATCTCGCCGCGAAGGGCGTGCGGGACCGAGCCAGCGAGGAGGTTGGCGTGGACGGCGTTGGCGACGAAGGTGAAGTCACGGGTTTGCAGACCGTCGCCGAAGACCTGCGGACGCACGCGTTCGCGAATGCACTTGGCAAAGAGCGGAATCACCGCGGCGTACGGCGAGTCATGGCGTTGCCGGGGGCCGAAGATATTAAAGTAGCGCAGGCTGACGGTTTCCAGACCGTAGCAGTTGCCCCACGCGCGCATCAGGTACTCACTGGCAAGCTTGGTGTAGGCATAGGGCGAAAGCGTGTCCGGGCGCATCGATTCCACTTTGGGAAGGACGGCCGTGTTGCCGTACGCACTGCTGGAAGCGGCGTAGACCAAGCGACGCACGCCATGGCGACGCGCAGCTTCTAAGACGCGCATGGTGCCGGTGACGTTGACCTCGTGATAGAGCGCTGGAATTTCAATACTGCGGGGGACGCTTCCCATGGCGGCTTGATGGAAGACGATCTCCGCGCCAGCGAATGCGGCGTTGAGCACGGCCTCATCACAGATGCTGCCGCGGATCACCTTTGCGGCGGATGCAGGGCCTTGCAAGTTGGCCTCACGGCCGTTGGAGAAATCGTCCAGGATGCGAACGTTGGCGCCGCACTCCACCAGCGCGTCGGCGATGTAGCTGCCAATGAAGCCCGCACCGCCAGTGACACAGATGGTGCGACCGGCATAGGCGGAGTGGTGGGCTTCGAGTGCGGAGTGCAGCATTGGGTCAGAGGATAGCGACGGGATGGCGTCTGGCAGGCAGTTGCCCAGGTTTCTCAGGATCATGCGTCATCGCGCAGGAACACTGCGTGGTGCGACTATCAATGCAAGGACACCGACTCCACGGAATACGAGAGCAGTACTTCGGGAGACTTGCTATGTTTCCCGTCAATGAACCTCATGTTCGTCCCTAAAAATTTTATCAAAATATGCCTCGCATTTGTGCTAATCGGCGCGGCGTCAATGGGTGTCTACCTCGCCGGTTCGATTGCTGGCGCAACCCTACCGCTAACCGATGTTGCGATCGGGGGCGCGCTCACTTACCCACCCATAGCCAATTACAGTGGTTCCTCGCGCGTTGCAACAGACCCCGTAAGCTTGTCGATCACGCTGCCGGACGCCCGCTTTCCCATCATCTGGATCCATGAATCAATTCAGACGTCAGCACCGTGCCAAGTTACGTCTATGTTTCAACCGGTCTTCGGAAAGGATCGGCCTGTTGTAAATCCAGACCATCCGCACGTCGATGGCCAGTCGATTCGATTCGATCGTGCGGGAGAGTATTACGCTGTCTTGAATGATCAGTTTCCGCTCAAAGTACTAGTGTTAGACCCATCAGAGCCGATCTCCCAAATTGTGAGTCGGATGTATGAATTCTGCGTCGCTAATATGGTGTATGCACGGCGCGATGAAGCTGTATTCATGTCAGCAACAGTCGAAGAAGCGATCCGTGGTTGGTTTCAGTCCACCGCGCCGCTCAACCTGTTATGCGGCGAGACCGCTCGGGTGTTTTATGAACTCATCCACGATCGACTTCGCCTACCTACGAGAGCCGTTACGTTCCCCGGGGTCTTTCTTTGGGAGGGGGAGAAGTACAGGTCGTCTCACAATGTCCTTGAGGTCTACCTGCCTGACCAGCGCAAGTGGGCACTGTTTGACATCAACTTTGGATTCCTAGTGGAGTGGAAGGATGCGACCGAAATTGCCGAATACCTCCAACAATTCCCATCCCCTAGAGGTACTGGTTACATCGCGCACGAGGCGTTTTTGAATCTGCCAATACACCGGGAGACGCCGCAATCATTTCTTCCGCTTGATCCCGTCGCCAAATCGGGCAATCAACCATTCAATGTGCGGGAATTGTCGACCGTGCCAGTGCAATACCTTTGGAAGGATTCATTCCGATTTTACAATTCCGGGGTGGCATATTGGGGCGCGAAGACATCGTGGCACCCCCCTGGTGAAGGGACGACGTTTCTGGCCGATGGCTACACGTTCGCGCCAACCCGTGATGACAAAGACTGCATACCGAATGTGATCGAGTACATCACCCCATTTGGATTCAAGCCAAAGGTCGTGTCCATGAATGAACTGCGCCGTCTGCTCAGCGAAGGCTTTCGACGGGAAATCGAATCTCATGAATGGGACACACGAATTCCAGTCACAAATAAGATCCGCTAAATGGCGGCGACTGCTTGTGGCTTGATCCTCGCCACAAGCAAGGTTGATGCAGCCCCAAGCAAACTAGCAGCGCCATATGCCATAGCTACCCCTTGGGAGCCATGCGAAGGAATCAGCACGGCGCTCACAGCGAAAAAACACAACTCACGAGGGATGTTGATGAAAAACAGTGACTCCCACATCCTGTCACGGGCTTGAACGTGCTGATAGATGCCGATTCCAAGACTCTCAGGAACGACCGAGGCCAGAAGAATCCAAAGGGTGACGGTATCGCAAGTAAAATTATGACCGAAGATAGCGAGTAATGTCCGCCCAAGCAGCCCAACCACCAGCGCACAGCCTGCGGCAGATGCAACGATCCACAAGATGTTGTGACGATGGACTAAGCGGTATTCGGCATCGTTACCGCGGACGCGACTAAGTGCCGGCAGCCCAACATTGTTGATCACTATCGGCACGAACATTGCCAGTTGCCGGATCCCCATAGTGGCGGCCAGCGTTGCCATCTGCACGAATCCATCCGTGGATTGAACGAGCATTGCATTAATCGCAAATATAATGGGCATTGAGACAAAGCCCGCTGCGGCGGCAGGCAGCGCAAATCGCGAAACGATGATGCTTTCTGCCCGGATACCCGATATCTTGAGGGAGATACGTTCGGCACGAATCGCAAGAAGAGCACCGATGCCCACGATCAAAGTGCGTAGGAATGCGCCGATCCCTAGAGCTGCGACAGCACCAGTGGATCCCCACCATAGTGTCCCGACTATACAAGTTAGAACCTGTGCTAGGGCACCTACCGTGCTAGCTATGGCAAGCGAGCGCCATCGTTCTAGTCCCGCAAGAAGCCCGCTTAGAAATCCGCTAACCACAGAAAAAAACACGAATGGACTACCAAGACGCAACGCGTCTGCCAGACCAGGTGCGCCGTAAATACGATCCGCAACGAATGTGGCCGTCGCGAGCACGACGACCGTTCCTAGTAGCGCTGAAACGAGTGATGCCATTGCACACAAGGTGACGACGCGACCGAGACGTTCCCGATCCGTGGCGCGAAGTTCGGATACGTACCGGGTCGTCGTATATCCCAATGCCAACTGAGCAATGGCCGCGACAACCACGAAGTTGGAGTACACCGCCGCATACTCGCCAAAGGCGTCTTTGCCGGCCAGACGCGCGACGATCACATTTGCAGCGAAAGTGGTTCCTTGGACAGCTACCGTGGCGATCAGATTCCAGAACGAGCCCTGCATCAACCGACCAACATGTTCATCTCGTCTCCGCGAAAGTCGACCCGTGTCCTTTCCTCCGTCATGCGGTGATGAAGATGATCCGGTCCGCATGGTGCACAACGCGCTCGCGCCGAACAAGGTGCCCCATGAAAGCTGAGGGCGCTTCTTGAGAATTCGCGGACAAGTTTATTTGCCAAACAATAGCATAGAATTCTAAAAATGAATGCCCTGCGAGCGCCAACCCCCACCGTTATGCCTATTGACCGCAAGGCTTGGCTCGATAATGGACTACATCTGTCTAACTTTGTCAACTCCTACCATCAATATCGCGACGTGCGGAGGTGGGTAGGGGAGCACCCGCGAATACTAGTCATCGGTCCAGGACAGGGTCTTGACACCGCGGTCTTCCGTTGGATTGGATGCGATGTCACGACTATCGACATCGACACTACATTTCAACCTGATGTGATAGGTAGTTGTCACACTATGCCTATGTTTACTGATGGTCAATTTGATGCGGTCATCGCATCGCATGTGCTCGAGCACTTAGCGGTGCCGTATCTTGATTCGACACTAGGCGAGATCGCACGGGTCGGTAGATATGCGCTGTTGTACTTGCCGGTGGCAGGGCGCCACCTACAGTGGCGCTTCGCCCCTGGGATCCAAGGAATCGATTGGCGCACCGTCGTTGACTTCTTCCGCTACTGGGAACGACCAGATGGAGTCAATCCACGATATTGCCAGGGACAACACTTTTGGGAAGTCGGGCGTCGGGGATTCCGAGTAGCCGACTTACGTCGACGCTTTGATCACAGCTTTGAATTGTTGGAATCGTATCGAAATACCGACTGGGTACCGAGTTACAACTTTGTGCTTCGGTCGAGGCGTCATGCGGTCGCCGAGCGCCCTCGCCCCCCCGCGGACCATCGATGAAAATCCTCTACTCATTCAATAAGCGTGGAGAAGAGGCCGCGTTCTGGCAGCGCGAAATCGAAGCGGCATCAGGGAATGATGTCGAATTCATAGGGTTCAATCATGACCCATACCTCGATGTCAATTTGTACCTACGCGCACAGCGCTTAGACGACCTCTACTTCCGCTGCGAGCCCGGTCTCAAACGCCTGTACCGAGAGTTGGCCGACCGGGTGTCTGCTCAGCGTATTGATGCCATAGTTGTCGACAACTGTCCGCCGTACCACCCAGACTGGCTCCGCGACCTGCCTGTGTTCAAAGTATTGCGGATTGCTGATGGCCCCATGGCTGCGTACGATCGCGATTTCGCCTACATCCATGCCTACGACCTAATCCTGTACCACAGCCCTGCCTATAGCCGAGACATGGGTATGCGCGAAAAGTTGGCTTACGTAGGCGCGAAGCAATCTGCCTTCTTACCTCTTGGACTGTTTGACGCCACCTTTGTCCCCGAACTACCGATCGAACAGTTGGTCTGCATGCCACGCGATATTGATGTGACGTTTGTAGGGGCGATGCATCCAGGGAAGATGCCGCTTCTCGCGCAGGTAAAGAAGGCATTCGGGCGGCGGTTTGCGCTACACGGGCTCACCTCACTCAAGAAGAACATCTATTTCAACTTGAATCACGGATTTCCAGGCTGGGTTGTTCCAATCCCCCAGTCCGCGTACGTTCCGCTTTATCAACGCACGCGCATTGGCATAAACGTGCATAACCGCGGTAAATTTACGGTCGGAAATTATCGAATGTTCGAATTGGCGGCCAACGGCGTGATGCAGCTTTCTGACGGGGATGAATTCTTGAACACATTCTTCCGTGAAGGCGATGAAATCGTGGGCTACAGTAACGCCGACGACCTCATCGGCAAAATTCGGCATTACTTAGCCAATGACGAAGAACGATTTCGAATCATCCGCAACGCCCATGAGCGAGTGATGAGTGAGTACCGAATCCGCCCGCTACTGCATAGCGCCGCCAAGATGATTCGAGAGGCCATAGGGTGACAGACAACGAAATGACTGATGTCGCACACTGGGAGTCTGCGTGGGCGGTTAAGCCACGCATGAGTTTTCCAACGGGTATTGATGTCGGTACTCGCAATATTCTTGATCTACTGCGCGGGCGACTACAGCCAGGGATGCGTTTCATCGAGATAGGGTGTGCGCCTGGCAAAACCATGGTCTGGGCATCGCGTATTACGCGTCGTCCAGTTGCTGGGATTGACTACTCTCCGAGCGGAGTTGAAACTTCGCGTTGGCTCGCCCATGGACTAGGTATCCAAGCGGACATTCGGTGCGAGGATGTCTGTGATACATCGTTCGCTGCAGCGTCCTTTGATGTGGTGTTCAGTTGCGGCCTGATCGAACACTTTGAAGACCCTACTCCCATTTTGAACGCACACGTCCGGTTGGTAGCGCCGGGCGGTATGGCTGTCATTGGGATCCCGAACTATCAGGGCATGTATCGCCGAGTGCAAGCATGGTGTGATCCTCAAAACCTATCGATCCATAATCTCCGCATCATGAATCTGGCGACACTCCGGACGCTTGCGCCTACGGCGCCTGGCCTCGCTGTAACAGCATTTGCATGGGGTCGATTCTCGCCGTGGATCATGTCGCTGCCCACCAGATTGGGGCGAACCGGCACCGTGCTCTCATGGGTGTTAAATTTCGCTGCGCAACTGCAGCCACTCCAAGTGGACGCCCTTTGTCCCCTTCTAGTCCTCGAAATCCGGCGCCCTTGCGCCCGTCCGGCGGCGAGCTGACAATGTGTGGCGTAGCCGGACTTCTCGTACGCGCTGGGCAACTTGATCTTGAGGATGCCGCGCGTCGTATGTCCGCGGCATTGTTACATCGAGGGCCAGACGGTGAAGGAATCTGGACCGACCCCGCGGTCGGGATTGCCCTCGCGCATCGACGCTTGGCAATCATTGACCTTTCGCCCCAAGGGCAACAGCCGATGCACTCACCCCGGGGCCGGTTCGTCGCTAGTTTCAATGGTGAGATCTACAACTTCCGCGAGCTACGCCATTGCCTTGACACCGAGCCGGATCCACCGCGTTGGCGTGGTCATTCGGATACCGAGGTGCTGCTCGCGGCCTTCGAAGCGTGGGGTATCGAGGAAACGCTACGAAAGTCAGTAGGAATGTTCGCGATCGCCGTGTGGGATCGCAGGGATAGATTGCTTACGCTGGCACGAGATCGCCTAGGCGAGAAACCGCTGTATTACGGGACAAGCACTGCAGGTTTCGTGTTTGCATCAGAGTTGAAGGCTGTCAGGGCAGTCCCAGGGGTGTCGCTCCACGTGGACCGACAGGCTCTTGCGGCATTCATGCAATTTGGCTGCGTGCCTGCACCAGGGTGTATCTACACGGGGTTACGCAAGTTGCAGCCCGGCCATTTTGTAGTGATCCACGCTGATGGCGACATGCAAGAGCCACAGGCCTATTGGACACTCAAGGACAGGACTACTTCCAGCGGCCGTGAGTTGATGCAGGCCGGGGACAGTGAACTGATCAATCTGGTGCACGACCAAATTGCTGTTGCAGTCCGAGCGCAAATGATTTCTGATGTCCCTATTGGAGCATTTCTATCCGGTGGCGTTGATTCAAGCCTCATCGTGGCGCTGATGCAGGCGCAGTCGAGTAGACCGATCCGCACTTACACCATTGGGTTCGAGGAGTCGGAATTCGATGAAGCGCCATTCGCAGCGGCGGTGGCCCGGCACCTCGGCACCGAGCACGTGGAACTCCGGGTCACTGCGGAAGATGCAGCACGCGTCATCCCAGATCTGCCACACATTTATGACGAACCGTTCGCGGATTCATCACAATTGCCGACCACACTGGTTGCACGTCTCACCAGCCGCAGAGTGTCAGTAGCGCTTTCAGGCGATGGCGGCGACGAGCTCTTCGCCGGATACCCGCGGTACCGTTTGACGTCGACCGCTTGGCAACGAATGAAACATGTTCCTGTTCCCATACGAACCGTGTTGGCTACGCTCATCCGCGGTGCCTCCCCGAGCGGCTGGAACCGGGTGATCAATGCGCTACCGGTGTCGCTGCGTGGACAATTCAACGGGCACCGAGTGCATCGACTCTCTAAACTGATTGAGTCCCGTTCCCTTGCTGAAGTTTATATCAGACTAATGTCGCAATGGCTGCCGGACGCTGGACTGGTGCTGGGTTGGTCGGCGACGAAACTCGACGTATCCAGATGGCCAACCGGGACTACTTCCATTGAGGAGATGCGCCGCTGGGACGTTGGCCAGTACCTCCCTGACGACCTACTCGTCAAGGTTGACCGCGCGGCGATGAGTGCGAGTTTGGAGACGCGGGCACCGCTACTAGACCACCGCGTCGCCGAAATCGCATTCCGGCTTCCCGAGCGAGTGTTGGTGAGGGGAAATCAATCTAAATGGGTACTCCGACAAGTACTCGACCGTTACATCCCGCGGGCGCTTATCGAGCGTCCCAAGGCTGGATTTTCAGTTCCGCTAGCAGCGTGGCTGCGAGGACCGTTACGGATCTGGGCGGCCGACTTGCTTGATCCCTCGCGCATTCGATCGCAAGGTCTACTTGACGAGGTCAAGGTTGCGCAAGTTTGGAACGAGCATGCCACCGGAAGGATGGACCGCAGCGCGCACCTGTGGAATTTGCTGATGTTTCAGGCTTGGCTCGAATCGGGTAACTCATAATGCCGTTGCTCGAGACGACATGGCTGCTCCTGGTACTAGCGGCACTACCCACCGCGGTGACTTGGAGGGCAGTGCATAGTCGCCAACACTGTGCGTTCCGTTGGCTCGACCTCGGCGCTGTTTTCATGTGGATCTCATTTCTGTACAGCTTCGTACCTATCCTGGGCATCCTGCTGGCAGCCACGGGAGTTGGAAACATTAGTGATGCACGATTCCACGGTGCCGCTGCTGAACCAAATGCCGTGTTAGCTGCGGGCTGGTGTTATGCGGCGTGTATGACAGGGTTCGGCGGGGCCTACCTGTGCGGGCGTAGATATTCGATGTCGCGTCAAGCCACCCAACTGCCGATGGCGTGGACGTCTTTCCGAAGCGTATTGATCATCGGAATCTCGGTTAAGGTTGCCAATACCATCTTCCGCACCTCCGTGGGTGCGGACACCGGTGGCGACTACCTGAACTCGTATCTCACACTTCGCGAGAGCCCACTACTACTCCAACAAGCAGCGTCACTTCTCGGGGCAATGGACATATCGGCGACGATTCTACTGATCGTGTCCACGCTGGCATACCGTCCCACACTTACCCTGCCAGTCGCGGGATTACTCCTCGCTCAGGTTCAGATCGCAGTTATGACCGGCGGCAGCCGCATGGCCGCAACACTCGGCGTATTCGCGCTGCTGGCCGCTCGTATCACGTATGGACGCCGTATCAGTAGGGCGTTACTGTCCGGGCTTGCTTTCTTCGGCGTAGTGTTATTTCTACTCGTCGGAGTCATCCGGTCCGGATCGGCGAACATCGAAATCAACGCATTATGGTACGGACTACAGAATAACGAATTTTCGTCGATTTTTCTCAACGCCACGGACCTGAGTGCCCGGCAAGCTGATGATCCGTTCCCAATGGCACCCGAATCGATGTACCTAGTTGATGTCCTGCGGATGGTGCCGCAGCAAGTAACCGGAGCTATCAAGGCTGATCCCGCCGTCACGTATGTAAGTACCTACTATCCAGAATTTTGGATGAATGGTGGAGGCCTTGCGTTCGGTGTCGTGGCAGAGTCGATAGTTGGATATGGAGCAGTTGAGGCATTCCTGCGTGGCGTAGTAATCGGGATTGGGGCCGCCCTCGTGTCCAACGCCTGCCTTCGGGGTGCCGTCACTCCCATACGGATGTTCGTGCATATTTGGTTTGTAATTATGTGTTTTCAGTCACTTCGTTACACCAGCCTCGCACCAGCAACCCTATTCGTAATTCAAGCCTTCCCGTTACTGATTGGGGTACGGGTTCTCGACGGGTTGGCACCAAACGTCGTCACGCGGACGAAACGCGAAGGAGCACAGTTATCGCGATGAGAATCCTCCACCTAATCCCCACACTTGGCGGTGGTGGTGCAGAAAGACAACTATCACTACTTGCACCATCGCTAGCACGAGCTGGTATGGAAGTTCATGTGGGATTTTATAGGGTTGGGATACATGCCACTACCATAGGAAACGCTGGTGTTGTGATGCACGAACTATTCGCTGCTGGAAGTCACCATCCCGCCATCGCATGGCGTACCGCAGGACTTGTTCGCCGATTGCGCCCCGATATTGTTCAAACGTGGCTACTTCAGATGGACGTCGTTGGCGGGCTCGCGGCCCTAGCTTGTCGCGTACCACTGATATTGTCCGAACGATCATCCCAACCCGTAATTGGTCTTGGTTGGAAGGCGCGCGCTCGCCGGCTGGTTGGAAGTCGAGCAGCGGCAATTGTTGCCAATTCATACGCAGGTGCCCAATGTTGGCGCGGCCAGGTGCCCGAGCAGCGGCGATATGTCGTACGGAATGCTGTAGTTATGACTCCATCTGCGATGGAGCCGCCCTCACCTGCGCCGCACCTAAGCCAGGCCCCGCACGTTCTATTCGCTGGTCGATTCAGTGCGGAAAAGGGCATCCGCTGCATGCTCGAAGCGATGTTCCGTGTAGCTCACGCGCGTCCTGACGCGCTGTTCATCCTCTTTGGCGAAGGCCCCGAACGCGCGGAAGCGGAGCAGCGCGTAGTAACTGCTGGCCTCGCGAAGCGGTTCACGTTTGCCGGGTATACAGATCAGCTCGGATGGTGGATGTCCAAGGCATCGATGTGTGTTTCAGCCAGCCGCTTTGAAGGAAACCCAAACGTCGTACTAGAGGCGGCTACATTGGGTTGCCCACTCGTACTGTCCGACATCCCCTCACATCGCGAGTTGTTTGGAGACGACTGTGCTTTGTTCGCAGATCGCGATTCGCCAGAATACTTCGCCAAGTTAATGATTCAGACGATGGATCGCCCGAGTGTCGCACAGGCACGTGCGCAAGCGGCACGTGCCGCAACAAACTGTTACAACCTCGAGGAGGTAACGCAAGCCTGGCTTCGCGTCTACCGGACTGTGACCCCAAAGGTATAGTTGCAAGTCATGCGAGCCGACTTCCTGTCGCTTCTTGTTTGTCCACGCACTGGCCAAGCCCTAAAATGTGACGGGGATGAGTTGGTAGCCGTGGATGATTCGACTCGCTACCCGGTCCGCAACGGAATCCCTCGATTTGTATCCGAGTCGAACTATGCCGACAACTTCGGCATGCAGTGGAACCACTTTCGACAGACTCAGCTCGACAGCCACACCGGCCATTCGATTTCTGCTGACCGTTTTTGGAAAGCAACGGGCTGGACCCCTGATGCAATCAAGAATCAGTGGGTGCTCGACGTAGGTTGCGGAGCGGGGCGATTTGCTGAAGTGGCACTGAATGCCGGAGCAAAGGTAGTGGCGCTGGATTATTCAAGCGCAGTCAACGCGTGCTATGCGAATTTGAAGCACCACCCGAATCTACACGTCGTGCAAGGTGATATTTATGCGCTCCCGTTTGCGCCATGCACTTTCCCATTTGTGTATTCGCTCGGAGTACTACAACACACCCCAGATGTAGAGCAGGCTTTCATAGCTTTGACGCGAATGCTGAAACCAAATGGAAGAATTTGCGTTGACTACTACTGGCGTCGTTTCCAAACCATGATGCATGCCAAATATGCTGTGCGACCAATCACGACTCGCCTGCAGCCGGATCGAGTGTTCAAATTACTGCAACAGTGGACACCCGCCCTATTAAAGGCTAGCCAAACACTGGGGAGAATTCCGATTGCTGGGCGCTACCTGCAGAGGATTATTCCAGTAGCTGACTATACGAAGTCACTGCCGCTGTCGCCCCAACAATTGCGCGAATGGGCTTTGCTCGACACATTTGACATGTTGACGCCCACCTACGACAACCCACAAACCCCAAGTGAGATCCGGAAGTGGTGTGTCAATGCGGGAATCGGCAACGTTGAAATATTCCATGCAACCGCCCTAGTAGCTCGCGGAGTGATGCACTAGCGGGTGCCCCAATGCACTAAGCGTCATCCGACTGGACTGAGCGCTAACTCGTAGCCGACGAGCGGTGACGTTCAATTCCTTCAGCATAAACATCTACGAGGCGATCTATCGTTACGTCCCATGAAAAGCGCCTCGCAAGTTGACGCGCAGCGACTCCCGCCACAAAGCGAGCTTGTTGGTCAGACAAGAAGGCAGAAAGGGCACGTGCCCACTCGTCAGAATTCGCATTGACCACTCGACCCGCCCCTACATCTTCGACTTCGTGAAAATTACATTCCGGAGAAATAATTGAAGGTACCCCATGTGACATTGCTTCAAGTAGAGCCATAGAAAGTCCTTCGCCACGCGATGGAAGGCAGAAGATGTCCGCTCGGTCAAACAAGTCTCGCTTCACATGACCGGTCACTGGACCTGCAAATATCACTCGCCCGTGTGCAATCCCTCCGCGGTCTTGTGCAGCCCATTTCGCCTGCAGCCAATCGGCCTCAGGACCGGCTATCACAACCAGCGCGCGGGGGAATCTCGCGGCAATGCCGAGAAATGCTTCTAGCAGTACTTCCACTCGTTTCCATGGATGGACGCGACCGAGGTAGAGAATGACCTGCGCATCTGCGGGAATGGCGAGTGAACGGCCGAGGCGACCCACTGCACCCAAACGATCTAAGGCGACTGGGAGATCAATGCCGTTTGGCACAATCTCGCAGCGCGTCGACGGCGCGAAACGCGCAAAGGATAGGCGCTCGGCTTCATTGAGAGCAATGAGCGTGGTCGCTTCCAATAAAGCTCGCTGCTCAAACAATCGAATGAAACACCACTTTTTCCATGAACGACGACGCAAATGGGTCGCCAATAGATTTCCACGCTGATGATAAAAAAGTGGCTTCTTAAACTGCAATGCAGCGCGGTTCGCAGCTAGCGCCGGATAGATGAATGGGCTTTGGGTGTCGACACAGTCGATGTGCGGCAATATGCGCTCCAACTCGGCTCGCATGCGTGGGGCATAGGCGAATCCCATCGAGTCGGACACGTAGGGTATGAACGGCAATGCCCGCTGAATGACTTCACGGCGACGGAAATACCAAACTTTGACTCCGTCTACATCCACTGGTTGATCCAAGGGGACACCAACAGACTCCTCGATACCAGCATTTGTCGTAAACACAGTCACCTCGTGCCCGCGCTGAACAAGCCGCTCCGCAGCAGCCGAAACAGAGACGATTGGCCCGCCGAGCCCTTGTGCTGGTTTCCAGCCAATGTTGGTGTAGAGAATTCGCATGGCAATCGAGTCGACCAACAAATTCGTAAGCCAATCAACAACGATAACAAAGTTTGTCGTAGACTGCCTCTGCAATGCGGATGTCGGTAATCACCGTCTGTTATAACTCCGCCGCGACGATCGTCGACACGTTGCAGGCTGTAGCGACTCAGCTACACGATGATATTGAACACATTGTAGTTGATGGTGGATCAAGGGATGGCACCATTGAGCTAGTGCAACGCCACGGAAAGCACGTAGCCAAATTTGTGAGTGAACCAGACAAGGGCATTTACGATTCCATGAACAAAGGGATAGCATTAGCGACGGGGGATTATGTCGCATACCTAAACTCGGACGACTTTTATACAAACAGCGAAACGGTAAGTCGCGTAGTCGCTGCCATTCGCAACACTAAATCCGATGCCGTCTTTGGTGACCTCTCATATGTGCAGCGGGAAAACCCGAGTCTGCGCGTTCGATATTGGAAAAGCCAGGCGTTTCAGACAGGCTCATTCGCGCGTGGATACCCGCCGCCGCATCCAACGTTCTTCATTCGGCGAGAATTGCTTGTATCCCTGAAAGGATTCGACGTTTCCTACCGGTTGGCATCCGATTTCGACCTCATGTTTCGTGCGCTCGAGATTGAAAAATGTACTTCAACCTACTTGCCCAATGAGCTCGTCCGCATGCGCATGGGTGGTGCAAGCAACCGATCGATGACAAGCATCCTTTATCAAAATCAGGAAATTCTGCGATGCCTGCGCTCCCACGGCGTTAGTGTTTCAGTTGCGGAGTTCGCTGCCAGGAAGATCCTGTCACGAATCAAGCAAAGGTACTTTAAGCCCTCCGCGATTAAACCATGAACGGCCCACGACTACACTCCTCCGATGCACGTGCTGTTGATTGATAGAGACTAGAGTTAACTTCGAGCGGGCAGCGCGATTATCACGGAGCATTGGCCGTACTGAGTTACTAACCGACAGGGCTACCTATCAAAATTTTGTTGCCATACGGGCGCTGGAAACCAAAACTAAGATGAAAGTTCTTACCACTGGTTCTACGGGATTTGTCGGCAAATCCCTTCTATCGGCGCTGGATGCGAAGCAGTATCTCATTTCCACGACACGGCGTGCTCACAGCGACTGCGACTCATGCTTTGATTCATATGTTGTTAGCAACATCGATGCTTTGAAAAACTGGAGCGCAGCACCACGCGTGACCAACTAGCCGAGTTTCGCCGACTCAATATGGACGGAACGCTCAATCTTGCGCGCCAAGCGGCGGCAATTGGTGTTGGGTGATTCATCTTTCTCAGCACCATTGGAGTGAATGGAAACTCCACTCCATTAGGAACGGCCTTCTCGGAGAACGATGCTCCGTATCCCCACGATCCATACAGTGTCAGTAAACATGAGGCGGAGGTTGGACTTCGTGCTGTCTCGAAATCAACAGGAATGGAAATAGTCATCATTCGCCCAACCCTAGTGCATAGCAGTAAAGCACCTGGCAATTTTGGAAGGCTCACGCGCTTAGTTGCCAAAGACTTACCCCTGCCACTCGCTTCCATCAATAATCGCTGCAGCCTCGATGGCATAGAAAACATAGTCAATTTCATCGTGACATGCCTTGAGCACCCCTCCGCCGCAAATGAAACAATCTTGGTGAGTGAGGGCGAAGATCTGTCGGCTCCAGATTTGATTCGACGAATGGCCCGCACCATGAATTGCCCTGCGCGGTTACTGCCTGTTCCAGAGTCCGTGCTCATGGCAGCCGCCGCCATGCTTGGCAGGCGCGACATGGCGCAGCGACTCTGCGGCTCGTTACAGGTGGATATCTCTAAAGCGCGCGCGCTGCTTGAATGGAAACCCCCCATCTCCGTAGACGAAGGACTTCGCCGGGCGGTAAAATAAATCCATCCTGAAGCGATGCGTCGATTTTCTACTCGCCCTTGCACTGCTCGCAATATTCGCCGTGCCGTGGTTGTGCATCGCTCTCGCTGTAAAGATCACATCGCCCGGCCCCGCGCTCTATTGGTCTGATCGAGTTGGCCGCGGCAATAGAAACTTTGGCATGCCAAAGTTTCGCACCATGCGCGTAGGCACGCCCGTGCAGCCAACGCATTTGCTTGCCGAACCTGCGTCGCACTTAACGCCTATCGGCGCATTGTTGCGTAAATCTAGCCTTGATGAAATTCCGCAACTGTGGAGCATTCTGAAAGGGGACATGAGTTTCGTTGGCCCCCGCCCCGCGCTATTCAATCAAGCGGATCTGATTCAAATGCGCACGCAAAGCGGCGTAAGCGACTTGCTGCCTGGCCTAACGGGCTGGGCGCAAATCAATGGCCGCGATGAGCTTCCCATTCCAGAGAAGGTGTGCCTCGACACGGAATATCTGCGGCGGCGCTCGCTATGGTTTGACTTGAAGATCCTGTGGCGCACCGCATTTAAGGTGATGGCGCAAGATGGCGTGGCGCATTGACTAGTGAGTCCTATCTGCGGCCATCTCCCCCAACCCAGTCACCATCACCAACTCCCGCACCCTCGCTCTGTCGTGCTGACTAACCGCAGCCTCCAATTGCTGAAGGCGGTGTTCAAACACTTCCCACGGGGTGAAGGCCTCGCGCGCGCGGAATATCCCTTCATGCCGGGTGGGCATGAGCTCAGCGCCAATCACCAATTCTTCATAGAGCTTCTCACCCGGGCGCATACCCGTGAACACAATCTCGATCTCGCCCGCCGGATTGGCTGCATCGCGGATCGATCGCCCTGAAAGTCTGATCATGTTGCGCGCCATGTCGAAGATGCGCACCGGATCGCCCATATCCAATACAAAGACGTCGCCACCCTCCCCCATCGCGCCCGCCTGCAGGATCAACTGCACCGCCTCTGGGATAGTCATGAAATAGCGAGTG
>Ga0164295_10002193_pt1 | contig 16222 bp, 4 predicted proteins | sample GEODES006metaG_FD_111798 | JGI IMG/M metagenome (GOLD analysis project Ga0164295, IMG submission 111798) | Oligotrophic lake water microbial communities from Sparkling Lake, Wisconsin, USA - GEODES006 metaG | ecosystem: Environmental > Aquatic > Freshwater > Lake | place: USA: Sparkling Lake... | reverse complement strand
TTGCCACACAGGACCTCGGTCTGACAGACGTTGCTGCAGCCGTCGCCGTTGACGCGGTTGCCGTCATCACACTGCTCGCCCATGTTGATGACGCGATTACCGCAGAGGTTCTCGAGCCCGCACACGGCGCTGCAGCCGTCGTTGTTGACCTTGTTGCCGTCGTCGCACTGCTCGCCGGGGTTGACCGCGCCGTCCCCGCACCGCGCGTATTGGATGCGGATGGTGTAGCCGCTCTTCAAGGCGATGTTGTTACGGCCGCGGACCACCACGTCGTAGTTGCCGGGCTCAATCGGCCACTCGATGCGCGAGCATGCGCCCGGTCCGTTGTTATCGTCCTGCTTGATGATGCGGCCGTTGAACTTGAGGTCCATGTACGTGTCGGAGCCGCAGCCGCCGAAGCCGTTGCTGGTCTCGGCGATGATCGTGCCGGCCTCGGCGACCTGGGTCGTGAAGATGTCCGAGCCGGCCTTGTCGAACGCGCCCGGGAACGCGCCCGCCATCGTCGCGTCCACTGCGATGCGGTAGTTGACGACGTAGCTCATGAGCGGGGTCGCTGCAGGCGCGAGGACCTCGAAGCGATAGACGCCGGCGGGGACCTGAGCCGTCAGCAGCGAGCAGCCGTTCACACCGCCATCGTCGTTGCGAGCGAGCTCCGCGTTGCCGCCGTTCGCGAGCGAGAACAACGCCACAACCGTGTTGCCCGGGCATCCACCCGCGCCGTTGCTCGTCTCGATACGTACGTTGGCAGTCGTCTCGGTCCGGAACTCGTAGACATCTTTACGACCAGCGGGGATCGCGCCGGAAAGCCGGTCCTCTCCCTTCCACACGGTCACGAGCTCCGGCGTGCAGAGCACGTCGCAGCCGTCGCCATTGACCAAGTTTGCGTCGTCGCAGGTCTCGCCCACGTTGATGCCACCGTTGCCGCAGAGCGCGCGGAGCGCACAGTTCGATTCGCAGCCATCGCCGTTGACGACGTTGCCGTCGTCACAGGCCTCGCCTGGCTCGAGCGTCCCGTTGCCGCAGGTACCTTCGGAGCGGCACAGCGAGGAGCAGCCGTCGCCACTCACGATGTTGCCGTCGTCGCACTGCTCGGCGCCTTCGCGGCGGCGGTTACCGCACTCAAGGCGGCACTGCGTGTCGCAGCCGTCGAGCGCGACCTGGTTGCCATCATCACAGCCCTCGCCGACGTCGACGACGTTGTTGCCGCAAGCGCCTGCGGGCACGCCAAACTGGGCGTTGAAGTGGTAAGCGGGGATCGCGGCGGCGCCGGTCACGAGGATGTCGTATGTGCCAATGTTCAGGTCGAGCTCGATGAGCGAGCAGACGCCGTTGCTGTTGTCGTTGCGTGCGACCTCGACGCGACGACCGTCCGCCTCACGGCGGCTGAGCACAAAGCGGGTGTCACCCGGGCAAGCGCCGGCCGGGTCCGTCGAGTTCTTGCTCTCGAAACGGGCATGGCGAGGGGCCAAGAGCTTCGCAACGTACAGGTCGCTGCCGCCGGCCGGCAGCGAGCCCAAGAAGTTACCGCCTGCGTCGATCTCGACGTCGAGTCGGTAGTTCAGGTTGTACGCCGCGATGGCGTCGCCCGTGCGGGACTCGATCTTCATAAAGTAGGTCGCGGGCGAGAGCTTCATCGAGACCTGAGCGCACAGCTCGGGGCCGCTGTCGTCATCGCGCTTGACCGACAACAGGCTGGTTCCGCTCTGGCGGTAGATGAACATCGTTGTGTCGACGTTGCACACGCCGGCGCCCGTGTTCGTCTGGGCGAAGAGCGTGGCTGCGGCGTCCACCTTGAACTTGAACCAGTTGGAGCCACGGCGCGGCAGCGCCAGCACGCGGGTGTCCAAGGCCGCGACGATGTCGACCGACTCGACCTGGCAAGTCGCGGAGCAGCCGTCCCCGTTCTGGTCGTTGCCGTCGTCACACTGCTCACCGACGTTGATCTTCGTGTTGCCGCAGGGGAGCTCCTTCTGGCAGAGCGCGGAGCAGCCGTCGCCGGGGCGCACGTTGCCGTCGTCGCAGGTCTCGCCGGCGTCCATGATCCGGTTGCCGCAGCGGGGCTCACGCACGCACGTGGCGTTGCAGCCGTCGCCATTCAGGCGGTTGCCGTCGTCACAGCCCTCCGGCGCCTGGACGCGACCGTCGCCACAGACCGGGCCCGACTCGTTGCGGCAGTTCATGTCGCAGCCGTCGCCGTTCGCCCGGTTGCCGTCGTCGCATTGCTCGCCCAGGTCGAGGCTCTCGTTGCCGCACGACAGCTCGGTGGTGCAGGTCGCGCTGCAGCCGTCGCCGTTGCTCACGTTACCGTCGTCGCAGCCCTCACCCGGGTCGATGGTGCGGTCGCCGCACGCGCCGGTGTAGCTGATGGTGAAGACGTGCGCGGGCATCAGGTTCCCATCGAGCGGGTAGACCTTGGCCTCGTACTGACCGGGCTCCATCGCCTGCGTAACGAGCGGGCACGGCCCGGGGCCGCTGTCGTCGTCGGTCGCGACGGTGAGCGGGAGCTGACCGGCCCGGAGCTGCTGGATCTGCATGCGGAGGTCTGCGGGGCAGCCGCCACGACCATCGGTGACGGACGCGGACACGACGCGGCGTCGGTCGAGCGTGAACTCGTAGCGACGGAACACGCCCGCCGCGCCGGCGGCGCCTTGGAAGTCGCCACCCGCCTGCACGAGCGTGTTCTCAATACGGCACGTCGCGCTGCAGCCGTCGCCGTTGAGCACGTTGCCGTCGTCGCACTCTTCGGCCGCCGCGCGGCGGCGGTCGCCGCAGCCGTCGGCGCGGGAGTGAATGACGGAGAGCATGTAGTTGTCCACGCCAAGGACCACGTCACGCCGATCGACGACGACCTCGTAGCGGCCGCGCATGATCTCGCGGGTCATGAACGAGCACTTGGTGTTGTTGTAGTCGTCGTTCGTGACGATCAGGCTCTTGGTGTTGCCCGAGATCTTGAACAGTGTGACGCGGGTGTCGAGCGGAGCGCGGCAGGCGTTCAGACCGTCGGACGTCGCCAGCGTGAGCTGCTCCGCCTCACCAGCCACGTCGAACCAGTAGCGGTCGGCGGTCTGGCCGGGGAACGCGCCCAGGTAGTTTCCGTTCGCGTTCGCGTCGACCGTCTGCCAGATGCCGAGGTCGTAACGGCACTGCTTCGCGCGGCCACCCTTGCCGAGCCAAGTCCGCGTGTAGGCCATGGAGCCGTTGAGCCGGTTCATGACCTGCTCGTACTCGTCGAGCCGCAGGCGCAGGCGCGCCTCGTTCGGGTCGGACGCGCATGTCTGACCGGAACCACAGATCTTGCCGACAGGCATCGCGACTGCGGCGCTCGCCTCGCGCACAGCTTGAAGAGCGGCCTGAATCTGGTTGCGGTCCGTGGGGTAGTCGTTCGTCGCCGCGCCGGCGTTGACGTACGTGTTGAGCTCCTGCTCGATGCCGCGCAGGTCGAGCGTGAGCTGGTCCTTAATCGACTGCCACTGCGCAGACCGCGCCGCGGGGTCGCCGACCTTGGACAGGTCGCCGGCGGCGCACGCCTTGAGGGGCGTGTCGAAGTTGCGCAGGTAGAAGTACGCGTTCATTGCGCGCGTCATGAAGTCGAGGATGACGAACGAGTCGGCCTGGCTCCGGAGCTTGGCCTCCCAAGCTGCCGTCTTGTAGACCTCGAGGGCCGCGACCTCAACTCGGGCCTTGACGAGGTTGTCGTCGCGGAGGTCGACACCGGGTCGAGCGCGGATCGCGGCCTCTGCGCGGCTCAGGTTCCGGTGCGTCGCGCGGGCGAGTGACCACAGGTGGTCGCCGAACTGAACGCCGCGGGACTGCGCTTGGTACAGGCGGGTCATGATGGCGTCGAGCGCCTGGATGCTCACGCCGCGCTGGTCGTTGCGCTCACCCCACAGCAGGCGGTCGATGTAGAACTGCAGGTCCGCGAGGGGCGCCAGCTGCAGCGGCGTGTAGTTGCCGGACGCGATGTAGCCCTGCGCGACAGTCTGAGTCCACGGGAGGATGATCGGCCAGGTTGCCTCGAGCACGGCCAATTCAACGATGCGCTTCGAAGCGGAGTCCTGGTCGTGCACCCGCAGCGTGAGCTGCTGCCGTGCGTTGGCTTCACGGAATTGGTGGGTGACCGTGGAGAATCGGATGTCGTTGTATTCGGCGGTGCCGTTGCTGTCGAAGTCCCACTCGTACGACGTGATGGGCTCGTTGGCGAGCGGGGCGATCGCGGTCACGGAGAAGGTCATCGGCAGCGTCTCGTAGATGATCGCCGGCTTCGTGAAGCTCGTGATGACCGGCGCGACGTCACGGGCGTCGATGCGGAAGCGGGCGACCGTCTGGCTGTCGACGTCCGTGCACGTGAGCGTTGCGTCGTAAATCGCGGGCTCGGCGTAGCTGTGCGTCGCGCGCACGCCGTTCGTGTTCGGGGTGCCGTCGCCCCAGTTCCAGATGTAGCCGGTGATGGGCTCAGCCGCCGCGCCCGCGCGGCTCTGGCTCGCGTCCGTGTTGAAGTCGTTCTCGGCGAAGACGATGTACGGACCGCCGGGGTTACAGATGGGGCCGATGTCATCGACTGTGATGCGGAAAGCGGTCGACCCCGTAGCGCCGACCGTATCGGTCACCGTCAGGCGGCCGTCTACGGTGCGCTCGACGTTCGTGTTGAAGGCAGTGGTCTTGCCGACGGAGTCGGTGGTCCCGTTGCCGTCGAAGTCCCAGGCGTAGGTGACGATGCGGTCACGCGTCTCTGGTGCCTGCGAGTCGCCGCCGTCGACCGTGAGCGGGGTGCCCTGAGTCACCCGGTACGCGTTCGCGCGCTCCGGATCCGTGGCCGGGTGGCCCTGCGGGATCGGCACAGCGATCGGCGATGCGTTGATGTCGAACCGGCGCAGGATCGGGCGGGTCTGCCCCGCGCAGTCGCGCACGCTCAGGTTGAGCGCGTAGCTGCCGGCTGCGTTGATCGGGGTGTTATTCGCGAAGTTGTTCGCGGCACCGCCGTTGCGCGTCAGGGTCGCCGTGACGCTCGGGGCGCACACGGCGTTGCCCGTCACCGACCAGTTCACCGCCGGGAACGGCGCCGAGAGAGAGCCCTCGGCGGGCGCCGTGAGGGTCACGGGGACCATCTCGGCGAGGCGGTAGGACCGGGAGACCTCGGCGACGTTGCCACAGTCGTCGACCGCGCGCGTCACGAGGGTGCGCTCGCACGTCGAGGACGTGGTGCTCTGGCTCAGGTCGGGCGCGCCGTCGAAGTTATCGACCACGTCCACCGTCGGGCGGGGCACGCCGGTCGGCTGGTAGCACGTGTTCGCGACCAGCTGATTGCCGACCGTGAGCACCGGCGCCGTGCGGTCAAAGGTGACGCGGCCGCCGGAGTCGATGGTAGACGAGCCGCCTGCGTTGTTCGCCAGGCGGACGATGACGTTGTGCTGGCCTTCGGGGATGGCCGCGGGGTTCACGGCGATCGTGATGGTCGTCGCAGTGCCGTTCGCGGGGACCGCGATGTTCTGCGTCGCGACGTCGCGGCCGGCGACGTTCACCGTGGCGGTCACCGGGCGACCGGCGGGGTCACGCACGCTGAAGCGGACCTCGAGGTTGGCCGGACCAATGCAGGCGCCGTTTGCGACGAGCGGCGCGAGCATCTCGCCCAGGGGAGGAGGCGCGGGCTGAATGCGGATGTCGGCCTCGTCGACGCCGGAGCAGGTGTTGCGCATGTCGCACACCTTGAGGCGCACCGTCTGCGTGGTGTTTGGCCGCCAGAGCGGTGAGATGAAGTTGTCGACGAGGTTGCCCTGGGGCTCGGCGGGCGCATCCTCGTTGCCGAAGCGACCGTCACCGTCGATGTCCCACTTGTAGACGGTCAGGGCATCGCACGGCTCATCGGGGTCGTACGATGCGCGCCCGTCGAGACGGATGGGGGCGTAGTTCGCACCGACTGGTCCAGTATTGTACGGGCCACCCGCACTGGCGACGGGAGGCAGATTTTGCGGGTTGATGACGACGTCTACGGACGCTGTCGCCGTGCGACCGGAGACGTCCGTGACCTGGACGCGAGGGCGCATCGTGACGTTACCGGCGCCATCGGGGAGCGCGAACGCCGACTGTGTGGTGCGCGAGCCCGTGGCGTCATCGAATTGACCATCGTTGTCGAGGTCCCAGCGGTAACTCAGGAGGTCGAAGCCCTGGCCCGCAGGTCCGTCCGTGGTCGACGCGGTGGCGTCGAGCAGGAGCTGCGCTTGGCAGTTGGTGCGGTTCGGCACAGCGGCCGCGACCGCGGTCGGGCCGTTCACGATCATGAGCGGGACGACCGAGTCCGAGGTGAGACCGTAGCGGTCCGTCGCCCGCAGTCGGACTTGGTAGCGGCCGACGGTCTGAAGGCCGAGGGCCGTGAGCTGCGCGACCGGCACGTCGAAGGCGTCCTTGTTGAGCTTGTCGAACTCGAAGGTGCCGTCGTTCTTGAGGTCCCACTGGTAGCGGACGATGCGGTCGCCACAACGCTCGTTCGGGTCGATGGAGCCGGCCGCGCTCAGACGCAGGATTTCGTTGCGGGCGAGCGCGTACGGCCCCAAGACCACGCCGTTCGCGTCGCGGAAGCCGCCGGCGTTCGGCTGTGGCGCCAAGTTGCCGAGCTCGATGGTCACGTTCTGCTGCGTGACCGCCGTGCGACCCTGAGAGTCAGTGACCTGCAGGCGCAGGGTGCGGGGCGTACCGAAGCCGAACTGGTCGAAGGGCACCTGGACAACCGGACCGGTCGCGTCGTTGAACTGACCGTTGTTGTCGAGGTCCCAGTTCCACGAGACGATGTCGATGGCGGGGTGGGGGTGGCTCGAGGCCCGCGCGTCGAGGACCGTGCGGCCCGGGCACTCGAGGGCGCTGGGCGTTGCGTCGAACCGCGCCACCGGGTCGGAGGGGTGAACGATGATGACCGAGTCGTCCGTGTTCTTCAGGCCGGTGCTGTCCTCGACCTGCATGCGCAGGGGGAACCGGCCGACGCGGCTGACACCGAAGGCGGTGAGCTGATTGACGTCGACGACCGTGGTCGCTTCAACGACGTCTGAGTTGAGGTCCTCGCGGGCGATGTCGGCCTGGAAGCCGGCGGCTTCGTTGTAGTTGAGGTCCCAGCGGTACCAACGGACGTAGTCGCCGAACTCCTGCTGGTCGGGGTCAAACGACGCCGCGCCGTTGAGGGTGACACCCTGGCCGAGCAGGATGTTGTAGCCCGTCTCGGGCAGGTCGGACGGGTCGGCGTCCGCCGTGGGAGGCGTGGGCGGCATCGAGATGCGGATCTGGAGGCGCGCGACGGACAGGCGGTTCTGGTTGTCGCGGACGCGAATGCGGACGAAGAACTCCGGCAGCGGCTCGCCTTCGGCCGGGACCGCCGCGATGACCTTGCGCCACGTGACCATGTCGGTGTTCGCGGTCTCGTAGGAGCCGTCGTCATCCAAGTCCCAGTCGTACCGAGTGATTCGGAGGCTTTCGATGGGGGAGTAGGACGCGCGGCCGTCGAGCGTCGCGACGATCGTGTTGGTGCGCAGGTTGATGGGCGCAGGGCTCGGGGTCTGCTGGAAAAGCGCGACGGGCTGCGCGTCGTAGATGACGATCTTGGTGGTCGACGTTGCCCGATTGCCCGCCTCGTCCGTCACGCGCAGGGTCACGGTGTTCGCGGGCAGGTTCGTGTCGCGGTTGGCCGGCCACTGCAGGCGCTGAGAGATGAGGTCCCAAGGCAGCGTGGGCGACGCGCCGGTCACATCGATGCCGAGGTCGTTGAAGAGGCCGTTGCCGTTGACGTCCCACTCGTAGCTGACGATGGAGTCGCCGCAGTCGGCGTTCGGGTCGATCGAGGCCGAGCCGTCGAGCGTGACGTCGTCCCCGCTGAGTACAGTGTAGGTCGGGCTCGCGATGCGGGCGAGCGGCGCGAGATTGCCAAGGCTGGCGTTGATGTTGCCAGTCGCGGTCGCGGTCCGGCCGGCGTCGTCCGTGATCCGTAGATTGGCGACGTAGTTGCCGAGCTCAGGATAAGCGTACGTGTAGAAGGAGCCGAAGCCCTCGTACCCTGGGCGGCCGTCGACGTCCCACTCGTAGCGGGTGATCGCGCGGCGAGGATTGGGGTGCGAGCTGCGGGTGGCGTCGAAGAGCATCGGCACGTTGCAGGTCGTCGGGTTCGGGCCAGCAGTGAACTGCGCGACGGGCTGCGTATCGAAGATGGTCAGGGTCGTCTGGGAGACCGCAGTCAGGCCGGCGGCGTCCGTGACGCGGAGCTTGACCGGGTGGGCGACGCCGCGAGACAGGCCCGCGATGATGCCGCCCCACTGCACGAGCGAGTTGGCGGTCGCGCCGGGGACATCGCTGAAGTTGTTGTCGTTGTTCAGGTCCCAGCCGACCGAGATCGTGTCGCCGCAGCCCGCGTTCGAGTCGCTCGCGTCGCCCGCGAGCTGCAGGTTGCTGCCGGTCTCGATGATATAGGGGTTGCCCGCGAAGGCGGCCGGCGCCGTGTTCGCCACGGGGTTCACCACGACCTGAGCCGTGGCGGTCTTGTCGACGCCGATGCTGTCGACCAAGCGCAGGGTCGCGGTGAAGGTGCCCGCGCGCATGTACTTGGCGGCGTAGTACTCATAGAAAATCGGGTCGGTGCGGCGGGTCACAAAGCCCTGTGCCGCCGTCGGGTTGAAGTCGCGCGAGCCGTTGACGAGGGGGTTCGTGTTCCACCAGAGGCCGTCGCTCGCGTCCATGTCCCACTGGATCGTGTTGATGGTGGCGTTCGTGTTCGGGTGGAACGACTCGTCGTGGACGAGGTTGACCTCGCCGTTATTGCCGCCGGCGCAGCCCGCATTGATGACCGCCTGGGAGACGCGCGCGATGGCGACGGGCTTGGGGTTGAAGAGCACGGGGGTGAGGACGAGCGCACCCATGGCAGCGCCCATGGAGCCCGAGCCCCAGTGGCACGTGACGGACGTTGTGTCGCAGTAATCGTCCCAGATGTTGCCGAAGCCGCCGTAGCCCGACATGCCGTCGCCGTCGTTCATGTCGCGCATCATCGCGCGGATGTAATAGATGCTGAACTCGCGGTTCCAGTCACGCCCGCCGATCGTCGGGGGCGTGGGCGACGCCGTGCGGTAGGCCTTCTGGTGGGAGTAGATACCGTAGGTGTTGCCGCAGCGCGGCTGCGAGTAGACGCCGTCCCCATCGCCGCATAGGTAGTCGCCGTAGGCCCACAGGCCGTCCAGCCAATGGGTGCCATGCACGCGGCGCTGGCCCCACCACGCCGCGGTGAAGCCGAGGTAGTTCTCGTAGACTTGGCGGAGCTGGGAGGCGGTGTACTTCGAGTAGCCCGGGTAGATGACGACGTTGTCACCCGGCGTGAGCTGGTGCATGCCGATGAAGCGGGAGCCGAGGATCGAGCCACCGGTGAGCTTGAGGTCGGCGCGCCAGTAGTTGTTGGCGTACACACCACCGCCGCCCTCGCCGGGGTTGATCGCGTTCGCCTCGGCGATTCGGTACTTGTGCCGATTGTTCACGAGCAGGCCGAACTGGTGACCGTTCTCCTCGGCGCCGGCCAGACCCACGAAGGCCCACTGCGTGGTCGACAAGTCGTTGTAGGGCGCCCAGGGGCCATCGCGGCGCACTTCGGGGTGCGTCGGGAGCTGCTCAGAGACCTGCGTGTCGCTGTAGTACCAGGAGCCGTAGAACGAGCCACCGTCGCCCTGCATCAGGCCCAGGTAGTCGATCATTTCTTGGAGCATCCACTCGTAGCCCCGACCGGCGAGCGGGCCTGTCTGGATTCTGGTGCCCGCCAGCGCGGGGAGTGCAGCCGACATGCCGCCGAGGTCGATGCCGGTGATGTAGACGTGGGGCCCGCGAATCGTGCCATGGGCACCGGCGCCATTCGTCGTGCCGGGGAGGCGTACGCCGATGCGCTCGGTGATCGTGTTGCCGTTGCGGTTCCAGCCCTCGGTCGCAGCCTCGTCGATGGCGGGCACACCCATGGTTCCGGCGCCGGACATCGTGAAGTTGACCATGCGCGTCACGGTCTCGGCGTAGGGCGAGACCGCCCAGCGCGCGTTGTTCGCCTCGGCCCATCCGTTCGGGAGCGGGGCGCCATGCGCGTTGTAGGTGCCCGGGGGGAACGCCGGGAGGTGGCCATTGATGACGTACAACCAGATGTACATGCCGGTCGCCTCAGAGAAGGGCGCTCGGCCGGTCATCGTGTTGTTCACTCCGCCGCTTCGGTCGACGAGGCCGCGGTGCAGGTACCACATGTTCTCTTCGACGGCCGCGACCTGCAGGATCTCCATCTGCTCGGCCGTCCACTGCCGGGGGTCGTTCGACGGCACCCAGTTGTAGACGAACATCCGGTAGGTGCCGAAGGTGAGCCCGCCGGTGCAGGTGTTGCGGACCTGCACGCTGACGTTGATCGTGCGCTCGGCGTCGACCATCGGCACGCGGAACGTGCGGCCGATGTCCCACAGCGTGTTGCTGCCGTCACGACCGACGTTGTAGCTCTGGTCGTTGAACGCCCCGTCAAAGTTCGTATCCCACGTGATGGTGTATGTCCCGCACGTCGCGTTGCGGACGTATGCCTTGAGCGTGGTGGGCGCGCCCTCGTGCACCGGGTGCGGCACCGTGGGTGACTTGGGCGAGTAGGGCACGGGCACGACGACGTCCGACTGCGCGAGCGCTGCCGTCGACCAGAGCACGCCCAGCAACAACGCCAAGAGACGCACGCCAAAGCTACGATTCATAGGGCACCTCGAGTGGGATTACGGAGAGAACGTCCCCCGTGGCTCCTGCTCTGGCGTCCCTGCCTGAGACAAGTGTCCGGCCCGCGTGCATGGACCGACCTTGGTCCACGATACGCACACTGGCCCTGTAAAAGTACCGCACCTCACAGGCGACCCGCAAGATTACGCGGCGACTGCAATCGCTTTTTTGGGCGATTTTACTTGCGACGAGCGGCTTTTCTGGTGGCGCGTTCTGGCACACCAGACATAGGATCGAATGTATGCAGGGGTCGGAAGATCGGATCCGTTCTCCCCGATCCCCCCGCATGTGATCCCGAGATCGGTCAGGCGCTGCGCTGGACTTTCGTGATCTCGTCGAACTCGTTCTCGTACATGTTCAGGTTGTCGAGGACGATGTTCAGGTTGGCGACGTTCGTTGCGTTCTCTTTGACGCGATCGAGGTCATCCATTTGGTGGGCCACTTCGTAGAGCTGGTCACAGAGCTTGCTCAGGCGGGCGAGCTCGCGCGATTTGCGGTCGTGTCCCGCGAAGTGCTGCTTGTATTCGTCGAATACCTGGTTTGCTGCACCGCCGAGGGCACCCACGAGGTCCTCGAACTGGGCGGTTTCGCGCGATTTTCTGATCTCGATGAGCTCTGACTGGTAAAAATCGAGTCGACCTTGAACGATCTCGGCGTTCTTGGCGTTGTTCTGCAGCTCAGGATTTGACGACGCGAGCGCCCGCATCTGCACACGTGTGAGCTGCAGGTTGTCGATGACGCGCTCGAGCAACACCGGTCGCCGCGAAGAGCGGGACTTGGCGGCGAAGTGGTCGGCGTAGACCTGAAACTGCGCGTTGGCGAGCTGCGCCAGCATATCGGTGCGCTGGTCGGGGGTCTGCTGCTCGCGCGCCGCGTGAATCTCGTCCCGCTCGGTCCGGTAGAGCCGCAAGTTGTTGTCGACCATCGCGCGCGTCTCCTCGAGCTCCGGCGAGGCGAAGGTCTGCGCCAGCGCAGCGACGTCCTCGCTCAGGCGCTCGAGGTCACCGATGAGCTCAGCGAGCAGGCCGGCGTCGCGGGTGGTGCGCGACTGACCCGCGAAGTGACGCAGGTAGCGGCGCGCCGTGAGCCGCGCCCACTGCGCGAGGCGACGCGCCTCAGCGAAGTCCGGGTCCTGCGCCTGGCGCTGCGCCTGCAGGATCGCGGCGGCCTCTTGAACGTACAGGTCCCGGGCCCGGAGCGCGTCGGCGAGGAGGGCGTCACGCTCGACGCTGCTCGGCAAGCCCGTCACGACCTCGACGAGGTAGGCGGCGCCGTCGCGCATAGACGCCATCAGGGCGGCGTCGCGCGTGGCGCGGGACTGGCCGGCGAAGTTGGCCTGATACTGGCTCGTCAGGGCATCGAGCAGGCCGCGCTGCGCGGCAAGGACCGAGGAGGACGTGTCGGACATGGTCAGCTTTCTGGGTGCGGGGGCTAGGGTTCTTCGAGCCGAACGCCCGTGAAGGCGTACTGGGTCGCGCAATCGAGCAGAGGACCGTAATCACGGCGGTCAATGATGCCACGCGCCGTCGTTGTTCGGTCGGCGGTCGCGAACATGCCCCGCAACCAGAAAAGGCGCCGCAGGCCCGCGGGGTCGTCGAAGCCCCAGCCGAGCTCCAGGTCGGCACCTTCGGTCGAGAGCGCCAGGCAGTCCTGAGAGAAGAGCGAGCCGGCGCGCGGGTCGTCGGAGGCCAAGACGGGGCACGCTTCGCCCGAGGGGCCGATCGCGATGTCAAACTCGGCAGGTACGCCAAGACGCGGCAGTTCGAGCGGGTTGGTGGCGTCGCGGCGCGCGCAGGTCGTGGCTTCGACGCGCGCCGTCAGGGTCCAACGCTCGGCAGCGACGCAGGCGCCCGCATCGCCGGGCTGTGAGGCCGTGCCCAGGCAGAGCGCGGCGCAGCGCGTGGCGCAGGCGGGTCCGTCGATCGCGCCACAAGGCGAGGCGCAGGCCCGCTCGCTCGGCGCGTCGATACCAGCGTCCTGCGCGAAGCCGATTCGGGCGATGCGCGCCTCGTCGAGCCGCTGCGTGGCGCCGCTGAGGGCATCATCGAAGCAAGCGGGCAACAGAGCGAGCACGCTGATCACGGCGATGCGCGCGCTCAAGCCAAGGTTGCGCGCCTTGCGTGGGCGCGGGGTCGTACGCAATATGCGCGCATGCTGATTGACCTTCACGCCCAGATCATCGCCGAGGTTGCTCGGCCGCTCAACGATTGGCTCGCCGAGCGCGCGCCCGAGGCTCCACCCGCAGCGCTGGCGCCGCCCACGCGCGAGGACGCGGGCGACCTGACGCTGCCCTGCCATGCCTACGCGCGGTCTCTGAAGATCGCGCCGCAGGCGATCGCCACGCAACTCGCGAGCGTGCTGGACGGGCACCCGCTCGTCGCGGGGGTCGAGGCGGTCGCAGGCTTCCTGAACATTCGGCTGAGCTGGGGGACCGTGGCCGCGCGCGCCGTGCCATGGGCGCTGACGAACGACGCCGCACTCGGCCGCTCGAACGCGCTGGCGGGTCAGCGGCTACTCGTCGAGTACTGCTCGCCGAACACGAACAAGCCGCTGCACTTGGGGCACGCACGCAACATGGTTCTCGGCGGGGCCGTCGCCAGCGCGGCGCGCGCCGCGGGTGCTCAGGTTGTGCGGATTAACCTCGTCAATGACCGCGGCATTCACATCTGCAAGTCCATGCTGGCGTGGCAGCTTTTTGGGGAGGGCGTGACGCCGGAGTCCTCGGGGCGCAAGAGCGACCACCTGGTCGGCGACCTGTACGTGCGGTTCGAGCGCGCGCTGCAGGCGGAGTGGGAGGCGCAAGGGCAGCCGCTGGGCCTGAGCAAAGAGGACTGGTTCAACGGCGAGAGCACGCTCGGTCGCGCGGCGCGGCAGATGCTGCTTGACTGGGAGGCCGGCGCGCCTGAGGTGCGCGCGCTGTGGCAGCGCATGAACGGCTGGTGCGACGCGGGGTTCGAGGCGACCTATGCGCGCATGGGCGTCGGGTTCGAGCAGGTCGACCGCGAGTCGCAGACCTACTTGCTGGGCAAAGACTTGGTCGCGGGTGGGCTGACGGATGGCGTCTTCGAGCGCGACCCGAGCGGCGCCGTGATGTTCGACCTGAGCCGCATCGGGCTCGAGGGCAAGAAGGCCGTGCTGCGGTCCGATGGCACGAGCGTATACACGACGCAGGACCTCGGGACGGCGATGCAGCGGCACGACGTTCACGCGTTTGACCGCATGGTCTATGTGGTTGGCAACGAGCAGGACCACCACTTTCAGTGCCTGTTCGGCATGCTCGAGGCGCTGAGGCCGGCGCTCAAGGGGCGCATGCACCACCTGAGCTACGGTATGGTGGAGCTGCCGGACGGCAAGATGAAGAGCCGCGAGGGCAAGGTCGTCGACGCGGACAACCTGCTCGACGAGCTGCACGCGCTCGCGTTCGAGGCCGCGAAGGCGCGTAACGCTGAGCTCGGCGCGGCGAACCCGGACGAGCTGCACCGCCGCGCCGAGGCCGTGGGGCTCGGGGGTCTGAAGTTCTTTCTGCTCAAGTTCGCGCCGCAGACGACGTTCGTCTTCGACAAGGAGCGGAGCGTCGCCATCGAGGGCGAGACCGGCGCTTACTGCCAGTATGCCTTCGCCCGAGCGAGCAGCATCCTGCGCCGCATCGGTGAGCAGGACACTGGGCTCACCCCCGATTACGCGCAGTTGACGCTGGCTGTCGAGCAGGCGCTGCTGTCGGCGCTGCTCAAGTTCCCGGGTGAGATCCGCACGGCCGCTGTCGAGCTCAAGCCGCACCTGCTGCCCAAGGCGACGTATGAGGTCGCGCGCGCGTTCTCGGCGTTCTTCAACAGCGCCGACGCGAAGGTGCTCGGCGCAGAGCCGGGGCTCCTCGCGGCGCGGGCGCAGCTGGTGCGCGCGGCGCGACGCGTGCTCGGTGCGGGCCTCGAGTTGATCGGGATGACGGCGCTCGACGAGATGTGAGACGCGCCGATCAGACGCGCATCGAGAAGCGCTTCTCGAAGGCGGGCGGGGTTGCATCGGCGCTGTCGCCCTCAGCGGCGGCACGCAGCAGGTAGGCGATGTGTGGGCCGAGGGCGTCGAGCTCGGTCGAATAGAAGCGGGCGTCGGGGAAGGCCTCGAGCGTGCGCGTCTGAGCGGCGAGGATGCGGGCGTCTTGCGCGAAGATCGCGCGCGCGACCGGCTTGAGGATCGGCGTGACGAGCCACGCGGGGATCGGCAGGCGAAAGGTCGTGATGACGTGCAAGACCGTCTGCGTCTCGGTCACAGGCGTGAGCGCGGTCGTGACGAGGAGGTGGCTGCGGTCGCCGAGGCGGTACTCGACCTGTGCGATGCCTGGGAGCATGAAGCGGTCGAAGTGAACCACTGCGCCGCCGCCGGGGGCGAGCAAGCGGCCGACGAGGCCGCTGGGGCGAGGCTCGCCGAGGTACTCCGCCTCGACCGTGCGACCCGTGCGGCGCACGACGACCTGAATCTCGTTGCGCGCGCCCGCGCCGCGGAAGAGGCCCTTGTGCAGGAAGGCGGTGTGCGGCACGTCGAGCGCGTTCTCCGCGACGGCGTGCACGCTCGCGCCGGCTTCGACGCGGTCGAGGACCGTGTGGTACCCGCGCTCTGAGACCGAGGGAAAGCGGTAGGGCGCGCGCGAGGGCGCCGCGCCAGCGCGGCCCCACACCCAGACGACGCCGTCGTGCTCGGCGACGGCGTGGGTCGCGAGGCGACGCCCCGGTGAATCGGGCGTCCCTGTGAGGCCGGGGACGCTGCGACAGGCGCCGCCGGCGTCGAACTGCCAGCCATGGTAAGGACATTCGAGGCAGTCGCCGCGGACGTGGCCGAGCGAGAGCGGCACCGCGCGATGCGGGCATCGGTCGTCGGCGGCCGCAGGAACACCCGAAGCCGTGCGCCACAGGACGAGGGGGCGACCGTAGAGGCGGACGGTGCGCGGGCGCGTGGTGAGCTCACGCGACCAGCAGAGGGCGTACCAGTCGTCGAGAACCTGAGGCAGCGGGCTCATGCAGCGCGGTCGGCGGCGGCGCGGCGACCGCGTCGCATGCGGGTGAGGCCGAATGCGAGCAGCACGGTGAGCGGCCACGCGGGGGCTGCGCCGCGCTGATGACAGGCGCAGGAGCCGCCTGCGGCCGCGGCGCCCGGACCACCGTCGTCGTCGAGCGGCGTGCCCTCTTCGCCCGTGGCGTCGAGGGGGAGCGCAGCGTCGAGCGTGACCGCGTCGGACTGCGGACGCTCAGCGTCGAGCTCAGCGTCGGGTTCGAGCGTCGCGTCGGGTTCTGGCAGCGTCGCGTCGGGTTCGAGCGCCGCGTCGGGTTCTGGCAGCACTGCGTCGGGTTCGAGCGCCGCGTCGGGTTCGAGCGCCGCGTCGGGTTCTGGCAGCGCCGCGTCGGGTTCTGGCAGCGCCGCGTCGGGTTCTGGCAGCGCCGCGTCGGGTTCTGGCAGCGCCGCGTCGGGCTCAGGCACCGCAGCGTCGGGCCGC
>Ga0164295_10002191_pt1 | contig 16229 bp, 12 predicted proteins | sample GEODES006metaG_FD_111798 | JGI IMG/M metagenome (GOLD analysis project Ga0164295, IMG submission 111798) | Oligotrophic lake water microbial communities from Sparkling Lake, Wisconsin, USA - GEODES006 metaG | ecosystem: Environmental > Aquatic > Freshwater > Lake | place: USA: Sparkling Lake... | reverse complement strand
TCGCCTGGTCGGTGCCACCGTATCGCGACGACGCGTCGCACGAGGCGACCGCGGCACTGGCGATCCTCGGCGGCGGGCCGAGTTCGCGATTCTTCACCGAGATTCGCGAGCGACGCGGCCTCTGCTACAGCGTCTCGGCGGGCTACCAGACGAGCCGCGACTTCGCCAACGCGGTCTGCTACTCCGGCACCTCGGCCGAACGGGCCCAGGAGACGCTCGACGTGATGCTCGCGGAGATCGGGCGGCTACCGGGCACGATCTCTCCCGACGAACTCGGCCGCGTGAAGGCCCGGGCCAAGAGCGGGCTGACCATGCAGCAGGAGTCGAGCGCGGCCCGGGCGGGTGCCATCGCCCGCCAGTGGTATCACCTCGGTCGCCTGCGGACGCTCGCCCAGGAACTGGAACGATACGATCGCCTCGATGTCGCCGGCGTCGAGGGCTGGCTCGCCGACCAACCGCCCCGCGATCTGACGGTGGTGTCGCTGGGCCGGGATCCGTTGGAGGTGCGTTGTGCCATTCCTGCATGAACGGCTCCCCAACGGGCTCGATGTGATTGCCGAGACGTCGGAGTCGGCGGTCTCGACGAGCGTGGGCTTCTTCGTGATGACCGGATCACGGGACGAATCAGACGCTCTCTGGGGGACGAGCCACTTCCTCGAGCACATGATCTTCAAGGGCACCCCCGAGATCCCAGGCGACGCGATCAACCGCCGCTTCGACGACATGGGCGCGAGCGTCAATGCGTTCACCAGCGAGGAAGACACCGTCTACTACGCGTCGGTGCTGCCGGAGCAGCAGCACGAAGCGGTGGATCTCGTGGCGCGGATGATGCGGCCCGCACTCCGCGACGAGGATTTCGAGACCGAGAAGCTCGTCATCCTGGAGGAGATCCGGATGTACGACGACCAGCCGCCGTTCGGGGCCGACGAGCTCTGCCGGGCGGCCTTCTTCGGCAAGCATCCTCTCGGCCGCAGCGTGCTCGGCACCGCGGACTCGATCCGCGGACTGCCCGTGGCGGCGATGCGCGACTACCACCGCCGCCGCTACGCCCCCGGAACGATGGTGCTCGCGGCCAGTGGCGCCGTCGACTTCCCCGCGCTCGTGGAGTCGGCCAAGCGGCTGTGCGGCGACTGGGAGCCGGTGACCGCGCCGGAGCGGCTCGTGAGCGTTTCGCCGCGGGCGGCCGCGCGACCGGGTCGGGAGCGGATCGTGCGGCCGGCGGCGGCGCTCGACTACGCCGTCTGGATGGTCGCCGGCCCCGACGAACACGACCCCGATCGCCACGCCGCCCGCCTGCTCTCCGTGGTGCTGGGCGACTCGTCCGGCAGCCGCCTCTACTGGGGGCTCGTCGACTCCGGCGAGGCCGAGCAGGCCGCGTGCATCCATCAAGACTTCCTGGACGCCGGGGTATTCATCACGCAACTCTCCTGCGACGCCGCCGACGTCGATGAGCTGACGGAGCGGATCGCGGGCATCTACGCGACCGCGGCCTCCGGCCGCATCCCGCCGGCGGAGTTTGAGCGGGCGCAAAACAAGCTCGCCAGCCGCGTCGTGCTGGGGGGGGAGAAGCCGCGCCGCCGACTGTTTGAAGTGGGGCTCGACTGGTCGCACTGCCGCACCTACCGGTCGGTCGGCGACAACCTCCGGATCGTCGAGCAGATCACGCTCGACGACGTGCATCGGGTGCTGGAGACGTGGCCGCTCGATGCCCCCGCCGCGGCCGTGGTCGCTGGCCCGGGCTCCGGCAGCTGAGGCCGCCGCTTCCGTCGTCCGGCCCCCCACGTCATACTCTCTGCGTGCTCTGACTGAGGGCTTTCCCCGAGGATGCCGCCGCCGATGGTGCCCCTGTTCGCCGATGCCAACCGCTGGCTGATTCCGCTGCCGTCGATCTGGATGGTGGGTGCGGCCGCCGCGGCCACGCTCATCACCGTCCTCCTTGCCTATGCCCTCCTCCGGCTGGTCGCTCCGCGAGCGGCCATGGAGGCTCGTGTCAGCCTCGGTGACGGCTTCCTCGGTCCCCTCGCCTGGCTCCTGCTGGCCTATTCGGCCGCGGCCCTCGCCTTCACCCCCCTGGTGCCTCTCGACCAGATTGTTCGCTCGCTGGCGCGGCTCACCTCCGCCAACAACTTTCAGCACACCGTGGTCGTCGAGCCTGGAGCCAGCCTTCAGGCGATTCCGCTCGACATGCGGCCGCAGGAACTCGCCCTCCTGCGACTGGAGAGCGACCTGCCAATCGTGGTGCGGACGCAGCAGCCCGTCGAAGGTTTCGCGATGGTCAAGGAGGCGGAGGTGTCGCTCGCCGCCGGCAAACCCTGGACATGGACGAAGGCCGAGGGGGCCACCAATCCGTTCGTCGGCCAGCGGGCCAGACTCGAGGCCAGCAACGACGGCACGTCGGCAGCGACGCTCTCGATTGGCTGGCAACTGGCGGCCGAAAACCCACAGGCCGGCGTGCTCCCCTGGACCTTCTTCGCCCTGACGAGTCTGGCCGCCGCCTACGCGGTGTTTCGGCTCGGCTGCCCGCGGCTGGCCGCCATCGCCTCGGCCACCACCAAGGAGGCGATCGGCCAGCCCGTGTTCACGGTGGCGATCGTCGCCGGTATCGCGCTGCTCGTGGCCTTCATCGCCATTCCCTACAACACGTTCGGCGAAGACGTGAAGATGCTCAAGGACAGCGGGCTGACGCTGATCAAGGTGCTCGCCCTGCTGGTCGTCGTCTGGACGGCGAGCGTCTCGGTGGCAGAGGAGATCGAGGGCCGCACCGCGTTGACGGTGCTTTCCAAGCCCATCACCCGCTGGCAGTTCGTGCTCGGCAAGTTCGCCGGACTGGTGCTCGTGGCGCTGCTCGTATTCCTGATTCTCGGGGGCGTGCTGCTGGCCACCACCAGCCTCAAGGTGGTCTACGACGCCCGCGAGTCGTCCAAGACCGACCCCCTCTGGCGGGAGTGCGCGGAGGAAATGATCACGGTCGTGCCCGGCCTGGTGCTCTCGCTCCTCGAGACGATCCTGATGGCCGCCGTCAGCCTGGCCGTGTCGACCCGCCTGGGCATGGTGCCGAACCTGATTATCTGCTTCACCGTCTACGCGCTGGGCCACCTCGTGCCGCTGATCGTGCAGTCGAGCGTCGGTAAGTTTGCGATCGTGCGGTTCGTCGGCAAACTGATCGCCACGCTCCTGCCCGTGCTCGATCATTTCACGATCGAGGCGGCAGTGGTGGGGGGCATGCCGGTGCCCTGGGTCTACCTCGGCTGGGCGGCGCTCTACGCGGCCCTCTACTCGACGCTGGCGATCCTGGTGGCCCTGGTGCTGTTCCAGGATCGCGACCTCGCCTGACGGCGACGCTCAACGGACGACGCCCGTGCGGGCCATCACGCCCACCATGCCCGACCCGTCGGTCGCCGTGCCCGGCAGCGACCACCAGCCTGTCTCCGTCGATCGCATGGCCTGGGCCTCGGCCTTGCCGTCGATGAAGAACGTCGCCCCCTTGCGGAGCTTCCGCTCCACCCGTGGGCCGACCTCCACGCCCACGAGGCCCCACTCCGCGTTGTTGCCCACCATCGTGCGGAGTTCCAACGACTCCCGTCCGTCGGCCCTGTCGCTCGAGAGCCCGACGCGGCCCATCCAGCGGGCCGGCCCATCCTGAACGAGCTGCGGATCGGCGATGAGCCCGGCAGCCACGTCAAACCGGTGAATCCGGCTGCGGAGTTCCGCCGACAGGGGCGTGGGAGACGCGTCTCGGCCTGACGGGCCCTGAACGGCGACTGCGATATCGGCCATCCTGCCAAGCTGCTCCCGCTCGGCCTCGGCATCGATCCGCTCCAACTCCGCCGCGACCGAACCGCCCCCCTCGAAGTTGCCCAGGCCCAACCCCTCGAAGGCCACCGGTGGCGCCGCCTCGGCACCAGCCGTCGCTGCCACGACGGTGAGCACGGTGAGCATGCCGAAGGTGGCGGATCGCAGCATCAACGCGTTCCTGAGAGAGCAACCCCGGGCCGCCCAGACCCTTGTCGACGACCGGGCCGCCGGGGCCTTCCATCGGTATCGGCAGCACGGCAGCCGGCGTCCACCACCGACCCTGCGGATCGTGGCGGCCGGAACGGATGCGCCGATCAGCCCGTCTTCCGATGGGGGAACATGGGGATCGTGGAAACCCGGCCGCCCGCGGCAGCGCGTCGCCGGCCGAACGGCAGGCACTCCAGCGCGTCGATCACGCGGGCCGCGATCTCGACCGCCGCAGCCCCGGCCGCAGCCGTCACCAGCGGCGGCCGCGATTCCCGGATCGCTGCCAGGAAGTCGTCGTGCTCGCAGGCGATCGCGTTGGAATCGGCGACGGTGATCGTTTCGGAGGGGAGCACGTCGGCGAAGAACCGGTCCTTGAGCGGCCCCCGGTCGGCGGCTGGAATGGCGGCGGCGACGAACGTGCCCGAGCGGACGCCATCGGAGGGCGTGACCATCTCGACGGTCTTGGCCGTGAGATCGCAGTGCATCATCGCTTCGGCTGACCAGAGCGACACGGTCCGCCGGGCGGCGGGGCTGATCCGCGAGGCGGTGAGATCGGCGACGAGGCCCGACGCAAACACCAGCCGCGCCCGTGCGGCATCCTCGAAGCCGCCGGTCGCCACGATCCCCTGGGCTTCGACCCGTTCAAGCCGGCCGGGCTCGAGCGACAGCACAAGGTCGATGTCGTGAATCATGAGGTCATGGATCACGCCCACGTCGAGCGAGCGGAACGTGAAGGGGGCGGTCCGCACCGCCTCGATGACCATCGCCTCGCCGATCCGTGCGACAGCGGCCTGCCAGGCGGGATTGAACCGCTCCACGTGGCCCACGGCGACCGTGCGACCGCAGCGGCGGGCGGCGATCGCGATCGCCCGGGCATCTTCAACGGTCGCCGCGATCGGCTTCTCCACGAGCAGGTCCACGCCGGCCTCGAGCAGCGGCACGGCCACGCCGGCATGCAGGCCGGTCGGGGCGGCAACGATGGCGGCATCGACGAGACCCACGAGTTCGCGGGGCTCGGCGCAGGCCCGGCAGCCGTGGGCCGCCGCGACTCGCTGCCGTGACTCGCCCAGCGGATCGACCACGGCCACGAGTTCGACATCGGCGCGAGCGGCCAAGAGCCGCGCATGGATCGCCCCGAGATGACCGCAGCCGACAACTGCCATCCGCATCCGATTCATGCCGCTCTCCTTCGTTCACGGGCCCGCCCATGCCGCCCTTGCTGCTGCAGATCGAGAAATTCGAGAAGCTCCAGCACCGGCGGTGGGAGCATGCCCTGCGACCGGAGAATCTCGCGGGCCTGCTCGACCCCGACCTTGGCCCGGTAGAGGAGCCGGTAGGCCTCCGAGATCGCCTCGATCCAGGGCTGCGAGAAGCCGCCCCGCTTGAGGGCCACGACATTGATGCACCGCGGTCGGGCCGGCGATCCCTCACAGAGCATGAACGGCGGCACGTCGTGCAGCACCCTCGACAGGCCGGCGACGAACGAATAGCCGCCGATCGTGGCCCAGTGGTGCACCGCGACCACGCCGGAGAGCGATGCCCGCGAAGACACGCGAACGTGCCCGCCGAGCAGGGTGCCGTTGGCGATGATCACGTGATCGCCGATCCGGCAGTCGTGCGCCACGTGGCTGGCGGCCATCAGGAAGTTGGAACTGCCGATGGAGGTCAGCCCGTCTTCCTTCTCCGTCGCCCGATTGATCGTCACGCCCTCGCGAATCACGTTGTCGTCGCCGATCTCGACCCGGGTGTCGCTGCCGCGGTAGCTGACATCCTGCGGCTCGCCACCGATCACGCAGTTGGGGAAGATTCGGTTTCGCTCGCCAATCCTCACCGAACCCATGACGGTGACGTGGTTGGCCAGCACGCTCCCCCGGCCGATCTCGGCCCCCGCGGAGACCACGCAGTAGGGACCGATCCGCACGTCATCGGCGATTCGCGCGCCCACCTCGACCACGGCCGTCGAGTGGATCTCGGCCGGACGGCCCACCACGCCGGCGATCGACATCGGCTCGTCATCATGACGATCAGAGTGACTCATGCGCGTCAGGCTGAGGCCCGCCTCCCTGAGGTGGCGACGAGCCGTGACGCCAGTGCCGCGTTGAGCCGATGGCCACTGCGGCAGGCCCGCACGTGGGCGTGGACTGGCCTGCCGACCAGCGTCAGGTCGCCGACGAGATCGAGCACCTTGTGCCGCACGCACTCGTCGGGCCACCGCAAGGTGTTGCCCACCGGGCCCCGGTCGTCGAACACGAGGAGTTCATCGAACGTCACCCCGAGAGCGAGGCCCGCAGACCGCAGGCGGCCCGCCTCCTCCAGCGAAATGAACGTGCGGGCCGCCGCGAGTTCGGTCCGATAGCTCTCCGGCCCGACCCGGATGGCAAGCGTCTGCCGGCCGATCGGGCCGGCGCCGTAATCGAGTTCATACTCCACCGAGAGGCCGGCAAACCGGGGAGGCGAGGCCTCGACCCACGACGTCTCGTCGCCCACGCGGCAGGTCTCTGCGACGACGAGCGGTTCGACGGGCGCACCCAGTCGCTCGACCCCCGCCTCGTCGAGGGCGTCGACGAACGCCCGCGAGGAGCCATCGAGCCCCGGCATCTCCTCGGCGTCGATCCTGACGACGCAGCAGTCGATGCCCAGGCCCGCCAGGGCGCTGAGCGCGTGCTCGACCATCTGCACCTGCACTCCGGCGGCAGCGAGGTTCGTCCGGGCCGTGGCGTCGACGCGGTGCGCGACGGTGACGGGGATCCGCACCGGCGATGCGGCGTCAACCCTCACGAACGTGAGCCCGGTGCCGGCAGGGGCCGGCAGAAACTCGACCCGCACCGGGCGGCCAGTCCAGTAGCCGGTGCCGGCAACCGACACGGCACGGCGGATCGTCTGCTGGATGCGCATGGGTTCGAACCCGGGAAGGAAGGCCCGGAAGGCCGCCGGGGGCGGCCCTCCGGGCTCGATGGATCGACGGGCCGCCCGGTCAGCGAATCGGCTTGGGCTGTGCCGCGGGCGCACCGGCCACGGCAGCTCCGTTGAGCATCCGGAGCACGTCCGGCGTGATGTCGATCTGCGGATCGTAGTACACGATCGGCTTGGTGATGCTGCCCAGGATCCGGTTGCGATCGGCGGAGTCGACCGGATCGCCATCGAAGCGGTGCACCACGGCGATGCCGTTGTCGCGGGCAAACTGGTTCACCGCCCGCTCGATCTCGGAATAGACCTGCAGGTAGACCTTCGCCTCCCGGTCCATGAAGTCTTTCTTCTGGAGCTGCGCGTTGACGCTGAAATCACCCTGCGCCTTCGCCACCTCGGCCTCGAGCTTCTTGTACTCGGGGGTGCCGACATTGAAACCCTTGAGCTGCTCCATCAGGCCGTTGATGCGGTCGCGTTCCCCCTTGAGGACGTTCTCGGCGGCCAGCACCTCATCCTTCATCTTGTCCATCGCCTGCTTGAAGCGGGTGTGGTTCTTGAAGATATACCCCACGTCAATGACGGCCGCGTGGCTCGCGGGTGATGCGGGCCGAGCGCCGGCCATGGGTGCCGCCGCGGGCGGCGTCGGAACCTGCGCCAGGGCAGTGACCTGCCCGAGTGCCCCGGCGACCACGAGTGCGAAAATAGCCTGATGCCTGTTCACGGATTGCTCTCCTTGCTGGCGGAACGTGGGCCGGATCCTGCGGGCGGCCCACCGAAGCAGCCATCCATGGCCACCGGGAATGCCGACGCGGGCGGGATGATGGCGACCGACCGTCTCCGACTCAAGGGCAACTTTCCGCCTGGATTCCAGGCTACTTCGGCGGGCCGAGGGTCACGTTGAGCGTCACCTCCGCACCGCCGCGATCGACGACCACCGGCACGGTATCGCCCCCCTTGTGCTTTCGTAGCGCGCTGTCGAAGTCTTCGAGGTTGGTGATCGCACTCTCGCCGAGCCGCACGATCCGGTCGCCCCCCTCGAGACCGCCCTGGGCGGCCGGCGAGTCTTTGGCCACACCGGAAATGGCATAGCCGCCCCCTGGCTTGCCAAAGTCGGGAATGCTGCCGAAGTAGGGACGGTCTCCGCCGCGAGCGAACGCCGGAGCGGCCACCTCGATGTAGCCGGGCCGTGCCTGCCGCATGGCGAGGTCGCGAACCACGTCGGTCACGAAGCCTGCGAGCCGCACCATCCCGTCGTAGTTGATCTTCTCGGCCGTGTCGGTGGGCCGATGGTAATCGACGTGCGACCCCGTGAAGACGTGGAGCACTGGCACCTTCCGGGCATAGAAACTCGCGTGATCGCTCGGCCCGAAGCCACCGGGCTCCTTGGCTGCCTCAAGACCGTGCTCGGCCACGAGGCGATCGACCAGTTGTTCGAGGCCAACGCCGGTGCCGGTGCCATGCACCACCACCTTGTCACCGTCGAGCCGGCCGACCATGTCGAGGTTGACCATCGCCACGGTGTCGGCGAGGGGCACCGCCGCGTTGGCCGCGTAGTGGCCGCTCCCGAGCAGACCCCGCTCTTCACCGGAAAACGCCACGAACAACACGCCCCGCGGAAGTGGGCCGGCTGCCGCCAGCCGCCGGGCGATCTCCACGAGCATCGCCGTGCCGCTGGCGTTGTCGTCGGCCCCATGGTGGATCGCCTGCTCCCCGGGGGCGGCAGAGTTCGGGCCGCCGGAACCGAGGTGGTCGTAATGAGCGCCGAGCACCACGATCTCCCGTGAATCAATCGCGGCTCCGTCGGCCGTCGCCGCCTGTCCCTTGCCCGGCAGGAACGCCAGCACGTTGCGGGCGGTGGTCTCGACCCGGTCGATCGCGACGCGACCACGGATCCGCCAGCCGTCGAGCGGGCGGCTCGCCGGCTCGAGGGCGGCGTCGATCCCGCGCTGCACGTCGCTCAGCGGCCGGCCAAACGACTGTCGCACGGCCTCGTCGACCACCGACCGCCGCAGGTGCAGCACGGGCATCGTGCGAGCGTTGGAGCCCTCGCCGGCCCGGGCGAAATCCATCAGGGCGTCGCCGTCGGCGTCGGCGTCGTTGCAGAACACGACGGCAGCCGCCTCGTGCTCCGACGCGTTGGCCACTTTGCGGGCCAACGCCGCGTGCTGCGATGCCTGGTTCCCCTCGAACACGCTGTGCGGATCGTCCTTCTGCGGCTCCTGCCGCAGGACCACCACCGCCGCCGACTTCGCGGTGCCGGCGAGCGCCGTGTAGTCGTCGTACTTCTCCGTCGGGGCGGTGATGCCGTAGCCCGCAAACACCAGCGGCAGGTCGAAGGCTCCGCCGCCCCCCGCCGCCAGCGGCGTAAAGTCGCGGCCGAGTGCGAGGGGCACGACCCTCCGCGTGCCCTCAGCATCCGCGGGCCCCACGAGTTCGGCCGTGTTGTTCTCCGCGGGCCCGAGCACGGCCTCGAGGGTCATCTCGAAGGGCTGAAATGGCCCGTCTCCCACCAGGCGGGTCTGCAGGCCGTCGATGCCCCGAAACTGCTCCGCCACCCAGTCGGCCGCGGCCTCGATGCCCTGGGTGCCGGGGCCACGGCCCTCCCGTTCCGGAGCCGCCAGCCACTCGACACCCTGCCGCAACCGAGCGAGCGTCTCAGGATCGCCCGCAGCCTGCGGACCATCCTGCACCGCAGGCCCGGCGGCTGGTGCCTCAGGAGATCCGGCCCCAAAGCCCACTGGCAGGAACCATCCAGCGACGAAGGATCCTGCGACGAGAACCCCGGTCGCGAACCGCCATCCATACACCGGCGTCATCAGCATCTCCAGTCTCTCCTGCATCTCGAGCACGTTCCGGCCGCCGCGGCCACGGTCTTCTCCATTTTACGCCCCCGACGCCCGCTGCGGAGGCATCCTTTCCGGCGCGGGCGGGCTGTGAGAGAATCCAGCCCATTGCCCCACTCATCGATCCCGAGTTCGCCACGCCGTGCCGTCGCTGTTCGTCATCCAGGGTCGCAGCCGCGGCACCCGCTTCGAGCTCAATGGCACCCAGGGGGCCGTGAGCATCGGCCGTGAGGCTGGCAACTTCATCCAGCTCGACGACAACGAGGTCTCCCGCCGGCATGCCGAAATCCGCCGCGTCGGCGACGCCTTCGTGATCGGCGATCTCAAGAGCTCCAACGGTACCCATCTCAACGACGCCCGTATCGAACGGGCCGAACTCTCCAGCGGCGACCGGATCCGGATCGGCCGGACGGTGCTCGTCTACGCAAAAGACGGCGAAGACCCGGCGTCGTTTGCGGCCGTCGACATCGTGCCGACCACCAACACCGCCGACGGGTCGCGGATCGTCCGCACGATGCGGGAAGACGACTCGATCGCCCTGGCCACCCCGGAGGATTCGCACAACCGCTGGCTGGCACGGGCCCGCAGCAATCTCCAGGTGATGTACCGGACGTCGCTCGCGGTCAGCCATACGCTCGACATCGACGAGCTGCTCGGCCGCATCCTGCAACTGGTCTTCGAGTGGGTGGAAGCCGACCGCGGCTGCATCATGCTCCTCGATCCCGCGACCCGCGAGCTCCGCACCAAGGCCCGCCGCGACCGGAAGGCCGGTGACGCCGCCACGATGCAGATCAGCCGCACGATCCTCGACTACGTGCTGGAGCGGCACGAGGGGGTGCTCACGAGCGACGCCCAGGAAGACGACCGCTTCAGCGGCGGCAACAGCGTGGTTCGCACCGGTGTGCGGGAGGCGATCTGCGTGCCGATGCGCGGACGCTACGACACCGTCGGCGTGATCTACGTCGACACCACCGTGCCGCTGATCCAGGCGGTCGAAGACGGGCAGGGGCGATTCAACGACGACCACCTCAAGCTGATGATCGCGATCGGCCATCAGGCTGCGCTCGCCGTCGAAGACACCACCTACTACTCGGCCATGGTGCAGTCGGAGCGGCTCGCCGCCACCGGCCAGGCCATCGCCACGCTCTCGCACCACATCAAAAACATCCTCCAGGGCATCCGCGGAGGCAGTTATCTGGTGGAAATGGGGCTGGAGAACGACGACCTCGGTGTCCTGCAGAAGGGCTGGGACATCGTTCGTCGCAATCAGGACAAGATCTCGTCGCTGGTGATGGACATGCTCTCGTTCAGCAAGGAACGGGAGCCCGATCCGGCTCCCGGCGACCTCGCCGCGCTGATCGACGACATCGTCGAGACCGTCGCCCAGCGGGCGGACGAATCCGAGGCCGTGATCCACTGGCGGCGGCCGGCCGACCTGCCGCCGCTCCTCTTCGACCCGGCGGGCATCTCGCGGGCCGTGCTGAATGTCGTCACCAACGCGCTCGACGCCGTCGAGGGCCGGCCGCATGCGGCGGTGACGATCACGGCAGCCATCGACCGCGAGGCAGGCGTCGCGAGAATCACGGTGGCCGACAACGGGGCCGGCATCCCCCCCGAGACCCTCGCCGAGATTTTCACGCTGTTCGTGTCGACGAAGGGATCCGGGGGCACGGGCCTCGGCCTGACCGTCAGCCGCAAGATCCTCCGCGAGCACGGCGGCGACATTCATGCGTCGAGCCGGCTGGGCGAGGGGAGCACGTTCGTGCTGGAGTTTCCCCTGCGGTTGCCCGACGCCGACGCCGGCACGGAGTCGGACGGCCCACCCACGCCGCCGCCCGGTAGCGAGCCATGACCACGCCACCTGCTCCGCCAGCCTCACCGCCAGGCAATCGGGCCGACCAAACGCCCCTGCCCGTCTCGGCGGTGGTGATCACCCGCGACGCCGCCCGGCATCTCGAGGCCGTATTGGCGGCGGCCGATTTCTGCGCCGAGCGGCTGGTGGTCGATTCGGGCTCCACCGACGAGACCATCGCCATCGCCGAGGCTGCCGGCGCCCGCGTGGAGCACCAACCCTTCCTCGGCTATGGCCCGCAGAAGTGCCGGGCGGTCGAACTCGCCAGCCACGATTGGATCCTGGCGCTCGACGCCGACGAGGTGCTCGACGCCGAGGCTCGCCGAGCGATTCTCGCCCTGGATTGGAGCGATCCCTCCGCCTGCTGGAGCCTGCGGCGGAGAACCTTCATCGGCGCTCGTGAGGTCCGCCACGGACCGTGGGCCGACGACCGGGTGCTGCGGCTGTTCAACCGCCGCACGGCCGGATTCAAACCGCTGCCCGTGCACGAGGAGGTGGCCTCCACCCGCCCGCCCGCGCTCCTGGCGGGCTCGCTGCTCCACTACAGCTACGCCTCGTGCGGCGACGTCATCACCCGGGCGGTGCGGTACGCACCGCTCAAGGCGGGGATCATGCGGGCCAAGGGGCAGCGGCCCGGCGGGTTCACGATGCCGCTGCGGGGGCTGGCCGCCTTCGTGAAGAGCTATCTGTTCCGCGCCGGCTGGCGGGACGGCGCTGCGGGATTCGTGGTGGCCCTGGCCCGCGTGATCGACTCGACGCTGCCGCGGGCGATGCTGCTCCTTGGCGAGCCCGCTCAGGAGCCGACCGACCGCAGCGTCGCGAGCATCCGCTCGATGTCGGCCGGGAGCGGCGCGGAAAAGGTCAGCCGCTCGCGGGAGACCGGGTGATCGATGGTGATGCTCGCCGCATGAAGCGCCTGCCGCTGGAGCAGCGGCGGCCCCGCGGGGAGCCTGAGAAACACCGGTTCGATCACGGTGCGGCCGCTGTACAGGCCGTCGCACAGCACCGGGCAGCCGATCGCCGCGAGGTGGACGCGAATCTGATGGGTGCGGCCCGTCTTCGGAGTCACGCGGACCAGCGCGGCGCCGCGAAACCGCTCCACAACCTCATACCTCGTCACCGCCTCGCGGCTCGTGGCATGGTCGCGGCGGACCGCCATCTTCTCCCGCTGGTAGGGATGGATTCCGATCGGCAGGTTGATCTCATCGCGGTCGAACTGCGGCGCGGTCTGCGTGATCGCAAGGTAGGTCTTCTCTGTCGTCCGCTGCTCAAACTGCTTCGCCAGCGCGTGATGCGCCTCATCCGTGCGGGCCACCAGGATCACACCGCTGGTGTCACGATCGAGCCGATGCACGATGCCCGGCCGCGTCGGACCGCCGGCGATCGACAGCCCGCCCGCCTCTCCAGCCCGTTCGAGGTGCCACTTGAGGGCCCCAGCGAGCGTGCCCTTCCAGTTGCCCTTCGCCGGATGCACCACCATCCCGGCCGGCTTGTCGACCACGGCCATCCAGGCATCGAGGTGAATGAAGTCGAGCGGGATCTCCTCGGCGGCGGGCCCGTCCCGCGGCGGCTGCGGCACCGTGAATCGCACCTGGTTGCCGGCTCGCAGTTTGAGCGACGATCGGGCGGCGAGCCCGTCAACCCGCACGGCTCCCCTGTCGATCGCCCGGGCGAGAAACGATCGGCTGCGGTCGGGAAAAGCCTTGGTCAGAAAAACGTCAAGCCGCTCGCCGACCGCGTCGGCCGAGACGACAAACGTCACCTCGTCGCCCGCCTGGGCCGCGGGTGGCGTCAGCGGCAGGTCGTCGCCATCGCCGTCGTCATCACGGTCCGCTGGCGGCGGGAGGGGCGGCGGCTGGGACAACGGCTGGAGACGTTTCTGGGGTGGCGGCGGGTTTGGTATCGACCGATTCGAACCAATCGTACCAGCCAGCCGCCGCCGGACGGGCCAGGGCCACGGCCCGCGATTCAGCCAGGGTCCGGAGGGGGCTCGCCGGATGCTCCGCCACGAGCACCTCGTAGCCCCGCTTCGCCGCCTCCAGTTCGCCCAACGACTCGCGGGCCCGAGCGAGGCCGAAGACCGCCCGCTCCGCCGCCATCTCGGCCGGCTTTTGCCCCATCACCCCGGCGTAGAGTTCGGCCGCCGCCTGCAGGCGTTCCCGACCGCGGGTCTTGTCGACCAGCACGAGCCGGCCCCCCTCCGCCAGCGCGCTATCTGCCAGCAGGATCTGTGACCAGACCGCCGCCGATGATCCGGGGTAACGGGCGGCCACGTCTCCGAGCCGGGCCGCGTCTCGCGACGCGACGGCGGTCAGGCAGGCATCCCAGGCCTGCGCCCGCTCGGCGTCCCGCTGCGAGGAGACGAGTGTCCAGGCAGCGAGGCCTGCGAACACGACACCGACGGCAGCGGCGAGCATCGTGAGGTGCGGACGGATCCGGTCGACGAGCGATATCGTCGCCTGGGCAAGATCGTTGCCCTCGATTTCGGCAAGGTCGGCGGGCTGCATCGGGGGAATCTCCTGGGGCGGGCTGCGTCGCGGTGGGCCGCGGTGCCGAGCCGAAAAATAGAGACTGACGCGTTGCAGGCGTCAAGATGATCCGCGGACCGCCGCGAGGGCCGCGCTCCGCGGCGCGTGTGGTAGATTCCGCCCATGACGCTCCCGCCCTCTCCATCAGCCCCGCTGCCGCCACCGGTTGAGGCCACGACCGATTCACGGCCCGCGTCGCCACCGCGGCCCCGCCCGGCCCCGCCACCGCGGTCGTCCGGACTCAACCCGGCTCAGACCGAGGCGGTCTACGCGCCGCCGGGGCCCCTCCTGGTGCTCGCCGGCGCCGGCACGGGCAAGACCCGCGTGGTCATCGCGAGGATCGGGCACCTGGTGTGGCGGGGCGCCAAGCCCGCGCGGATCCTCGCGGTGACCTTCACCAACAAAGCTGCCCGCGAGATGCTCGCCCGGGCGGCCAAGGGACTGAAGAAAGGGCTCGACGAGAAGCCCGAGATTTCCACGATCCACTCGCTGTGTGTCCGCATCCTGCGGCGGCACGCCTCCCGTCTCGGCTACCCCGAACGGTTCGCGATCATCGACCGCGGCGAGCAGGAGGCCGCGGCCCGCAGCGTGCTCAAGGAACTGAAGATCGCCGACACCGTCCTGCGGCCGGCCGACCTGCTCGACCGCGTGAGCCGTTGGAAGAGCCGGGCGGTCCGCGCCGACGTCGCGATGGACGCCGTCCCGGCCGACGCCGACGACAGCTGGACGCTCGCCGCGGCCGGCTACCGCCGCTACCAAAACTCCCTGCGGACCGCCGGCGCGGTCGACTTCGACGACCTGCTGCTGCTCGTGGATGAGCTCTTCTCCCAGCATGAGGACGTCCGCCGCGTTGAGGCCGGCCGCTTCGACCACCTACTGATCGACGAATACCAGGATACGAGCGGTATCCAGGAGCGGATTCTGTCGGCGCTCGCCCGCGACCATCGCAGCATCTGCGTGGTGGGTGACGACGACCAGTCGATCTACGCCTGGCGCGGGGCCGAGGTGGCGCACATCCTCGACTTCGCCAGCCGCTGGCCTGGCGCGAGGATCGTGAGGCTCGAGGAGAACTACCGCTCCACGCCCGAGATCATCCGGGCGGCCAACATGCTGATCGAGCGGAACGGACGCCGGCACGGCAAGACGCTGATCCCCACGGCTGCTCCGGGTGTGCCGCCGGCGATCATCCAGGCGCAGGACGAGGTCGACGAATCCCGCCGGGTGGTCGCCGACGTCGAGAGCCTGCTGCGGGAGCGGCTCGTCGTCCCCACCGAAGCCGTGATCCTCGTCCGCACCGGCGAGCAGACGCGGACCTTCGAGCAGGAGCTGCGGCGACGAAACATCCCCTATGAGCTTGTGGGCAGCCGGTCGTTCTTCGACCGCCGCGAAGTGAAAGACGTGATGTCGTTCCTGCGGGTGCTCGTGGAGCCCGACGACGACCTGGCCCTGTCGCGGATCGCCAACGTGCCTCCGCGTGGCCTCGCCTCCTCCACGGTGCAGGCGGCCCGCGCCGCCGCGACCACGGCGGGGCACAGCCTCTGGCGGGAGCTCCTTGGCCGCCGCGACTCGGGGCAGCTCTCGCCCGCCGCACGGGCCGGCGTCGATGCGATCGCCCGGCTGGTGGCCCTCAGGGAGTCGGGTCCGGCCGCCGCGCCGGGCCAGTCCCGCGGGGCTGCCGTGCTCCGCGGGCTCCTCGACGCCGCCGGCTACAAGCGGTTTCTGGAGAAGGAATACGAGGACGATCCGGCCGAGGCCGAGACGCGGTGGGCCTGCGTGGAGGAGGTGGCCGGCGCGCTCGACGAGCACGAGCGGGCCCGCCCGGGGCAGCGGGATCTGGCCGCGATCGTCCGCGGCTTCCTCGACGACTTCGTGCTCCAGGTCGAGGAGCAGGAAGACCGCTTCAAGGACGACAAGCCGCAGGCCGACAAGATGCGCCTGATGACGCTCCACGCCGCCAAGGGGTTGGAGTTCGACTGCGTGTGGATGGTGGGCCTGGAGGAAGGCATCCTCCCGCATCACCGCTCACTCGGCGATGGCCTGCAGGCGATCGACGAGGAGCGCCGGCTGTGCTACGTGGGCGTGACCCGCGCGAAGAAG
>Ga0164295_10002190_pt1 | contig 16231 bp, 10 predicted proteins | sample GEODES006metaG_FD_111798 | JGI IMG/M metagenome (GOLD analysis project Ga0164295, IMG submission 111798) | Oligotrophic lake water microbial communities from Sparkling Lake, Wisconsin, USA - GEODES006 metaG | ecosystem: Environmental > Aquatic > Freshwater > Lake | place: USA: Sparkling Lake... | reverse complement strand
TCGCGGTGCACGACGCCGCGACTGTGGGCGTACGCGACGGCGTCGCAGACCCTCAGAAAGATCTCGAGCAGCGGTTCAAGGCTCGCCTGAGACAGCGATTCGGTGCCACCCCGTTGAATCACGCGAGCCAGCGTCTCGCCCTGCACCTGCTTCATCACGATCTCGGGCCCACGGCCTGCGCCGCCCTCGTCGAGGTCGTAGACCGGCACAATGTTCGGATGCTCGAGTTGGCCTGTGACACGCGCCTCTTCGATGAAGCGCAGGTGCTCATGAGCGCTCGGCGGCGCATCGACCCCATAGGTCTTCACCGCAACAGTCCGGGCGATCACCTGGTCGTGCATCGAGCGCACCACGCTCATCCCGCCTCGGCCCAGAACACCGCGGTCCGAGTAACGGTCGGTCCCCCGCGTCATGGGATGCGAGTCGCCCGCGCCCGCCTCCCCTTCGCCGTCGAAGGCAAACGTCGGCGGACCGAGTGAGCGCATCGTCGACGCGGCAAGCGCGTCGTCGAAGCCGGGCCGCGGCGGCTGAGTCGTTATGCCCCGAAAGGGCACAGCAGGTCGTCCGTCACGCGGCATGCCTCAAGGATGCCCGACATTGACCCGAATCAACAACCCACAGAAACTGCGCGCCATGCAAGCGACTCGCCTTTCGGTCCTCATCGCCTCGCTCGCGCTGACCACGTCGGCACATGCTGACACAGCGCGAGTAGACCCGAACGACCCACTCGGACTCACCCGCGCAGCCTGCGCGGCCCACCTCGCGGTGGGCGCCTTCTCCGACTTCGAGCGCCGCTGCGCCCACGGCGCTGCGCTGGCTGCGCTTCGCGCCGCAGACCAGTCCGAAGTGGCCCATGACGCCCTATCGTTCGGCACCGCGGCCCCCAAAGGCAAGCGCGGCAAAGTCCGCAAGGCCAAGGGAAGCCCGGTGAGCGCAGCGCGCCTTACAGAGGCAGTGCGCACGGCTGAGGCGGCGTATCAGGCCCATCCCACAGAGCCGACGCAGCGCGCGCTGTGGTTGCACCTCAGCCGCAAGCTGGTCGACTCAGCAGCAGCGCGCGCCGGCGGCGACCTCCCGCCGAGCGTGCGGTGGCCCCTGCCTGATGCGCGACTCCCTGCTCCAGAGTTGCCGCCACTCAACGACGCCCTCATCAATGAAGTCGAGGCTGCGCTCGCGCGCGCGACTGAGCGGCGACGAGACATTCGAAGCCGTGTTGACTTGGCGGCGCCCGATTCGTTGCGAGCCGCGCTCGACCGCGTCAATGAGGAGCACGCCTTGATGCTCCGCAAGGTCGTCGCCGCCTATGAAGAGGCCCTCGAAAAGGACCCGAACTTCTCCAAAACGGCTTGGTTGCGGCTCGCTGCCGCGTATCTGCAGCAGGACCAGAGCCTCGCGATGGAGGCGCGCCCCGCTCGTGCGCTCAAGCTTTTGGGGCGACTGATCCAGGTCGCGCCACAGGACACTGCGTCGAGCCTGGCGCGTATCTGGCTGAGCGCATTCGAGTGGGCGCGAGGCGCCACAGAGCCCGCCGCAGAGTCGCTGGCCGAGGCAACGGTGCTCGACCCGAGCTACGCGGCGCTGCTTGAGGGCCTCCTGGCGTGGCGGCGTGGAGAGCCGAGCGCTGTTTTGGCGGCCATAGGACCGGCAGTCGAAGCGCGAGACCTCGCGACGCGCGCTCAAGCACTCGCTCTACAGGCGGACGCATTCGAAGCGACCGGCAAGCCGGGTGAGGCCGCGGTGCTGTGGCGTCGTCTCGCGGACGCCCTCGGTGAGCCCGAGGAGGCCACAGCGCGGGCGAACGCGAGCGCTCGAGAGGTCAGGGCATGGCAGATGGCCGTTGAGGCGGGGGCGGCGCCGGAGCGTGTGCCCACGGCCGCGCGTGACACCGTGACTTGGTCCCTGCTTCGCGTTGGCCGTGGTGATCTGGCCGTCTCGACCTATTTGGCCGGTATCGCGACGGAGCCAACCCGGGGCGACTTATTGGGCGCTGGCCTTGCGCTGGAGGCTGAGCTCGTCCGGCTCGGGCGCGACGTCGAGGCGGACGCGCTTCTCTTGGAGATCATTCGGGCCTTCGCGGCGCCCGGGCAGTTCCAGACCGTTCATGCCACGGATGGCCTCGCGCTCGCAGCGAAGAACGCCATCGCGCCGCGCCTCGTAGAGCGCGTGACGGGCCCCATCGATGCGGGCCAGCCTCTCGACGACGCCCTGCGTTCGCGGCTCGGTCCGCTCGTCGAGGCGCGGTTGACGCTCTTTCCCGAGTCGGGTGACCCCCTTGAGACGGCCCACAGGCTCGGCGCGGTGGGCTTCTCAGACCGCGCCGCCGTTTTGCTCAAGCAGGTCCGAACATCCGACCGACTTGAGTCTCGACGGCTCAGCGCGGGGCGAGCCCTGGTGTCGATGTACTTGGCGCGCGCACGCGCCGCTGGCCGCGAAGGTGCCGCCCTCGGTGACTTCTTTGATGGCGCGCCCGCCGCGCGTGGGCCGATGCCCGCGGAGGTTCGCTCCTATGTCGATGCTCAGCTCTGGCTCCTTCAGGCGCTCCCGGCAGGCCCCGAGCGCGATGCGGTTCTGATCGACCACCTCCACGCGCGCGCGCCGTTCTCGTCTCCCGAGGAGTTCGAGGGTTTGGACGCACTCATCGACCAGCTCCCGGCCGTGGTCGACCGCGCGCCAGAGACGCCGCTCGCGCTTCGAGCGGCGGGTGCGCTGGTCACCCAAGTCAAGCCGGAGCGTGCTGCCCGCGACGCCATTCGAATGTCCCGGCGGCGCATCGGCCCGCCGGAGTGGGACACGTCGCTGCGCGCCGCGCTCGCCGCGCTTCCGGTCACACAGGGCGCCGATCCCGCCGCTCAGCTCCTCGGCCAGCGGCTCTTCGACCGCGCGGCCCAAACCTACGCTGAGCTGGGCGCTCGGAGCGCCGACCCGTCGGTCCGCCTGCAGGCGGCCGTAGCGGAGGCCGTGGTGTGGACCCTCGCGCTCCGCGTTCACGAGGCGACCAAGGCTTGGACTCATGTCGCGACGACCTCGCCGGACGCGCCGTATGGTCCCTTGGCACGGCGCGCTCTCGCCACGCTGTACCTGGCCAGTGACCAGCGCAGCGCCGCACGCACAGCGCTCGACGCCATCGCCACACGCGACCAAGACCGCGCGGTCGAGGCGCTGTCTCAGCTGTGTGACCTCGACCGTGACCACCCACAGCGTCTCAAGCAGTGGACGGAGCGCTTGGCGCGACTCCCGGGTGAGGACGCGCGGGTTCAAGCCGCGCGCATCGAGGTCGCACGCGCCCAGAACGCGCTCCCCGTCCCCGCATCGTCGACGCTGACGCCTGCGCCAACGCCACGCACCGGCGCGCCATTCTATCGATTTGCGCCCCGATGAGTCCTTGACCCACGGCGGCCACTGGGCGAACGTGGGGGCTGATGTCGGAACGCACGGGCTCATCAGACGCTGCGCCCGGGGGCGAGCACTCGGGCGTTCACTCGGACGCGCTGGTCGGCGTGACCGTAGCGAGTCGGTATCGGGTGATTCGACTCGTCGCGCGCGGCGGCATGGGCCGCATCTATCTCGCTGAGCAGCTGCCCCTCGGGCGATCGGTCGCGCTCAAGGTCCTCGAAGCCCGCGCGGTTCAGCGGGAGCAAGACCCCGAGTTCGAGCGGCGGTTCCTCCTAGAAGCCGCCACGTGCGCGCGCCTCACGCACCCCAACACCGTCAAGGTCTACGACTACGGCCCGTTGAATGTGAACGGCGAAGACACGTTTTACATGGCGATGGAGTTCATCGAGGGCAAGACGCTTCGACAAGCGCTGAAGGCCGAGGGTCACTTAACACCGAGCCGCGCGCTCCGCATCGCGCGCGAGGTCGCGCGGTCACTTCGAGAGGCGCATCGAGCGGGCGTCATCCATCGTGACCTGAAGCCGTCGAACGTGATGCTGGCCCGCCCCCCCGGCGAAGAAGAATCGGTCAAGGTCGTGGACTTTGGTATCGCCAAGGTGCTCGACAACGACGTGGGCGACCTCACGATGAGCGGTAAGTTCCTGGGCTCGCCACGGTACATGTCGCCTGAGGTCATCCGACACGGCGCGGTCGACCACCGCGCAGACCTGTACGCGCTCGGCGTCCTCCTCTACGAAATGCTCGGCGGGCGTGCCCCCTTCCAAGGCGAGAAGGCCGTGCACACCATGATGATGCACGTCAACGACGCGCCGCCGTCGATCTTCGAGCGCACCGGCGTGACCGTCCCTCCGCAAGCTGAGCAGATCGCGCTCGCGTGTCTCGCCAAGCGGCCCGATGAGCGTCCGCCTGATGCCGAGGCAGTCATCGCGATGATCGACGCAGCGCTCAGCACCGGGGCTCCAGCCCCGCTCGAGGTAACCCCCGATGAGGCCGTTGACCTGCCCCCGCCCAAGCGCTTGCCTTGGGCCATCGCGGCGCTGACCGCCGTCGTCGCCGGCGTCGCAATTGCCGTCGCGCTGCGCCCGTCGCCCGCGCCCGATGCGCCGCCCGCCCAATCGGGCACCGCCGTTTCCGCCGGGGTGACACACGAGGCTCCGGACACGCCCGCAACGGCCAGCGCGTCCCGAGCACCGATGTCCCCCCCCGTATCCCCAGCGCTCGCTTCGCCGGAGAGCACTGCACCGCTCAGCGGCGCGCCGGTGCAAGCCTCCGTATCGACCTCACCGCCCCCGCGTCGCCGGTCACCGCAGCCCGGTGCGGCGCCGTCGAAAAAGGCGATGTCCCCCGCCCTCGACATTCGCACCGAGAGGTAGAAATGCGCGCGCTCTTGGCGTGTCTCCTCGTGCTCTGGCCCGCCCTCTCGGCGCACGCTCAGGGCACCTCCCGCGTCGACCTCGCCGAAGAGGCCGACCTCCAGTTTCGACTCGGAGTCGACGCATACCGCGCGGGTCAATGGTCGAGCGCGCTCGAGCACTTGCTCGCTTCGAACCGCTTGGTGCCCAACCACAACGTGGCCTTCAACATCGCGCGCTGCTACGAGCAGCTCGGGCTGGTCACGGAGGCCTTTCGGCACTACGGCGACTTCGTGGACCGAGAAACTTCGCCCGCGGCGCGCAGCACGGGGCTCGAGGCGCTCGACCGCCTTCGACCGCGCGTCGCGCTCCTGCGAGTCGAGACCGAGCCCGCTGGCGCGATTGTCTTCATCGACCGCGAGGACCTTGGCGCCCGCGGTGCCACCCCGCAGCGGCTCGCCGTCCGACCAGGCGAGCACCGCGTCATCGTTCAGCTCGCAGGCTATGAGAGCCCCCCGCCGACCGCTGTCACGGCGACGCAAGGTGCTGAGACCGTCGTTCAGCTCCGTCTGTCTCGTGTTGTAGGTCGCGTGAGCGTGACGGGCAGCCCTCCCGGTGCAGAGATCCGCGTCGACGGACAGCCCGATGTCCTGGGGACTGTGCCTGCGGCGCTCGAGCTGGCGCCGGGGCCGCGTGTTCTCGAGCTCAGCGCGCCCGGCCGCAAGTCGGAGCGCCTCGGCCTCACCGTGGAACCCCGCGGCACCCACGCGCTGCGCGCGGACCTCGCGGTGCTGACCGGGGCGCTGGTCGTCGACGCCGACGAGTCGGGCGCCCTCATCGAGGTCAATGGTGCCCCCGCAGGCTTCACGCCGACTGTGATTGACCCTGTCCCTGTCGGGCGCCATCGCGTGCGGGTCTCGCTGCGCGGCTTCAAACCGTGGGAGACCGACGTCGATGTGACAGCCGATGCGCGCCTCTCCGTGACGGCGGAGCTGAGGCCGCTCAATGAGGTCACTGCCGCGTCTCGCGTCGCGGAGAGCGTCGACGACGCGCCGGCGAGCGTGACCCTCATCACGGCGGACGAGCTGCGAGCGTTCGGCTTTACGACCCTCAACGACGCCCTGGCGGGCCTGCGTGGCGTATTCCAGACCGACGATCGCACTTACTCGGCCATCGGCATCCGGGGCTTCTCACGCCCCGGCGACTATGGAAACCGGGTCCTCGTCCTGCTCGACGGCCACCCCATGAACGACGACCAGCTCGGTTCTTCGTATGTCGCCGAGGACTTTCAAGCCGATCTGAGCCACGTACGACGCATTGAGCTGGTCCGTGGACCCGGCTCCGCGCTGTACGGCTCGAACGCATTTTTTGGTGTGATCAACGTCGTTACCTGGGCCAGCGAGGCGCCTACGCGGCCCACGTTCGGCGTCACGGCCGATGGTCGGCGCACGGCGCGCGCGCGCGCTCAGGCAGGCTGGCGTCACTCGAAGCTCGACCTCGGCGTGAACGCCTATGTCGCGGCGACGCGCGCAGACGGCGATGACTTGCGCCTCACAGACGGCCGGTTCGCGCGCGGCGCCGACGGCTCAGAGTCGATGACGGCCCATGTGCGGGCCTTCGCGGGAGACTTTACGCTCCAAGGGAACTTCAACTCGCGCGACAAGCGCATTCCGACGGGTGCTTACGGCACGCTCATCGCCGACCCGCGCGCTCGCGCCACCGATACGCGCGCCTTTGTCGAGGCACGATGGGAGCCCACGCTCTCGCCCAATCTGAGCCTGCAGACACGCGCGGCGCTTGACCTGTACACCTTCGCGGGCCGCTACCCCTATGCCTCGCCGCCAGAGGACGTCGGGTTGCTCAGCGATGACTGGGCGGGTCGCTGGGCGAGCGGCGAGGCACGCCTTCGCGCAACCCCGTGGGAGTCGCTCACGCTCACGCTGGGGGGTGAGGCGCGCACCACGCTTGACGCGGTGTTGACGAGTGAGGACGCCGTCAGTGAGAACCTCGCCGTCGACGACGACCGCGTGCGCGCCTATGCCGGCTATGCAGTCGTAGCGATCGAGCCGCTCGCGGCGCTCACCGTTTCCGTCGGGGCGCGCTACGACCACTTCTCAACCGTAGGCAGCACGCTCAGCCCTCGCTTGGCCCTCATCGCGCGACCCTCCGACCGCGACGTGGTCAAGGCGATCGTCGGCCAAGCCTTCCGCGCGCCGAGCCCCTACGAGCGCCTATACGACGACGGCGGTACGACGCAGATTCAGGCTCAAGGACTCGAGCCCGAGACGGTCCAAACGCTCGAGCTGGAGTACACGCGCGTGCTCTCCGCCGATCTGCGCATCATCGGCGGCGCGTTCTATAACCGCATCGACGCGCTCATCGACCTCGCGAGCGTCCCTTCGCCCGAGGCCGACGCATCGACCCTGGTGCAGTACGACAACCTGAGCGAGCCCACGCAGACGGTGGGTGCCGAACTCGAACTCCGGCGCGACTGGCGACGGGGCGCCATGCTCTCGGCGTCGTGGGCTTGGCAGCGAACGCGTGTAGGCGACCTCTCGCGCGGCGCCGCCCTGTCCAACTCGCCCGCTCACCTCGCGGGGCTGCGGGCGGCAGTCCCCGTGGGTCGAACGGGGGCGACGCTGGCGAACCGCCTGCGCCTCGAGTCGCCTCGCGAGACCACGGCGGGGACGACGTCGGCCTGGCGACCCCTCTGGGATGTCACCGTCACAGGCGACCTGCCGGCCGAGGGGCTGCGGTGGGGCCTCGGCGTACGCAACGCATTCGACCAACGGACGACGCACCCCGTGTCGAGCGAGCTGGCCCCCCTCAGCGACGTCCCGCAGAGCAGCCGCTCGCTCTTCGCGTCGCTCGACCTCACGCTTTGACCCGCTGTGGCATCAGGCGTATGCGCTGAGGCCACTCCGCGCCGCGAGCGCATTCGGTGCTGACGCCGCGGGTGAGGTCGCCGAGGCCAATGGCTCAGGCTCAGCGCCCTCGGCCTGCTCACTCTTGGGCTGGGCAGCGCCCCGCGCCTCTTCGAACTTCTTCGCGGTCACCTCCGCCAGCTCAGCTTGGGCCTTACTGGCCTGCTGCGCTGCGCGCGCTGCTGCCGCTCGGTCAGCGCCAGAGGGTTCTGCCGGCGCGAGCGCCGCCCTCTGGATCGTCTGCATCTTTTGCAGAGTCGCTGCCGGGTCACCCCGCACAGGCGAGAGGTCGACCGGCACTTCGCCTCCCACCGCGTACCGGCGTCCGTCGGGCCCCGTCTGGTAGGTGAGGCTGATGGCGCCCGCGTGCTGGCCCGCGGCCGACTTGTGGGCCTGCTCATGCGCCCTGACCTCGGCATCACGCAGCTTGAGCTCCTGCACACGCGCAAGCTCTTCCTCGGTCAACTGACGATCCACCTCGTCCTTCGAAGCCGAAGGGCCTCGGCTGCGGAGGGCGCCCGGAGGTCCCTTGCCTTTGGGCGCGCTATAGGTCGCCGTCGGCTCGGCCCGACCACTTGCGGCGACGTCCCCCTCGACGCGGCCCTGCGGGGAGAGTCGGACGACATCTCCCGGCCGTGGCGCGCCCGGCTCGCGCTTTTCCTCCCCGGTCTTCGCAGGTCCCTCCGCTGCCCCCGCTGGGCGCGGGATGTTGGCCTGAATCGACCCCTTCGCGGTGTTCAACTCCGCGAACATCGAGTCGCACGGGCTGCAGTGCCCCTGAGCGAACGGGTGGGTCTCCCGCATCCGCGATGACTGCGCAGACGACGTTGCCGGCGCGACGCTCGCGCCTACGCTCACCGCTCTTGATGTGATCTCGCCAGCCATGAAGTCCCTAGAATCGACTTCGACTGGTCCGGGGCGAACTTGAGAAAAATCAGCGGCGGCGGCGTCGATTCTTCATGAGGGCAGCCCCGAGGCCGATGGCCGCGCCGATCCACGCTGCCCCGACAGGAGACGCCGGCGCCTGACCGCAGCTGCCCCCGAACCGCCGCCCGGTCGAGGGCCGCTTCGGGCCACTGTCGGCGCCGAGCGTCGGGTCTGAGGCCTCGCCCTGCACGTCCGAAGCCACAGAGCCGTCTGCGAAACGCGCGTCGCCTGCGTCGCCGCCGTCTGGGTCGGCGACCGACTCTGGGCCTGGAGGCGGGAGCTCTGCATCAGCGAGCGCGCCCTCCGGGGTGGCGCCCGCGTCTTGCGCAGGAGGCGCCTCCGGGACCGCGCGCGAGAGCACCTCGATGACCCACTCTACGGATTGATTCGCCGGTTCGTCGTACTTGGCCGCCAGGTCGGCGTCGTAGTAGCCGCCCGCGAGCTCACGGTCTCCATAAAACGTCGCGGCGAGGTGCCCAGCGGCGACGAGCTCGCTGTGGTTCAGGGCTTCGAAGGTCTGACGCCCAAAGACGCGAGCACCGCGCGCGGTCAGGCCAGAGTCATCGAGCGCGGACGCCACGAAGACGAGGCCGTCCGACGGCCCGCTGATCTCGCCTAAGAATGCGGTCCCCGCGAGCAACCTCGGCACGTCCGCGCTGAACGCCTCGAACCACGGGAAGGTCTGCTCGACCCACTGCCCGACAAGCCCTTCCCACTGCGCGCGCCGCTCTGCGGCGTTCAGGTCGCCCCAACCGGACTCCAGCAGACCCGCGTTCAATCCCCCCACGCTCAGGATCGGGTTGCCGCCGGCCACGAGGTGGAGCTCCACGCCGGGGTCCACGCCGACCTGTTGAAGCCGCGCAATGGCGCCGCCTCCCCGTTCCATGCCCGCCCGAATGCCGGGTGACCTGCTCATGAAGCCGAGGCCACCGTCATAGGTCGTCAGGTAGTCGACCTGGCTGGTCGAATAGGCACCCAAGGCGGGGTTTTGACCCGGCAAGGTGTGCATGGGCCGCAGGTCAGCGAGGAGCTGCGCTTGCCCCACGAAGGCGTCGCCCGTGATGACGCGCGCGCTCCAGTCTTGGGCGGTGAGCGGCGCTGCACTCGTCTGAGGAAAATAGGTCGACCATGACGTCGGGGCGTTGAACTTTTCACCCCAGACGCCGCCGGCGATCAGGTTGCTCGCACTCCAGCGAAACAGGATGTCTTGTCCGGCGTTCGCGCCGCCGATCGAGATGAAGCGGCCGACGTCGCCGCGATACCGCGTTCCCCGCGTCGCATAGGGGTCGTGCGTCCCCGCAAAGTCCTCGGCGCTCAGGTGACTCAGGTAGATGCGCGCGGCCATTACGCCCTTGGAGTAGGCGACGACGTCCGCGCGCTGCGCCCCGGTCTCCTCGAGCGCGAGCGCAACGACGTGCGACACCTGCTCGGCCTGCTGAAAGTTATCGCCCTGGTTGTGCGCGAACGTCACCGCATAAGTCGTGAAGCCCGCCCGCGACAGGCTCACCGCCATGAAGCTCAGCCCACGCAGGGCGTTGTCGCCCGCGCCTCCGACCAAGACGACGGGCCGCACGCGCGTCGGCGTGAACGGCGCAGGCGGGTAGCGGTGCACCACCACACGCCGGCTGTGCGGCGTCGCCTCACCGAAGCACCGCCGCACCACCTGCCCCCCTGTCACGTCCGCGGGATCATCCGCCCACGCCGTCTCAGGGACGAACGTCTCCTGCGTCAGCAGGCCAGGCGCCTCGGTCTCGTAGAGGAAGGTCTTCCAGCGCAACGGCTCAATATCGTCGCAGGCCCGCACCTGCACGAATCCGGGGACAGCCAGCGTGAGCGCGGCGAGCAGACCCATCAGCGTGGCTCCCCGTCCGACGTCGGCGGCCGGAAGCGTGACAGGATCGAGCCGAGCAAGTCGCCGGGCGCGGGCGACATCTTCTGCAAGAGTTCCAGATTCTGCTGCATCGCCTTCTGCGCGATCGTGAAAGTCTGCAGGGTCGTGCCCACATAGTGCTCGAACAGCTTCATCATCGACCGCTCCTCAAGCTTGATCAGCGTCCGCAAGAAGTCCACGGGCAGGCAGTCGAGCTTGTGCGCTTGGTCGTCGAGCAGCAACACCTGAACCAGGACACGCCGAGTCAGGTCGTCGCCGTTCTTCGAGTCGATAATGCGCACCTCGCGGCCTTCGTGGACCAAGCGCGCCAAGTCCTCGAGCGTGATGTACTGGCTCGTGTCCGTGTCATAGAGCCGACGATTCGGGTAGCGCTTGATGAGCGTCATGGGTTGCCCCCGGGCGTCTCGCGCGCCAGCGTGGCGATGAGCGCGTTCGTCTGAGTAGGCGCCTCAACTTGGACCATGTGGCCCACGCCGGGGAGCGTAAAGACGAGCGCCTCGGGCAGCAGCGCCTGCGCAGCGCGCGCCACCTCAGCCGTCGCCCCGCCATGTAGGAACGGGTTCGGGATCATCGCGTCATCCTCTCCGTAGACCACCGTGACTCGGATCGACGGAGCGAGCCGATCGAGCTCGTCAGCGACGGGTCCATCGAGCATGCCGTGAATACTTCGAACAACCGCGAAGAGGTAGGCGTCGAAGTCCGCAGCCCCACGGAGACGCACCCGCTCCTCCAGATGGTGCTCCGCGGCAGGCCCCCACTGCCGATACAAGTTCCGCCGGTAGTGGGAGCGAATCTGCGCTTCATCCTGCCGCGCGAGAGCGACTGTGCCCGTGTTCGCCTTGAGCCAATCGGCCTCGCCGGCCGAGAATCGCTCGATGCCCGCGGGGGCGACGAGGCAGAGCGACCGCACGAGCGCCGGCGCATCGAGCGCGAGCCGCAACGCGATCTGCCCACCCATCGAGTGGCCGACCACGACCGCGGGCGTCTCCGGCGCGACGGCGCTGACAAACGCCGCGAGCCAGCGGGCCTGCTGGTCCATGCTGTAGTCGGCGCGCGGCTTGCTCGACCGCCCGAAGCCGGGCAGATCGACCGCGACGACGCGGAACCCTTGCGCCACAAGCGGCCCGAAGTTTTCGCTCCAGTAGCCCATGTGCTCGCCCAGCCCGTGAACGAGCACAATGAGCGGGCCCTGCCCCTCGTCGACGTAGGCGACCTCGACGGCCGCCTCGCCCTCACCGAGTGGCAAGCGCTGGACCTTCGCCGGCGCCGCGAGCGCGTCAAAACTAAGGGTCGGCAGCCGCTCGTACTGAGCGGTCGCACACCCCGTCCACTGGGCTGAGAGCGCCGCCACCAGGAGCCACCTCCGTGTGAAATTCATCGGGCCACCCACGTCAACGTGCCGAAGGTCGTCCACGGGTTGTGTCGCGGCGGGTCGTCTAGGTTCACGCGCTCCCGCGCATAGAAGCTCCCAAGCCTCAACCACGCCGCGTGCGCGCCGATCCACAGCATCGGCAGCGGTCGCCACACGAGCTCACTGTTCGTCTCGACGCCGATCTGGCGCCCGCCGTCGACGGGCCGCGCCGCCGATTGCGCGGCCGCCAGCCCGACCTTCAAGTTCAACCGATGACGGACCAGATCACCCGAGCCGTTCACGAAGACCGCCATCACGCCGTAGCCCAAGTTGCCCGGATCGTAGACCGCGGCCACCTGCCGGTTCACGGCCTTGACGTCCGGCATCAGCAAGAGCGACCGATGCGAGACTTGGAGCGCGCCGGGAATCGCGTACGCGTTGCCGGTCACGACGCTCGAGACTGTCCGGTCCGTGGGCGTATCGTCGCCGGTGGCGTACAGCGCCTCGACCCACAGCGCGTCCCCCTGCGTCACGCCCCAGCGCCACCCGAGCTCCACGTCCGCCATCGCACCCAGCAAGTCCACGGGGGTCGCATCAAACGTGCTGCCCGGCGGGCGCGGCCCACCAAACGGCAGCACCTCGAACGCGCCCTTGTTCACCGCCACGAAGCCGGCGATGGAGAGCGGACCCGTCTCGAGCGCGCGGTTGTAACTCGCGTCGATGGCGCCCCAGACCAAGTTTCCGGTCGCCGTGTCCGGACCGAGCCGAAACCGGGTCCCGCCGTTGTAGGCCGCGAGTGGAGACCCCGGGCCCGCGCCAAGCGCGCTCCCGCGCCCCCTTGAGCCGTCTGCGAGCCACCACAGGTGCGCGCCGAGCCGTATGTCCGGCGCGAGGGCTGCGTCCGCATCGAGCATCGTCAGGTGAACGTCGTCGTTCGTGTCGGTCGCGTTCTCGTAGAGGAGAAAGTACCCCACGCGCGCGCTCAGTCGGCGTTCCCAGCGGCCAAAGAGCGAGAGGCCCGCGGCATCTGTCCCCCAAAACGCGAGCTTCGTCCCCCCGTGGACCAGCGTATCGGGCGAGGCCTCGGTGGGTCGATGCGCCGAATCAGCGAGCGTCTGCAGCCCCGCGACGAGCGTCAGCCCGTCGCCCAGATCGAAATCCGCTTGCAGGCGCTTCGTCTGCAGGTTCACCACGTCGCCGTTGACCGCGCCGCCGGCGTTGTTCACGGCCGTGTTCGCGACATCGCCCCAAGCGAAGTCGATCTCGAAGCCCGCGCGCAGAGTCGCCTGCCCGTCGAGCATGCGAGGCTTGTAGTCAAAGAAGCCCATAGCGCGCTGCTCGATGACCGTGTCGCCGTCCGAGCGCGTCGTCGACCCGTTGTCCCGCGAGCCGAAGCGACCGCTGACTTGGTTGTCCAGAAAACCCGACGTCGAGACCACGTTGCTGTGCGTCGCTCGGCCGAAGAAGAGCCCGGTGAACTCGAGCTGCGGCGCCTCGGGCGCGATGGTCCAAGACGGACCTGCAGCGGGTGCGGCGAGCGCCCCGACCAAGGCTGCGAGCGCGAGCGTCATGGACGCACGCGGCGGTACGTCTGCACGTTGTCAGCCCCGAAGTCTCCGCCGCTCGTCGAACCGAAGCCCCCCTCGGGCGTAGGCGCCGTGACGCCGTTGAGCGGCGGCTGAGTCTGCGCGATCTCGTAGCGCAGCGTGTCTCCCACGCTGACTTGCCCTGCGCGAACGGGGCTCAAGGTCCAGATGCCCTCGGACCGCACGACTTGCGGTGTCTCCTGCTCGAGAACGACCCGGTGCGGAACGGTGCGCGTGTCCGCGCGGAACCGACCGGTGAATGCGACCACGCGGTCGTCGCGGTCTACAAACGAGGCAGCGAAGGAGCCGTCTGTGTTGAAGGTGGCGTCGAGCCGGACCACGTTGACGCCCGGGCCCGCGAGGAGAGGCGCGACGTCTTCGCCCTCGCTCACCCAGACGCCGATGATGGACGCCGCGCTCGGTGGGGTCGCGGGGCCGGCCGTCGGCGGCACGGTCGGGCTGTCGGACGGGGCCGCGGTCGGCGGCGCGGAGCCGGCTCCGGGCGATGCATCCAGGGTCCGCTCGGCATCCTCTGGCCAGCCCCAGTCGAACGAAACCTCTTGAATGGGTGGACGCATCGAGCCCACATCGGGTCGCGAGAAGTCCGGGGATTCACACCCGAAGAGCGCACAGGCGCTCACGCCGCATAGGTGGGCAACCCAGGGCCGCCACAGACGCCGCGCCGCGCTCACCCGATGAACCGTGCGCGCACGGCAGCCTTGAGCACTTTGCCGCTGGCGTTTCGAGGGAGGTCCTCGACCAGCTCGAACCGCTTCGGCACTTTGAAGCGCGCCAAATGCGCCGCGCAGTGTCGCTCAAGCTCGACCATGTCCACGGGGCCACGCGCCACGATGGCGGCGAGACCGACCTCGCCCCACCGCGCGTCTGGGATGCCGACGACCGCGACCTCGACCACGCCCGCCACGCCGAGGATCACGTTCTCCACCTCGGCGGGGTACACATTCTCGCCGCCGCTGATGAACATATCCTTGCGGCGGCCGGCGACGTAGAAGAACCCGTCCTCGTCGAAGCGCGCCAAGTCGCCGGTGTGGAACCATCCGTTGCGCAGGACCGCCTGCGTCGCCTCTGGGTCATTCCAGTAGCCCGCGCAGACATGAGGCCCCGCGAGGCAGAGCTCGCCGACCTCGCCGACGCCAAGCACCGCGCCTTGCTCGTCGACCACGCGGGCGTCGCCGTGCAGCACGGGCTGGCCCACGCTCCCGCGCTTGCGCCGCGTCATCCATGCCGGCAGCGAGAAGCAATTGGGCCCGACCTCCGTCATGCCGAAGCCCTGCCTAAAGTTGAAGCCCCGGTCGAGGTACGCGTCGAAGAGCGGCTCGGGACAAGGCGCACCGCCGCACAGCAGGGTCGTCAGCGCGCTCAGGTCAGCCCGGTCGAGCCCCGCGTCGAGCAGCATCTGGTACATCGTCGGCACCCCGACGAGCATCGTCGCGCGCTGCGCCTCGGCGACCTGCAGCGCTAGGCCCGCGTCGAACGCCTCCATGAGGAGCACCGTGCCGCCGCGGTACAAGGTCGGCGTCGCGAGGCAGTTCAGCCCGCCCGTATGGAAGAGCGGCAGGCACGCGAGCGCGCGGTCGCTGGGCCCTAAGTCGGTCGCCCACACCGTGTTCACCGCGTTCCAGAAGAGCTGGCGATGAGGCAGCACCACGCCCTTCGGCCGCCCCGTCGTGCCGCTCGTGTAGAGCAGCATCGCGGCCGCCTCTGAATCGACCGAGACGCCCACGCCCGCATCACTCCCGCACTCCAGCAGCGCGCCCACGTCGGCGTCCTGACCGCGCGCGCGCGGGCCGACTGCGATCCCGGCGAGGTCAGGCTCCGCGGCGAGAACGGACGCAGCCGCATCGACGCTCGCCGCGTCGTAGATGAGCACGCGCGCCGAGCAGTGGCCGCAGATGTCCGCCAGCTCGCGCGGCGCCAGACGCCAATTGAGCGGCGTGAACACCGCGCCCAATCGGAGACATGCCGTCAGGACCTCAAACGTGACGACGCCGTTCCGCGCGAGCAACGCGACACGGTCCCCAGACCGCACGCCTTGAGCGCGGAGCGCGTGCGCCCAGCGCCACGCGCGCGCCGACAGCTCGCCGTAGTGCACGGCGCGCCCCGTCTGCGCCTCACGCACCGCCACGCGCGCCGGCGCGACCTGAGCCCACTTGGCGATCCAGTCGGCGCTGCCCGTCAGCATCTCAGTCACGCTCCGCGAGCCACTGGGAGACGGGCGGCCAGAAGCTCTTCGCAGCCTTCGAGCTGGTCGAGACACCGATATGTCCTGTCGGGAGCTCTTGCACTGTCACATCCGTCGCCCCGACCAAGTCCTTGAGCGCCATCGCGCTCGGACGCGGCACGATGTGGTCGTTCTTCGCGAGGACCATCAGCGTCGGGCAGGTGACGTTGCGCAGGTCAACGGTCTGACCGGCAAGCACCATCTCGTTCTTGCAGAACGCGTTCCGCTGGTAGCAGTCCCGAATGTACTGTCGGTAGACCTCGCCCGGGAACGGCACGTTATCGCTCGACCAGCGCTCCATCGCGCGCCATGTCTCCACGAAGCCGTCCTTGTCGCGGTTCTCCCACAGGTCGCGCCACTTGGTCATATTGCCGAGCGGCGCCAGGAACCTGAAGCCGCTCTCCATCAGCCACGTCGGCACGTTGCCCCACGCGTCGACGAGGGCGTCGACGTTGAAGAACTTCTCGGTCGTCCACGTCGAGAGCAGCCCGCCGTCGTGAAAATCGACGGGCACCGCCATGGCGACAAACGACTTCACGTGCTCTGGCTTCAGCGCGGCGTAGGC
>Ga0164295_10002189_pt1 | contig 16234 bp, 17 predicted proteins | sample GEODES006metaG_FD_111798 | JGI IMG/M metagenome (GOLD analysis project Ga0164295, IMG submission 111798) | Oligotrophic lake water microbial communities from Sparkling Lake, Wisconsin, USA - GEODES006 metaG | ecosystem: Environmental > Aquatic > Freshwater > Lake | place: USA: Sparkling Lake... | reverse complement strand
CTCATAGGGTAATTGTGTAGTAATCTGCTGCTATGCCGAAGTCAAAAATACGTGAGAAGGTTGCAAGAAAGCGTAAGGTCGCAGCCGAAATCACACCTGAGATCATTGAAGCCAAGGTTGAAAACCCTAAGTGGCTGGTGCCAGTAATGCTGGCTAGCTTCTTACTAGGCCTTATCTGGATCGTAATCTTCTACCTCAGCTCAACTGCCTACCCAATTCCAGGCATTGGTGCGTGGAACATGATGGTTGGTTTTGCCTTTGTTGGGGTGGGTTTTTCACTGGCAACTAGATGGAAGTGAATGAATGAAAATAATGACTTTAGCTAATTTGTTGAAAATTATGTAACCTAGAAAACTGCAAAATTAGAGCTGGCCCCTTTTCTTATTCGGGCTTTTTACCATTGGGTTTTTGATTGATACGGATACCAGTTAGGGTAAACACAGAAACGTTGGATGAAAAAACAATTAAATACTGAATCACCTTGGATATTCGTAGTTTTGGAGTCACTACTCTTGCAAATTAAAATCTGCGACAATTATATTTATTATCTTAAGAACCAACTTTCATTTTCGGCTATGTATGCTGGACTAAAATTACCACTTGCCGGTGACAAAAGTGTGGTTCTTATCGAGTTTGCTTTATCACTTTTTGCTGAAAATTTGTGATTTGTTTCTAGACTTTCTAGCATGTATCTTGAGGACATTAATATTTCATCGCCTGTATTTTCTTTAGCGGAATAGCCAAACTTATAAAAGTCTCTGTATGATCCCTCTGCATAACCTACTTTAGATTTTAATATTTGTGCTAGTGAAAGTTTCTCCTGCTTATAGAAAAAAGTTTTTGGTAGGTGAATTGAATTTCTGCTTAGTACTGGTGTGGTAATACCAATTGCTACACAATTTGTCTGCAGCACGGGAGTTCCATATAGCGGGGCAATGTATGTTGGCCCTGAGCACGTATTAATAAAAAACTTACATTTTGCTAAAATGTAAGGGGTTAAGAAATGTGCTTGCGATTGTGGCCCTTGGATTACAATCATATTAGTATGTTGTATGATGGGCTTTTGGACATCTGTTCCAAATTGCACCACAAAGTACCCCTTGCCGATAAGGTCTTGAACAGCTGGTAAGTAATTAGAAATTGATGCCTTGCGGTGATCGGTCACCCATGAACTATTACGAACATGTAGAGCAATAAACGGTTGCCCTTTTGGTAACCCTAATTTATAAATCATATTTTGTGCTTTTAGATTATATAAGTCGTTTAATTCAAACATAGGATCCGAGTTATTTTCATTAAATTTTGTAAAAACTTTATTAGTGAAGTCTAGGCCGGGGATAAATTCTGACCCTAATTTAAAGAGCCATAGTCGTTCGGACATATGCCACAGATCGGGTGTTTCAAAAGGCCTACTATTACCGTGAAAATTTACAATTTTAAGCTTACTATCCGCTCCAAACATATTACTGATTTGTTCTTGATCTAAATTATTACCCACCGGTATTATTCTTTCAATATCATCAATTAACCCAAGTTTTTGCGCAATTAATAACGTGCCCAAATGACCTTTGTGACCTATGCGTTCACCAAAATTTATAGATATAAACTTTGGTGTCCAAGTATCTAAATTAATCTGGTAGTGCTCATAAATACTCAGTAGACACTCTTGCATTACTTTTACCCCTTTAAAATAAAGACCCAGCCTGAGATGGCGGTAACCTTGCTCCAGTTTCTGATACATTAGTGAGTAATCAAGGCCACGAGACGATTTCCCAAAATATCCAGAGACTTTAAGCCCACGAACTTGAATATTTGTTGGTCTTTTGGAGGTTTTAAATAAGATGATATTAATTACCCAGATTAAATTAATTTCGAACTGGCGATATAAATAATCCAGCAATATCTTTAAAAGTTGTACCACTTAAGCATATTAGCGTAAATGTATAGATTTTAAGTATTTTGGGTGATATTTTTTAGTTTATATTGCAATATAAGGCAGGAACTTACATTTAATATATGCTGTGCCCATGAAAATATTAATTACGGGTGTAGCTGGATTTATTGGAAGCCATTTATTAGAGAAACTACTAGAACTAAATTTTGATATTGTTGGGTTAGATAATCTTTCTGTTGGCAAGCTATCAAATATTGAGAAATATATGGATTACAATAAATTCAGCTTTCACCAGGGTGATATTAGAAATCTACAACTAATTAATGAATTAACAAAAGAAATTGACGCAATAATTCATTTGGCAGCCCTGGCAGACATTGTACCTTCGGTAGAAAATCCTGAAGATTATTTTACGACTAATGTCATTGGAACTTTTAATGTTGTGAATTCGGCAAGATTAAATAGTATTAAGCGAATTATTTATACTGCTTCTTCTTCTTGTTATGGAATACCAAACCAATACCCAACGCCAGAAAATGCTGCGATAGATCTTCGATACCCTTATGCTTTAACAAAATACCTTGGCGAACAAATTATTTTACATTGGTGTAAAGTTTTTGAGTTATCTGGAATTAGTCTCCGGTTATTTAATGTATACGGATTACGAGCAAGAACTTCTGGAACTTACGGAGCAGTATTTGGCGTGTTTTTAGCACAAAAGAAAGCTGGTAAGCCTTTGACAATTGTTGGTGATGGAAGCCAGATGCGAGATTTTACAAATGTTAAAGATGTGACTGAAGCTATTTATCGTGCTTTGATTTCGAATAAGCAAGGTGTATTTAATGTCGGGACTGGAAAGCCTGTCGAAGTGAATAAAATTGCAGAATTAATTGGCGGTAATAAAGTGTATATTAGAAAAAGGCCCGGTGAGCCTGATATGACTCATGCTGACGTTTCAAAAATTGCTGATGAAATTGGGTGGCACTCTCAAGTTACAATTGAGGAAGGAGTCCGCGAAATGATAGTAAATATTGACGATTGGGGGGGATCTCCAATTTGGGATATTGAATCCATAGATAAGGCTACAGAAAAATGGTTTAGGTACATCAAATAAGGGGGCTTTGGACAGTTCAGATCCCGTTAATACTTAAATTAATTCTCTTAATTTAATATAGGCTAGAGTTCTCCCAGAATCAAAAAGGGATTTATGACTATAAAAAATGTAGTAGTTATTGGTGGTGGGGGATACGTAGGATCGCAACTTGTACCTCGCCTAATTTCCCTCGGTTACAAAGTGACCGTATACGATACTTTTTGGTTTGGGCTGCAACATTTAAATTCACTTTTTAGATTGGGCTTAATTACTGTAAAAGGAGATATCCGAGATTTAACAAAATTGGAAAAAACCATCGAAAACCAAGATGCAGTAATTCACCTTGCATGCATTTCAAACGACCCTTCGTTTGATCTAAATCCAAATTTAGGAAAATCTATAAATATAGACCCTTTCTTGCCTTTACTCCGAGCTATTAAAAAAAAGAACTTACAAAAATTCATTTATGCCTCGACTTCATCAGTTTATGGAGTTAAAAAAGAGGAAAAAGTAACCGAAACATTAAATTTAGAACCACTTACAGATTATTCTCGATATAAGGCTGAGTGTGAGTCGATTCTTTTTAATGAAGTAGATAAAGAATTTACTGTTTCAGTTCTGCGCCCTGCAACAGTTTGTGGCTACAGTATCCGGCAACGTTTCGACTTATCAGTAAATATACTCACAGCCCACGCTATTGTTAACAAAAAAATTATGGTTTTTGGTGGTTCACAGTTTCGTCCCAATCTTCATATTGAAGATATGGTAGATGCTTATGTAAGAGTACTTGAAGCACCAAGTTACTTAATTCACCATAATATATTTAATGTGGGTGGCGAAAATCTTTCTATGAACCAAATTGCTGCTATTGTAAAAAGTCAAATAGATCCTGATGTTGTTATCGAACAAACCCAAACTAATGATTTACGCTCATACCGAATTGATTCTACAAAAATTAAAGATACTATTGGATTCACCCCAAAAAGAGGAGTAAAAGAAGCTGTGAATGATATAAAAAAGGCTTTTGCTAAGGGACTTTATGATGAGCCATTTAATAACTCAAAATATATTAATATTTCGATGCTGAAAGATTTAAACCTGGGATAATGGTTTTACATTTCGGATTTGATCTAGATAACACGCTAATTAATTATGACTTAAGCGCATTAGAGTACTCTCGATTAAATAATCTGCCTAACAATCAAACGATGAGTTCATTGAGGGCTCACTACACTGCTACTAAAGATAGTAATGCTTGGGCGAAAGCACAATCGTGGATCTATACTGATGGCTTAGAATGGGCAGAAGTTTCAAGCGGTGCTACTGACACAATTCAAAAATTAATATCGGTAGGCTATAAAATTTCAATTATAAGTCATAAAACTGAATTTGGACCAAGTCAGTATGGTGGGGTGCCGCTCCGAGTGGCAGCCACAAATTGGATAACTAATAGTGCGCTTATTCAATTTTTTCCAAAACTAGATAATATATATTTTACTGGTTCAATTAGAGAAAAAATAAGTTTAATTCAAGAGCAGAAATTATCACACTATGTAGACGATCTAATAAAAATTTTTTTGCACGATGCTTTCCCTAAGCACAACTTAAAGTCATACATTTATAAACCATGCGGTAAGTTGCCAGACTGGCTAATACCTTTGAATGATTTTAAATCCCTCTTTAATAATCCCTTATGAAATTAAACTTAACTCTAGCTTTTTATGGAATTAGTGAAAAAGATATTATTTATACAATTAATGGCGGTAATAGCATAGTTTATAAATGTAAAAATATAGCTGGGGAACATGTTGGGATAAAAGAATACCTTGGAGATGATGACCGCCGCATGAGAAGTATGGAGCGAGAGGTTGCCTCTTTAAATTTTCTTTATGAAAATGATATCACTTTTGCAGCTCAATTAATTTCGTTTAATAAAAAAAAACCTTCGATATGTTATAAGTGGATTGAAGGCAAAACTCCTAGATTAAGTAACCTAGTAAAAAATCAAGTTATTGAAGCATTAATTTGTTTGAAATCGCTATATGAACATAACCCTAATTTTCCCCTTGCTATAGATGCAGTTGCAAGCGCTTTGGAACTAAACAAGCAAATTGAACAGCGAATATTCATAGCAAAAGCTTACCTTAAAAAGTATCCAGAAATTTTAATTTCAATTAATAAAGCTAGAGAATTAGTGGGGGGGAATTTGTTATTACTTTCTAAGTTCCCGATAAATACTTTTTCTTTTTCTGACATTGGTGTCCATAACATGATTACAAATTCAAAGTCGGAGGCTTACTTTTTAGATTTTGAATTTTTTGGTGCTGATAGTAAAGTGAAAATGGTTGCTGATCTTTTTTCACACCCAAAAACTATTTTTTCAAGAGAAGAAATCGTATCTTTATCGCTAAAACTATCTCTTAGTGATTATGAAATTGAACAGTTAGTTGGCATCCTTCCTTTAATCGCCATTAAGTGGGCATTAATTACTTCTAGAAGATTATCGAGTGAAGTTCTAGGTAACCAAATCTCTACAAAACAAATATTGGAGCAAATAAACCATTATTTAGGATATTCACAGTTTTTACAGAAAAAAGTAGAAGTAGATCAGATTATGACCTTCCAAGAGTATAAAAAAATGACACAATAGCCCTATGGACTACAGACCGAAAGCGTTTAAGGAGCCTATAGATCCACAAGGTAGGGAACTTAGAAAATTAGTTATTGGTGCAGCGGGTAATGCAGGCCGAGGACATATTGGTCCAGCGTTATCAATTCTTGAGATTCTACGTTGCTTGTATGAATCAGTGCTCGTGCATGACCCAAAATTACCAAATTTGGAATCTCGTGACATTTTTATTTTAAGTAAAGGCCACGGAGCTCTTGGCTTATATGCCGTTCTTGCCAGTGTTGGTTATTTTGATTTGGCTGAATTAGATACTTTTTGTAAATTTGAATCGCGCTTGGGTGGACACCCAGAATGGCATAATCTTCCTGGAATTGAATTTTCTACTGGCTCATTGGGTCATGGCCTAGCAGTAGCCGTTGGGATAGCGGTTGCTTTATTGAACAAGCAGCAAAATAGTAGGCGCGTTTATGTATTAATTGGAGATGGAGAATTAGCCGAAGGAGCAATCTGGGAAAGTTTACTTCATGCCACAAAGCATAAATTAAATAATCTTTGTTTGATTATAGATTTTAACAATATGCAAGCAAATGGAATTTTGGATAAAGTGCTTGAGATAAAAAATATCCCACAGAAGTTAACGTCTTTTGGATTTGAGACGTTCGAAATTAATGGTCACTCGATTAACGAAATTAAATCTGCTCTAGACTTTGAACCTGGCAAAGGTAAACCTTTAGCCATTGTTGCGCATACAATAAAAGGTAAAGGTGTACGAATTGCTGAGAACTCCCCCGAATGGCACCATAAGGCAAAAATCTCTAAGGAAGAGGTTGAATTACTGTTGGAGAATATATATTGAGAAAAGCTGCGCTTAACACAGTTTATAACCTAGCAAGATCTAATTCTAAAATAATTTTTATTGGTTCTGATCTTGGGCATGGTACGCTGGTAGAAATGCAAAAAGAACTACCAAATCAATTCTTTATGGAAGGAATTTCAGAACAACATATAGTTGGTTTTGCGGCAGGCTTAGCTAAAGAAGGATTCATACCGTATATTAACACTATAGCAAATTTTTTTACGAGGCGTGCACTGGATCAAATTATAGTTGATGTAGCTTTACATAACTTGCCTGTCAAATTTCTCGGTAGTGGGGGCGGGATGGTTTACGCCCCTCTTGGCCCGACTCACACTGCAACAGATGACTTTGCGCACATGTTAGCAGTACCAAATATGAATGTTTTTTCTCCATGTGATGCTAACGAAATGGAAATGATTGTAATTGATGAATCAGTTAGAAGTGGCCCTTCATACATAAGGTTTGGTAAAGGGGGAGAAAAAATAATCTCAAATGATTTTAATACTTACAAGAGTTCTTATATTAAAATTCTCGGTGATTTGAATTCTGAAAACGTAATAATTTCGACAGGCGTGCTTACTCACTTGGCAATAGAGGTGATGAAGTCTATGGAAACATCGCTCAAATGTTTTGTAGTTCACTTACCTAAGTTAAACTTATTAAAAGAAACTAGTCTTTATGAAGTAATTGAGGGACGGAAAAAAGCAATTATTATAGAAGAACATCAACCAATAGGAGGGTTGTTCACTCAGGTACTCCATCACCTTCAAGGTAAAAATATTGATACACGGAACCTTAGCACCGTTTCCTTACCTGATAGATTTATAAGAAACTATGGTAATCAAAATGATCATTTTAATAAATGGGGAATGACTGTGGGCGCGATAGTTGAAAAAATGGGGGCTTAGTTATGGGAAAATTGGTAGAAATTGTTACACCGCTTCATAAAGCCACTGTTCGTGATTGCCTTTCTCGAATGAATGACAATAAAGTAGAAGCGATGATAAAAGCAAAAGAGTATGGTCTTGATTACTGGGATGGGGACCGGCGTTATGGCTACGGGGGTTACCGATATTTGCCAGGCAGGTGGAAACCTGTTGCACAAGCATTCATTGAAAACTACAAACTAGGCCCTGGGAGCAGAGTATTAGATATTGGCTGCGGTAAAGGATTTTTATTATACGAAATACAATTATTAGAACCTAAAATTGAATTGTATGGCATTGATATTTCTCAACATGGTTTAGATTCTAAGAATCCTGAACTAATTGCTGATTTAAGACTTTTAAGGTGTGAGGAAAGACTTCCTTGGCCTGATGACTATTTTGATTTATCCTTCTCATTAGGAACTTTTCATAATTTACACCTACCTGAAGTAAATAACGCTCTAAGAGAAATGAGTAGAGTTGGCCAGCAGAATTATCTTATGGTTGAAAGTTTTAGAAATGAACAGGAGCAATTTAATCTTGAATGCTGGGCATTAACCGCAGAAACGCTAATAAATACAAATTCTTGGAAATGGATGTTTAAACAATCTGATTTTACTGGCGATTACGAATTTATATACTTTTAATATGGACATTAAAACAACTGAAGCAGCTATACTAGTTGAATCAGGAAAACCTCTGAAAATTGAAAAAATAGATCTCCCTGAAATATTATATGAAAATCAGATTTTAGTTGAATTAATTACTAGTGGAATATGTGGGGCTCAAATAAATGAAATTGACGCCACAAAAGGGCCAGACAAATTTTTGCCTCATTTATTAGGCCATGAGGGCTACGGTGAAGTTATATGTGTTGGACCACAAGTTAAAAAAGTCTCACAAGGTGACCATGTTGTGCTCCATTGGAGACCTAGTAGTGGCAAACAATCAAATGTTCCTTTTTACCGATGGAATGGTAATGCATTGAATGCAGGTTGGGTGACAACATTTAACCGTCACGCTGTAGTTTCAGAAAATAGAGTAACAAGAGTACCTGTCGGTTACAATAAAAAATTTTTACCTATGTTGGGCTGTGCGCTCACAACAGCTTTAGGTGTTTTAAAAAATGAAGCAAGAATTAAACCTAATGATCATATCTTAATTTTTGGACTTGGTGGAGTAGGTAATGCTGTATTGCAATTTTCAAAAATACTAGGGGTTAATAAAATAACTGTGGTTGATATTGATGAGAAAAAACGAGATTTTGCTCTTGAAAATGGTGCTGATTCATTTATAGTTTATAAATCGAAATCAGAGGCTTTGCAAAAGCTTGGGAAGTTATTTAGTCAATCAACAAAACCTAGCGTTGCTATCGAAACCTCAGGGCAGGTAGGAAGTATAGAAATTTGTTATGAATTGTCTGCAGATAATTCTCGCATAATATTAGTTGGCGTTCCTGTCTTGGGGGAGAAAGTATCTTTATACACCCTACCTTTACACCTTGGTAAATCTTTATCAGGATCAAAGGGTGGCTCTTCTAAACCAGATAAAGATATAACCGAGATACTTAATATGGTTAGAATTGGTTCACTTGATGAAAAGAGTTTCCCAACTCAAGTATACCCATTCATTAATATCAATGAAGCAATCGCCGATTTAAGAAATGGTGTTCGGTTTAGACCAATTCTAGAATTTTCAAAGTAAAAGATTCAAAAAAGATAATTTTTGCCTACTCCTGAATATGTGTAGAATTTAAATATGAACTGTATTAAAATTATTTTATGAGTAATAGAGTAGATTAATCTAAATGAAAAATATTTTAGTTATTGGTGTAGATGGTAAATTAGGTTCTGGCTTAATGAAGCAGTTAAAGGCCGGAGCAAATGGTACAACTAGAAGAGTTAACTTGCAGGCCAATGAAATATATCTTGATCTCGTTAACCCGGATTCGATTAAGGCTTTGAAAAAAAATTTAAATTATGACGTTGCAATTTTGGTTGCAGCTATCTCTGAACCAGACTACTGTTTTTTAAATCAAAAAATAAGCTGGGTTACAAATGTTGAATCCATCGTCGAAATTCTAAAAATTCTAAAAGAATATAAAATTAAACCAGTTTTTATTTCAACAGAAATGGTGTTCGATGGGAATAAAGGTTTTTATTCCGAGTCTGATAAAACCGATCCTATTTTGATTTACGGTAAGCAAAAATTGGAAATTGAAAAAATTATAAGACAGAACTTCAGTGATTTTATTATAGTTCGTTTATCAAAGATTTATTCTGCTTTAAATAACGATAACTCTATTTTAAATAACTTTTATTACGATATTATTAATAGCAAAGTTGCATATTACGCTAAAGACCAATATTTTTCACCCACTTTACAAGATGATTTCGAATTAGCAGTGTTAGGTTTAATAAAGAAAAATTTATGCGGAGTATTCCATGTAAGTTCTAGCCACCGAATTAGTAGATGGGAATTTTATCAATTGTTTGCAGAACAAATTGGGAATTATGGTAAAGTTAGGCCATGTATGCTGAAAGATATAAAATTTATAGAACAAAGACCGCCCGATTTATCTTTAAATGGTAAAAAATTATCGAGGGCGATCGGTCTTACTTTCACTACCCCTGAAGCAGGAATTAAAAAGTGGATTACAAATAACTCAATTCTTTAATCAAGAAGAATAACAAGTATGAAAAAAATTGAACTAGGCATCAGCGGTTGGAACCAAGATTTATCTGCAAAAAGCCTTTCCTGGTACCCAGAAACAACACCTGTAGAAGTATCGAATAAGTTGATTGATTGCCTTGAAAAAAGATCTATTGAAGGTGGGCTTAATGCCAGAGTGTGTTTACACCAATCACCCAATGCGGCTCTACATGAAATGATAATTTGCCAAAGAAGCGACCAAGTGCACCCTCCTAAACGTCATTTTGATAGGGATAAGACTTTCTTGGTTTTACGTGGGAAACTTTTAATTTCATTGTTTGATAATTTAGGGTCGGTAATAAAATCTTGGGTACTTGAACCCTTGCCTAATAGCGGGCAGATAAGTATTCGAATCCCAGCAGGTATGTTTCATTGCGACTTTGCTTTATCTGATACGGCCGTCCACCTTGAAACTACGCTCGGCCCATTCTCTACAAAATTTGATCGTGAATACCTTTGGGTTGGTGGTGACCACCCAGATTGGAACAAGATTAAGAATGAGCTTATTAAAAAGTATTCTGAAGTTTAACATCCATGTTATTATATATCATGGATGTTTTAAGCAGTTTGCCTAAACCTAGCCCTGCACTCGGGATAGAATTTTATGAAAATAACTTTAAACGCAGATTAGATTTTTCTATCGAAGCTAAGCTTAATTACCATAAATATACAACTGGGAACACAAAACAAAGTATTCCAAATTATAGGCCGTTTAAGATTGATATCGAACCTAATAGCCGCTGTAACTTTGCATGTACAATGTGTGTAGTTAGCACATGGGATAAAGGAAAGCGTTCTGACGATTTGACTTTCGATCATTTTAAATTAATCCTAAAAAATGAGCCGCAAGTAACTGAAATCAAACTCCAGGGGTTAGGCGAACCACTAATGGTCGGTGATGCTTTTTTCTCAATGATAAACCTAGCCAGAAGTGAACATATTTGGGTACGAACCACCACTAACGCATCTCTTCTCCATATAAATAATAATTTTGGGAAGTTAATAGACTCTCAGGTATGTGAAATTCAAGTTTCGATCGATGGTGCTTCACATCAAACTTTAGAAACAATACGTAAAGGTTCTAAGGCAAAACGTGTTTTTGAAAATTGTATAAAATTGAATGAATACGCTGCAGACCAAAATTGGAATTGTACTAAAATGTGGACTGTTGTACAAAAAAATAACGTTTCAGAACTAGAGGACTTAGTTTTAAAAGCTTCTGAACTTGGCTTTAAGACCCAGTGTTTCTCTATAGATTTACATGGTTGGGGAATAAATGAATGGCAAGATATTAATCAAAATCATACAGTCGATGATATGTCTTTAGAAAGACTGGAGGGTTTGATTAACATGGGTAATTCAAAAGGAGTTAAGGTGGAATTTTGGCAAAATTCAACAAAATATTCTACTTCTGATCAAACTAAATTATGCCCTTGGCCATTTGAAAGAACTATGATCTCATCTGATATGAGAGTTACTCCTTGTTGTATGATTTCAAATCCGGATACCCTTGAAATCGGCACATCATATAATAAAAGTAGTTGGACTTCAGTCGAGTACCAGAATTTTAGAAGTGCTCACCTCACTGGGAATATACCTAGCCAATGCAAAATGTGCTACGAAAGTAATTGATATTTGCTGGAGCTTATAGTAATTTAGAATTTATTTCGAGTGCCTGTTCTACACAATTATCAATATCAACTGAATAATCATAACTTCCAGCTCTTCCTATCGAAAACACTCCATCTGGCATTAGTTCTCTATATTTTCTAGCTTTTTCTATCTCAGTAGATATTGGTAAAGGATAGTGCTTTCCGTTTAGTGATGGGATCTCCATCCCTATAAGAGTATTTTTGGATCTATGTCTCGTAAACTTTTTATATTCTACCAACCTGGTAAATTGCTCAGAATTTGCATAATAGAGAAAATAAACATTCTCTGGAAACGCAAATTCTTGAGGAAGCACAATTTTATGAAAGTCTCGACCAATGAATGGTAATTGGCCATAGCATTCTTCGAAAAGAATATCTGGTGAAATAGTGTTAATAATTACATCAAAACTATGCCATGTGTCGTTAAACCGTACACGTTTTTGAGCTATGTCATAAGAAGTTATTTGCGTATTTAGTAAAACTTTTGTTCCTTCTGTAGAAATACTAAAATAATTGTCATAGCCATTTTCAGCATAAGGGTAGCCTGATATAGCGGTGTCCCAAGCTGCGCGGTTGCCTTCTTTTAATGCTATACCCTTAGGTGACCAGTTAAAAGTATCTATACTTTGATTGTCGGCTACTTGCCACATTTTTTTCGAATAAGTGCTAATAAACTTTTCGTAAAGTGTTTTGCCGACACTGCCAATCCAGTATTCTTCTAGATTTTTAGCTTCCTTAACTCCAATTAGTGTTTTGAGTTCTTGATTAATTAGTTCTGAATCTGGCATTAAATGTAAATCTGCTTTATTAATAGGATAACTATAAAAATCGTTATCTTTTTCAATATAAGTTAAAAATTCATGTTCCGGACAAAGTCGTATTGGGCAATACCGATTTAAAAATTCATAGACTTCCACATTTTGAGTCAGGAAATGTCTTGGTCCGAAAGTATAAGGGTGGCCTCCCCACCATTGAGTTCGCACTCCAGCACCCAGTAAAGATGAGCTTTCAATTAAAGTAGTTTCCCACCCACCTTTTATATTGAATTGATGAGATGCAGCACATCCTGCAAAACCACCCCCAATTATCAAACACTTTTTCATAGTAAATTAACCATTGACTCATAGTATAATATCTTATGGTCTCAAATACAAGTAAATTTAAGGATTACATTGACCGAGTTAATGACGTTTTAAATAAAATAAATACAGATGAGGTAGATAACCTGCTTTCTTGTATCAAACAAGTAGTTAACCGCCATGGGAAAATTTACGTTTTGGGTAATGGAGGAAGTGCAGCAACTGCTTCTCATTTTGTTAATGATTTAAATGTTATCGCTGGCCGGCGCGGAATACTTATAGATTCTATCTCATTAACAGACAATATCGCGTCAGTTACTGCAATAAGTAATGATCATTCTTTTAATGATATTTTCAGTGTTCAGCTTACTAGGAGGTTAAAACAAAGCGACTTAGTTTTTTGTATTTCAGCGTCTGGTAATTCACTTAATTTAATAAATGCTGTAAAATACGCTACTAGTTGTAATGTAGTATCAGCTTCACTCGTGGGTTTTGATGGAGGTATTTTACGTGATATTTCATCATTCTCATGTTTAGTTCCTTCGCCCAAGGGGGAGTATGGGCCGACGGAAGATGCTCATATGTCGGTTTGCCACTATTTAGCATTAAATTGTTAACATCAAATTTATTTATGTTTTGATAAAATTAAATCTTCCTATTGGAATATTTTAAGGAAAATATGAAAAGAACAGTAGAAGAGAAAATTTGTGACTTAGACTCCCTTATGAAGATAATACATTCTTACTATAAAGGAAAAACAGTTGGCCTCTGCCATGGGGTGTTCGATGTAATACATTCTGGACACATTACATATTTCCAAGAAGCTGCGAGTAAAGTCGATATTCTGGTTGTTTCAGTAACCACTGACTTATTTGTGAATAAAGGATCAAATAGGCCCATTAATGCTATTGCTCAAAGACTTTTGACACTAGCGGGGGTCGAATTTATCGATTACGTAGTTGAATCGAATGAACCATCCGCTGTAGACATAATTAAAAATCTGCGCCCAGATTTATATTTTAAAGGTAGAGATTACAGCCAAGACTTAGAGCCGCACGCAAAAGATTATGCTGGAAATTTAAAAAGTGAGAAATACGAGGTAAAAAAATATGGAGGCGATATATATTTTACTACGTCCAAAATCAGAAGCTCCTCGAGTATAATTAATGCAATGACAAAGTTTAGTGCACAACAATTAGAAGTCATAAATCACGCAAAAAAATTTTTTAGTGACCACACTTTAGATAAATTTGTTGAAGAAATTAAGCGAAAAAAAATTTCTATAATTGGGGAAATAATTAACGACGAATATATTTTTACAGAGAGTTTAGGAAAGTCTGGTAAGCACCCAATAGTTGCCGAGCGAGAACTTTTCCGTAAAACAATTGCCGGAGGTATTATTCCTATTTTAGAAACCATCAGTTCTTTTATCAGTGAAGAAAATTTGCAAGCTATAAGTGTTGTGAAAGATATTTCAATCTTTAGTAATTTGTTTTTGTTAAAGTCAGTTGTTTCCGATAGTGAATATACCGATATTAAAAAAACTAGATATATAAATGAGAAGACTAATAGTTTTATGTATGAAATGTATGAAATGTCTGATCAATATATTTCTCCCATAGTTGAAAGCCAGATAACTGCCTCACTTCATCATGCTAAAAATAACTCTGATTTATTAATGATACTTGACTTTGGGCACGGGCTAATCACCCCAAATATGCGAGATACGATTTGTACAGATTTCCCAATGATTGCTTTAAACGTACAAAAAAATGCTGGTAATAAAGGTTTTAACAATATTGGAAAATATAAATCCGCATCAATAATTATAATGAATGGTGACGAAGTTGAATTAGAATTTCGCCAAAAAAACATCAACTTAATTTTAGCTGCACCAATTTTACATAAAAAGTTATCTGCAAAAATAGTTATTATAACCAACGGCTCTTTTGGTCTAGTATTAACTGATGGTAAGAACACTGTTGAAGTACCAGCCTTACACCAGGGTACAATTTTAGATCGTACTGGTTCAGGTGACACTCTTTTTTCCATAATATCTATATTTTCTTTGGTAATTGACGACTTAAGGGTTCTCGGATTTTTGGGTAATCTAGCAGCCTCATATAATTTAATGAATTTTGCAAATGAAAAACCAATTACGTGTAAAAATTTAATACGATTAGTCGACTATACATTAAAGTAATGAAATCAATAGTCTAAATTGCTTGTTGACTAAAACCCTATGCTCAATAAAATTATGAAAACTTATATATTTGATATAGATGGCACAATTTGTACTTACTCGCAAGGCAACTACTCAGATTCGGAACCATTAATAGAAAGGATAAAAGTAATAAACGACTTATACAAAGCAGGAAATATAATTATTTTTCAGACGGCCCGAGGGATGGGATCAAGTGGAAATAATTCTATACTAGCTGCTGAAAAATGGCGTGCTTTTACTGTGTCACAATTAAACAGTTGGGGAGTTAATTACCACCAAATATTTTTTGGAAAGCCAGCTGGTGATATCTACGTTGATGATAAAGGTCAAAGCGATTTAGATTTTTTCAAAAATTAGCCACTAAAGCGCCAATATTCGCCTTTTGGTATTTATTTCTATTTATATAAATGTATAGTCAGACTATGTTGAGATCAATTTCCTACTTTTTAACAGTAATTGCTGTTGTAATTTTTGGCCTGCAAAGTTATAAATTATTTAAAAAGATTTCAGCAGGAACCTCTGATCCAACTCGTTTTACTAATAAGAGTAAACGTTTAAAAAATACTGTGGTTGAAGTTTTAACTCATACCAAAATGCTTAACTTCACTGCCTCAGGTATTGCCCACTGGTTTGTAATGGTTGGCTTCTTTGCACTCCTTGGCACATTAATTACTGCTTATGGTCAATTAGTTAATCCAGCATGGGCGCTGCCAATTATTGGCCACTTTGTTGGGTATGAATTTTTTGCAGAGCTAATTGCTGTATTAACTGGAGTTTCAATTGTTGCACTAAATGGAATTAGGCAAGTTACTAGATTTGTAAGGCCTGGCAGAAGTTCTAGATTTTATGGCTCTGGAAATAAAAAGGCTTACTATGTTGAGGCAACAATATTAGTAATTGTGTTTTGTGTTATCGCACTTCGTGGTTTAGAAGGTGCGTTATTAAATGAGCAAGGCTGGAATTGGCATTACGCTTTTTCATACCCGGCTGTTGCATTTTTTAGTAGCTATTCAACTAATCAGATTGAAAACTTAATTCAAATCATTGCTTTCAGTAAAATCGCAGTTTCGATGATTTGGTTTATTGTTGTGGGATTAAATCTAAACATGGGAATCGCTTGGCATAGATTCCTAGCTCCCTTTAATATTTTCTTTAAGCGACATGCGACG
>Ga0164295_10002188_pt1 | contig 16239 bp, 7 predicted proteins | sample GEODES006metaG_FD_111798 | JGI IMG/M metagenome (GOLD analysis project Ga0164295, IMG submission 111798) | Oligotrophic lake water microbial communities from Sparkling Lake, Wisconsin, USA - GEODES006 metaG | ecosystem: Environmental > Aquatic > Freshwater > Lake | place: USA: Sparkling Lake... | reverse complement strand
GTGTGGCTAAGTAAGCGGCGCTGACCGGCCCGCTCACGCCCGCACGCCCAGCCGCTCATTCTCCTTGGCGTAGGCGATGGTTAGCGCCTTGAAGACCTCCTCGGCGAGGACCTGCGTGGCCACCGAGTTCTGTTGCTGACGGTCGGGGTGCAGCTTGGCGGCGAGCTTGTGCCACGCCTTCTTGAGCTGCGCCGCATGCCCGCGCTGCGGCAGGATGCCTGCGAGCGGGTCGCTGTCGAAGAGGTCTGTGAAGAGCTTCACGGAGCCCATCATCTCGTAGACGTCGCCGCGAGTGCGCCCGAGCCACTCGTGCAGGAGCTTATCCGCCTGGTGCTTCTTCGACTCGCGCTGCTTGAACGTCGCCTCCTCCACCCGACGCCGCTCGTGTAGTGCCTCTACACCGGTCTTCCGGGGTGTGACCTCCGGCGCCGCTTCGGCTGCAGCACGGGTCGCCTCGGTCGCCTTCGCGGGTCGCCTCTTTTGCTTGGTGCCACCGCCCTCGCGCCTCTGACGTGGCGGGCGTTCGGCAGGCAGGTGCTCGGCGGCAGCCCTCGCCGCCGCACTGGCGTACATCTGGCGCTCGGTAGTTACATGGGCACACCCTGCACCTCCTCCGTTTTGTCGCACGCCGCCGCCGCCGCCGCCGTCGCCGCCGCTGCCGCCGTCGCCGCCGCCGCCGCCGCCGCCGACTGCCGCGCGTGGAGGCACGCGGAGTTTAGCGGGGGCCGAGAAGTCGCATTTGAAGCTGCCGCTCGCGAGATCACGTGAGATGGCCGCGTGTTGCTTCTGCCTCGTCACCTCAGCCTCGATGAAGACCGCCATCTCGTCCTGCTCTGCCGAGTTCGGCGGGCGCGGCGTGCGACGTGGCGGCGACGCAGGCTTGAGCTGCGGCGTCATCACGGGCGGCCGCGGCGTCGTCGCGGAGGTCGCACAGGCGCCCATCACGGCGCTCCCAGCCCATCGACTCGACAGCGCCGCGCACACCGAGCGGAACGGCGAGGCAGCCGGCCGCACACAAGCCGCACTGCTCGGCGGCGGTGGTGCGCCTACATCGGCGTTTGGTGCGACCGAGCTGCCCTCGGCGGCGCTGCCGGCGGTCTCGCGAGAACGTCGGCGCTCACCATGGCGCTCACGCGACGAGCGGCGCCCGTCCTCGCCCGGGAAGAGTTGCGTCACCTCACGTGAGAGCTCACGCGAGCGATGCATCTCGCGCGACTCTCGGTGCCCGTGGCGGCGCTCTCTGCGCAGCGCATCGATCTGCTCGCGCATCTGCGCGGGCATCTCCGCATGCGCCAACGCGTCGTTTCGCTCAAACTCCTCATCCAAGAAGGACGACGCGTGCCGCTTCAGGTTGCGCGACGAGGCTCGGCGCGGCTGTGGCGACTGCTGCTGAGGCGGCAGCTGCTGCTGAGGCGGCGGTGCGTTGGGTGCAGCCCCTTCGGCGGCATTCGCTCCATCACGCGGGCGCCGATGCCGATGCCTCTTGCGTGGCTGCCGTCGAGCCTCCTCGGCTGCCTCGTCAGCCGCTGTGATGGCTGGTGCTGTCGGCGGTGGCCGTCGCCGCGGTGTGAGCTCACGCATCGGCGTAGGTGGCGGCGGCGCCCGCATGGGGATGGGTGGTGGCGGCGCGCGCATCGACGTGGGTGGCGGCGGCGCAAAGTCTGGTTTTCGAGGCGCAAAGTCTGATTTACCAGGCTGCGCAGGTGTCTCGGGCCTCAGTGATGCGTCCGAGTGTGTCGTCACCGTATCCATCCGGCGATCCGGCACCGTGCAGATGGCCGAGGATGATTTAGTCGCAGCGGTGGCGCAGCTCGCTTCGATGTCCACGGATGGACTCACCGATTGAAGCGCAAGAGCACGAGCCTGTGCAACCTGAGCTGCCCGTCGCGATCGCATGATGATGAAAAAGGTGATGGCCATCAATCCTCCTGCACCGCCCAAGAATGCGCTCGTCATGTTCGTTGAACCTGGGTCCGGGGCATTCGATGACACGGTGCTGCTGGCCTGCAGCACGCGTCCTGGGGGGAGGCCGGCCGACCCGACCAGCATGCGACTCAAATTCCAATCGAAGTTCTCAACTCCTCAGCTCACCTCAGATGCAGAAAGTCAAGTCAAGTCAAGTCATACGAGAACCGTGTCACGGCTCCCCCCGGTGTTAAGTCATACGAGAACCGTGTCCCGGCTCCCCCCGGTGTTAAGTCATACGAGAACCGTGTCCCGGCTCCCCCCGGTGTTATTGAACCGGACACACGGGATACAATTTGTGCATTATAAACATTGGCTGTGAAACCGGAACGTGACGAAACTCTCGACGTGAGTGACATTGACTCGCGACAACAAGACTGACTTTCGTGCAGCGTGGATGTTATCCGCTTACGAGCGGCAACGCGCCGAGAACATCGCCAGAAACAAGGAGGTGCTGGCCGCTCTCGGTCTCGATGGTGGAGGGCTCACCTCTGCCGCAAGTTCCAAGGGCCGTGTCCCTGCACCACGCCGTCCAAAGGAGATGATACAACCCGTGGTACGTCCACAGCGCCCCAAACGTTCTCCCGAGTGGTACGGACTTGAATCGGGAGCAACCATTGGCCACCAGCTGTCCTCGAAGCCCCACCGAGCCGAGGGAATGTCGGTGAAGATCCTCCACCCGAAGAATGTGCGACTCGCACTCGATCGAATCATCCGTGCGATCGAGCGCGAGCATGAGGTCCCCATGGGGGTGCGCTCGGCGGTCGAGAGAATGATCGGCTCGATCGAGCGCGAGCACCTTGAGCCCAAGCCCAGCGCGCTACGTCGCAAGGTCGAGCCCCTCCAGCCCCTTCCGAAACAGCGATGCAGCACGTGCGGCATGTTTCGGAGGGGGCACGTCTGCCCGGGCTTCATGGTGGCGCGAACGCCGTCGGAAGGCAACAGTGGCTCACTCTCGAGCATGCTCCACGTCGAGCGCCCTGGCGAGATCACCTCCAACAGCGCGGGTGGGAGCCAAAGGGGGAAACGAAAGGTGGAGTACGACGATGACGAGGGGGAGGGGCAGGAGGGGGACGAGGACGAGGACGAGGACGCGGAGGACGACGAGGAGGAGGAGAACGAGGAGTGCCTTGAGGAGAAGGAGGGTGGCGGCCATGGGCAAGGACTTTGCGTCGTCGCGTCGTCGCGGGGCCAACGAGCAATTCACCAGCAGCAAGGCCGAGAGCATGCCCGTCGCACTCTCGCAAGCGTGGGAATGCCGTGTACACCAGTGGCCGAGGAAGAGACACTCGAACCGATTGCAAGCATGCGCACGAGCAGCGGCTACTTTGGAGTGTACCCAGATGCACGCCGCAGGTGCTGGCAGGCGCAGGTGAATCACGTGAGCTTGGGACTGTTTGAGACAGCGTGGTTGGCGGGCTGCGCCGTCACGCGCGCTCTGCGCTCGGCCGCATCACAGCCGGATTGGTGCGGCGGCGGCGACGACGACGACGAGGACGAAGAAGAAGACGAAGACGACGACGACGCGATGGAGCTCGTCGAGGTCGTCACGCGGACCACAGCGAAGCAGCCCATGGCTCAGATAGCGAAGCGGCCCAAGGCTCAGACCAGCAGATCGATCCAGCGAAAGAGGACCACACAGTGGACTTCGCAATGGACGTGGCTCCCAACGACCTCGAGGTGCCTCTCGGTGGCTCCGAGACCGCCCGAGGGTCTCAGCCCCGACGAAACCCGGGAAGCCTCCACGGCAAAGCGCCAGCGGCTCGACCCCGACGCCACCATCGACGCCACCGCCATCGACGCCGCGCTGTGGGCGGGCGCCGCGGCGGAGGGCTGGTCGATCGAGTCGAAGATAGGTGGCGGCGCAGGGCATTGCTGGGTGTATGTGTCGCCCTCGGGGCAGCGCTATTCGACCCTCTACTACGTCAAATGCAAGTTTGGGCCCAAGGCGCCGGCAGCCGCCGCCAGCAAGTCTCCGGCCGACGCGCGACCGCCGACGGCCACCGAGGAGGAGGGCGAGCGTGGCGAGTCGTGCCAGGTGTGTGATGTCAGCTCTTGGGTCGAAGGCAACGAGCTGCTACTGTGTGACTCGTGCCCGAAGGTTCTCCACCTGCAATGCTTGACGCCACCTATCTACACAGTCCCCGATGGCGACTGGTTCTGCCCGAGCTGCGCCGCAGCCACTAGTCCGACGGATGCCGCCTCGGCCGCCGGATCCATGGCCAGCGCCGCCTCCTCCGCCGCCGCCTCGGCCGCCGCCACTGCCGCCGCTGCCGCCGCCTCCGCCGCCGGCTCTGCCGCCGGCCCCGACGCCTTTGCTGCCGCCCTCGCCTCTACTGCCGACGCCTCCGTTGCCGCCGCCTCATCTTTCTCCGCCGCCGCCTCCGCCGCCGCCTCCGCCGCCGCCTCCGCCGCCTCCGCCGCCGCCTCCGCCGCCAGTGGCTCGCCGAAGCCGGTGGTCCGTCGCCGGTGGCCTGTCGCCGTTGGTCCGCGCGCCCTGCCGACACGGCTTGCAAAGGTCCGACACGGGTTTGAGGGCTTCCAGGCGCGAATTGGCAAAAAGTTTCAGGCTCACGTCATCCCACTCGCACAGTGGTCACCCCCCGAGGATGCCGCAGCTCCGTGGGTCGAGCACGGGCGCCACGAGCCGCTTCTCGTGCAGGCAGAGAGGATCGCCGAGGAGGTCAGGAAGAATCGCCGAAGAGGCCGAACTTCATCGAACTCCATCGAGCGCTTATCGCAGGAGCAATACGAGTACATCGACGATCGTTATCTCACCATGGGCAACGCGCGTGCCCTCTTGCCGACGGCCGCGAGTCTCGCAGGGAGTGACGCCAAGGAGCGTGAGGAGCTCTCCAAGCTCGAGGCCATGCGACGTGAGGAGCGCAGCGCGGTGTCTGAGCCTACCCAAGAGCCGCTCACGGCGGACGCGGCCAGGGCGGCCGCGGCGGCCGAGGGGCTTGAGCTGTTACCGTCGTCGATCAATGAGACGGGCTTCAGGGGTGTGCGCAAGCATGGCGGCAAGTACCAGGCGAAGATCAAAGTGAATGGTAACAGGAGGCTCCTCGGCACTTTTGCAACGCCGGAGGAGGCGGCCTTGTGCTACGCGAGGCACGTCGGGGCGGAGCGAGCGGCGGCAGAGCCGGGCGAGGAGGATGGAGATGAGGGCGAGGAGGCAGCGGCCAGCAAGGCTCGGAACCTCGTGAGCATGGCACACCACAAGGCAGAGATTGACAAGCTCGAGCAGCAGCAGCTACCACAAGGTATGAGCCCTGTGCGCGACTCTTCGGCGCCGCCCAACGGCTGGCAGTGGCCTCTCGAGGGCGATACGGTTGAGGTTGAAGTCGCGGCAAGCGAGGACGCGCCGGCTGTGTGGGTGCCAGCCGAGGTGATCGCCGTCCTCGTCGATGGCACCTTCCAGGCACGCATCGTGCTGCCCGACGGCTCAGATCAGTGGGAAGATTGGTTCTCGTGGCAGGAAGAGGGCTCGGACTGGCGCCGACAGGTGCGCACGGAGCCCTGTGAGGAGGGAGCTGGCGTGCAGCGTGCCTCGCTGTCTGCTGACGAGATCGATACGAGGCTATGGGTGGGCGCCTCCGCCGCCGGATGGACAGTGTACCGAAGGTCCGGAGACGGCCACTACCGGTACGTCTCCCCCGAAGGGACGGTTCACACGTCGCGCAGCGCTGTGGGGGAGACGGTGAAAAAGTCCCGACCGAGATGCAGCACCGAGACGAAGGCGCCGGCGCCGGTGTGTGTCGAGGTGCAGATGCAAGATGAGGGCCTCGTGGGCAGCAAGTATGCGGCCACGTTGCTTAGGTGGCGAGGCGCTGCGTGGAGATCAGAGGCGTTCGTCGAGTACGAAGAGTTCGAAGCAGCTGACGATAGCCTGGATGATATGGATGACGGGGCCACCCCAGAGGCCAAGGGTACCCTCTCACCTCGCAAACTACGGGAATGGGTGCCTGCAAGTGCCATCGCATCCCCTCCCTCGCCGCCAGTGGCCGGTTGGCTGCGTCGGCTACACGTCGGCAACGAGGTTGAGGCCTTCCACGAGGGCGGCTGGTGGTCAGTTCGCATCATCTCTAGGCGAGCGGCGTCTGTGCGGCTGGGCGAGGAGCCACAATTCGTCGTGGAGGCCGTGGGGTACGGCATTCAGCGGACGGTAAGTGCGGCAAACCTACGACCGTGTGCTGTGCACTGACCGACCTCAGTCAAAGAGAGAGAGATTTGTAACTGACCGACCTCAGAGCGGCGCGCGCGCGGGGCGCGCGTATGCGTCATTCGAATGACGGCACAGTGTGCTGGCGCGGGCCGTGTCGGTCGGGTGGATTGTTGTAGATGTAGTAGAAGTGGACCTACAGAGAAAAAGTAGGACCCGACCCCACCTTGGTCCTTGGTCCTTTCCATAGCCCAATATCATATCGGCACTTAAAATAATAATAAACGGACAAATGTGTCTTCATCTTCCGGTTGAACGTTCGTTCCCGGGCACGACCCTGCTCATCCGTCATGAACCCGCGAACAAGATCTTGACAGTGTGATGATGATGTCCATGTCGCTGCGCGCCTAAAAGTTGCGCTTCGGGCCGCCGCGCAGCGGCGGGAGTCTCAGCGCCGGCTCTGCGTCGAAGCCAAATGAAACGGTCGCCACACGCTCTTGCTTCTGGTGCTGCGCATCGTACGCGTTGACAGGGGCCTTGCTGTCGTACACCTTGGCCTTTGGCAAGCCCTGCAATTGGCCAGGGCGGACCCTTCCCTTAGCGTCCTTGCGCGGTGGCGCCCCTGCCGTGCGCCCCAGGCTGTCCCTCGCCTTGGTGGGCGCCGTTCTGGGCGCCCCCATCAATGCCAATTCGCGGTCAGCCGCGTCGCCCAGCGCCGACCCGAGGTCACCTGCCTGGCCACCTCCTCTCGCTAGGAAGGCCATGGTCGCGGACAGACCCATAAACTTGCGCAGCCAGCGCAGCTTGAAGACAGCATTTCGCATCCGCTGCAAGGGCGGCGCGGCCTGTGACGACGCGCCTTGCCCATTGAGCCGGGCGCCGGGCGACCGCTCTGCGGCCACGGCCTTAAGCAGGAAGTCGATGTCTTGCTTCAGCGCCAAGCCAGCCGCGGCGACGCTCACTCTGGCCGTTGGCTTTGGTCCAGGATCTCCGTAGGCCGAGATGACGCGCCCCTCACGCACCTCGCGCCGTTGCGCCTTGGAGATCTTGGGCACTGAGTTGGACTCTGCCGGCAGAGACGGCAGAGACGGCAGAGACTGCGAGACATTCTTACTGTCATCGCCCGCGCCCGCCATGTCGAATCTCCGGGCGCGGGCGATGGGCGGAAGTTGCGTGCCCTTGGGTGCCTCCTCCTTGTCGCCCCAGTCCATCCCAGGCTTCCTTTCCTCAAGGCCGCCATGCCCGGGGACTTTCCAATGCTCGCCAATCTTCCACTCCTCCTCATGCGCCGCCTCGCTCCCGACGCCCAACCCTGTGACGTAGTGCTCCTTGCCCTGACCGGAGTAGCGCCACTCCTCCCTGCCATCCTTGGCGTGCTCCTCCTTGCCATGCGCCTCCTTTGCATGCTTCTCCTTCTCGTCGCGCTCGTGATGCCGATTGTGATGCCCGTCGTGGTGCTCGCGCCTCCCGCCCATGGAGGACGCGCCTACGTGCTCTCCCGCGCCTCCATGGCCGCCCAAACCGCCTGCGTGCGCATTGTCGTGCTTGCCGCCGTGGCTTCCATGGCTGCCGTGGCCACCGACCTCGCCGCCGACCTTGGCCTTCTTGCCCTTTCCACGTGGAGACTTAACGCCCTTAATGCCGTGACCGTCATCGCCACCCTTGCCGCCGTGAGGGCCGCCGGTGCCCTCGCCGGCGCCCGCGCCCGCGCCACCGTCCTTGCCAGCGCCGTTTCCGCCGCCGCTGTCAGCAGCAGCGGCAGCAGCAGCGGCGGCGGCGGCGGCGGCAGCAGCAGCAGCGGCAGCAGCGTCCGCATCCGCATCCTCGTCGTCGTCGACCACGATGTAGCCGCCATATTTCGTGTCCCTCTCTTCCCTCCAAAAGTAGCGCTGCCCGTCACCACCCGTCGTCGCCACGTCGTCGAGCAGCCGCTGTAAGAAGGAGGCGTACTCGTCCGCTTCGATGGTGCGCGTCCAGATGTCGGCGAGCTCGAAGACGCAGTCGAGGAATCGCCCTTGGTCAATGCTGCTGCGCCCACCCGCGTCGTTCTTCCAGTCTTCCTCGGCGCACTGGGTCGCGTCCGCCTCGTCCCACTCCTCGATGATCGCCTTGTGCAGCAGCCGCGATACCCGTACGTACGAGGCCTTGTCGATGGTGGTGCGCTCGGGATCGACCGACTGGACCGAGGCGATCATGCACTCCCACCACATCTGCAGCTTCGCCAGTACCGCAGGGTGTGCGCGCAATTTCATTCGCTGGGCCCACGCCGCCTTGGTGTTGAGCGACTCGTCCCCCTGCATCCAGTAGGGCCTCGAGTCGGTGCTCCCGCTCTTGTGCTCGCTCTTGGGCATCTTCGTCTGATGATCAGAACGGATGGCCAACCCGAGATGCGCCATCGCGCTCGCTCGCATCCATTTGGTGGCGTGCCGTTCGGCGCTCTTCACCACCGCCTCGCTCACGTTGGACTTTGAGCGTTTGGGACTGCTCGCATCAAGCCCGAACACGCTGGTGGTGGCCGTCTCGAAAGGCATCTGAGCGACCGCTGGCCGCTGGCCAACACGTGCGATCGGACATGAAAGAAAACCGTTCAAAAAAAGAAAGTCAACTCGCCTGGACTGCGAGTGGTGCCTCCGGTCCACGCACAGACAATATAAGGTGCCCTGATCACGCGTCCTCAAGTGTCCGGAGTCCAAGTGCTCTCAAATAGAGGTTGTAACTTCGGGGGATCCCGAAGTTTCGCGGACATCGGAGAATCTGGGCACCACCGTGGCGCAATGGCTGCCCATCGGGAGTTCAAGTGGCCCTGGCAAGTGAAGCCACCGCCGCCGCCGCCGCAGCCAACGCTCGTCGAGAGCCTCTCGACACCACGAGCGATCGCAGCCATCTCCAGCGGTGCAGCTCTGCTCGGCCTGATCTATGTTGCCCTTCGCCGGCGTCGCGCCGCTCAGCCCAAGGAGCCTTCGACGAGCACAGTCGCCAAGAGCATTCCCGGCGTGCTTTCCGTGTCGGTGGCCTCCTTCTTGCTCGTCACGAGCTTCAGCGTGACGATGCCCTTCATGCAGCGCCGGCTCGATGACTTCGGGTGCGACGCTCTCTGCCGCGGCGGCCAGACTAGCCTCCGCTCGGCCCTGAATTTGGTGGGCGCCACGGTCATTGGCCGCGCGTCCGACCGCTTCGGCCGCATGCCGATGCTCTGGCTCGGGCTCGCCGCGACGCTGCTGAGCATCGCGATCAACCTTGGCATGGATTCGGTCGAGGGCATGTGGTACGCCATCGTCCCGACGGCGCTTCTCAACCAAAACTTTGGCGTGTCGAAGGCGCTGCTGACTGACTATGTCGAGGCGGCGGGCGGCTCCAAGGCCGACCTCGCGGGCGCCGTGGGCAAGCTCGGCATGTGCATCGGCCTCTCCTTCATGGCGGGCCCGCTGCTGGCGACACTTCTGGTCACGTCGTACACGCAGGCGCTCACACTGAGCTTGCTGCTCGCGGCCTCGTCGGGCGTGCTGCTGCTCCTGCTGCCCACGACCGCGCGCAAGGCCGAGCCCAAGGTCGCGCCCGACGCCGTCCAGAGGGCCATGCAGCCGACGCCCGCGACGCCGATGAGCGATGCCCGTCCTGCCCAGAGGGCTCCTGCGCCAGCTGCTGTGGCGGCGGGCTGGCGTGTGCAGCTAAGCGCGTTCGTTGAGATGCCCGCGCTGCGCTTGCGCGGCGCGCAGCTGCTGCTCGTGCTCCGGCTGCTCATGGCTCTCGCCTTCCACCTGTACGCCCCCATCTGGCAAGTGTCCATCAAGCGGCGCTTCGACTTCACACCTGCGGACCATGCTCGCTTCATGGGCCTCATCGGGCTGACGTACGCTCTCAGCCAAGGGGCCGTCGCCAAGCCGCTCATTCGGCTCTTTGGGCGCGACTCGTCGCGGCTGCTGCTGCTGTGCGTCGCGGTGCTTGGCGGCTTCCGTCCGATCGCGCTCGCCACCCCGCACCTCGAGGTCGTGTACGCGCTGTACGTGCCGATGGTCATCGCACTCGGCGTGATGAACACCGCCATCTCGACCGCATGCTCCTCGCTCGCCGACGGCGACCAGCTCGGCGGCCTCATCGGTGTGCTCGAGTCGGTCGAGTCGGTGGCGGGCATGGTGGGGCCCACACTCGGTGGCCTGCTCGCCGCCTGGCACGACGGCCTACCGCTTGCGATGGTGCTGGTCTGCTACGGGACCGCCTTCGTGCTCATCAGCCTCTTCTACCGCAAACACGTCCTCGAGGGTGCGGAGAAGAAGGCAGCGGCGCAGAAGAAGGCGCAGTGAACGGTGGCCTGTGACCCGGCCCACGATGGCGGGCTGGCACGATGGCGGGGTGGCACGCGTGCGAACGCACGCGCATATGAGACCTTGAGACGTGCCTGGTGTCGCGGAGGGTCAAGGTGTCGTGGGTGAGGCACAGGGCAGCTCACAGGTACATATACATTGAGCTACTGTTAGTAGATGAACTGGGGGTGTACAAGAAGAGGGGATCTCAGCACGGGGGGTATGAGGGGAAGTCCTTGCGGAACGACACCGGTTAACTTCAACCAAAACTCGCCCGACCGCGCGGCGACGTCTTCGCCGAGGTCCATCCAGCCGGCGGGCCCAACAATGCCGAAGCACGCCCGCGACTTCGTGAAGAAGAAGCAAAAGGTTGGAAAGAAGAAGCTCGCTCCGACCAACTCAACGAGTACCGCCTTCAAGGCGCGCTCAGTCGTGCTGACTGACCAGGGGCTGGACAAGGACAAGGGCGAGCCGTTGAGCCACCGCAAGCTGACCTCGGGCGAGCTGCTCGCGCAGCTCAACCACTACAACAGCGACGTGCGGCACGATGCCCTCAAGGGATTGACCGAGCTCCTCACCCGATTCCCGGAGGTGCTGCCACCGATCGCGCCGACGGTGCTGCAGCGTGCGCTTCTGCTGAGCGAGGATGAGTACCCACGCGTCCGGCGTGCATCGCGTGGCTTGCTGCGCACCGTACTCACGCAGCTCGAAGCTGCCGGCGCGCTCGGTCCTCATGAACAAGCAGTCTGCTTGCGGCTGCAGTCCGCTCTCACGCATCCTCATCGGCCGGTGCGCGTCGACGCGCTCGAGCTGCTCCAGCTGCTCATCGAGCTGCGGCCGGGCGCGGTCGTGCCGCCGCCCGTGCAGCTCGTGCCCAGCCTGGTTGAGATGCTCGACAGCGCCGCGCCCACGGGGGACCGCGCAGCCGCGAGCTCCCTCGACGATGCGGCGAGTACCGTACGTGCCCTACGCGCGGTGCTCTTTATGCAGCGGCTAGCAGCCGGCGGGGCCACAGAGGAGGTGGACGGCGGCGCCGCCGTCGGAGCTGGCATCGAGATGCCAGCGGAGGAATCCGGCCGCACGCGAGGGTGGTCCACGTCTCGAGGAGGCGCGGATGCCGGCGACGGAGCGGCGGCTACCGGTACGGACCATCAGGATGAGGACGACGCGATGGACGACGACGAGCTCGGGCAGGGGTCTGAGGACGAGGAGGCAGAGGAGGCGGAGGAGGCGGTGGAGGCGCGATTGGACGACGACGAGGACGAGGAGGAGCTCGGGCAGGACCTGGTCGAGGGCGAAGACGGGTCGCCAACGAAGGCGACGGGCGGCGCGTCCGGCCGAGGAGCTGCGCCTGCGGCTATCGGACAATCGTTCTATGGATTCGGTCGCTGGCGTGGCGCACCTCAGCTGCCGCCGCCCTCGCAGCCGCTGGCCGCGAACGCCTCCTCCGCACCTGCCGCCGCCGAGCGCGCGAGCGGGGCGGCGCTCATCGCGCAGCTACTGCCACTCCCTTCGCTGCTCGTCCGCTGGTGGCTCGAGAGTGGGGTCACCGCCGCCACGTCAGCTGACGTGCTTCTAAGCGTGAGGGAGCGCGCGACGGCGGCGGGCAGGCGCACTGGCGGGCGCAGCACCTCCTCTGTTGCGGCGGTCGATTGCGCTGCGGCGGTCGTGGCCGCGTGCCGTGAGGTGCTGCTTTGCGAAGCCTCACCTGCCAGGCCGCTGCAGGGCCCGGATGCCGACGCCGATGGCCTACGAGGCTTCGATGATGAGGACAGCGGCGGCGGCGGCGGAATGATGCATGCACCTCTGACCAGGGCACTCTCTGCGCCGCTGCTCAAGCACATCGCCCCGCACGTACCGCTGGGCGGCGACGGCGGCGGCGGCGCATCCATCGAGGCCGCCAAGCGCCGAGCGCTCGACGCGGCACTTTGTGAGCTCTGTTGCCTCCAGCTGGCCGCGCTTCCGAGCACATCGCACGGCAGCGCGGCCGAGCTCGAGGCGACGAGATCGAATCTCGCGGCCGAGCTCGAGGCGACGCACCGGTCGCTCTGCGCACGCTTGTCAGCGTACCTCTGCAGGGAGTTCGCGCCGGGCGGCGCTGATGACTCGGCAGCCACTCCGAGCCATCAGCACTCGACCCAGCTGTTGCGAGCGTGCCGCGCTCTGCTCGGGTGCAGTTGGGTCGCGCCTGGGGTCAAGTCCCAGCTGCAGCACGCGCTTGTAGAGTTGTGGGAGGGCAGCGCCATGAAGGCTCCGTGTAGGCTACCCCTCCTTGCGCTCCTCACAGATGCTCTCGTCGCAGGCCGCCGCAGCGGCGGCGGCGGCGGCGGCGGCAGCGCCGCCAGCGGCGGCGCGGCCCGCAACGACAAGGGGGATGGCAGCCCGGCTGAGTCCAACGGCGCGATGGCCGTCGAGCTGCCGGCAGCTCTCGCTGCACGTGTGCTCAAGTCGCTACCGAAGCTGCTCTGGCTCGCCCGCGACCAGCGCCCCGCTCTCAGCCACGCCATGCTGCAGACACTGCTTGCCGTTGGTCGCACCACTGATACGATCCCGCCGTTACAACTGGCACTAGTGCCGTTCTTTGCGGCGACTCCGCGCGGCGCGCTCGCCACGGCGCCGCCTCTCCTCGGTCCGTTCGCCGATCTGCCCGCGACGACGCGTCAGGCGGCCGCGCACGTGCTCGCGCGGCTGCCTCGACTCGAAGCACCTCTCGTGAACGCACTAGCCACGGTCGGCTGCCACGTGCCGTCCCTCGTCCCTCAGCTACTGAGTGTGGTCGAGATGGCGCACGCGCGTGGCGCTCTCGATGCTGGCGCCGCCACCTCCTTTGGCGTGACACTCGCCCTCGAGGCCGCCACGCCACCTATGCTGGCTGCCGCCTCTGCTGCCGCCCATGCGCAGCCGCCGACAGCCGCCGTGCCCGCGCCAGGCGGGCACGCCGCCGAAGCCGCGCTCGAAGGCGCACGACTCGCAGCGTGGGGTCCGTGTCTGGCGCTGCTCCGACGTCTGTGCCACGGTGAGCACGGCGCCGCTGCCCTCGCAGGCGTGCGCGCACTGGCCGCGAGCCTCGAGGAGGAGGAGGGAGGGCGCGAACCCGATCAGCTGCGCCGCCGGAAGACGATGGACGTTCTCTCCATGGAGCTGATGCGGCACGAGTATTAACCCCGTAACGGCACGAGTAACCGCGTACAACGAGGGCCGAGGGGTCACCAGGATACTGGATAGGTTTTGGATAGGTTCCGAACACAGTTCGAGTCGCTTCGGCAGTTACGCCCCCTGTGGTAAATGATAAATGTACGGCAGGATTGCGAGGATGGTACACTCTTATTCTCTCTATTGGGAGGATGTGGCCATGCACCTGCCCCGATCGATAGGCAGGAGCTGCGCACAGTAGCCGGCGGCCTGCTTGTACAATCCCGCATTCTCGAGCGGTCGGATGGCCTCGAGACGCGGCCGACACACCTGCTCGGGCGGCGGCACGTCGTGGTGCGCGCGCGTACGATTGGGCGCGGAGGCTCGCTTTGAGGCACTCGTCACGGCGCTCACCCCCCAAGCAGGCGCCGTCACGGGCGTGTAGGCGTCGGGCCAGCCTGATGCAAGCGCGCTCCGGTCGGCGGTCGGCAGCTGGACCTCGGCACGACAAGAGACGCGAGGCCATGGCGGTGGCGCAGCCGCACCGCTCGCGCAAGCAGCAGCCGCTCTCCCAGTGTGATTGATCCATCCATCCACGGCGTCGCGACCACACTCGATCAGGGCAGGAAGCAGCCCTTTTTGTGCCATCGCTACCTTGTACCGGCGCCCATGCGTGAAGACGTGCTGCACGCGCCAAAACAATGAAGGGAAGCGCTTGTGCCCGGCGAGCACAAACGTGCGTCGCTTGCGTCCGCGCGTGTACGTAAAGGCGATCCAGTCATCGACGAACCAGTTGTCAAGCTGCGGCGGGTAGTAGTCATGGAAGATGTCAAGGTGGGTGCGATGCACGACGTCGAGGGTCGTCGCGCCGCCGCGGATGCCATCGCCATACACCTTCGGGCCCACCACGCCAACATTGGGCGGGCTGAGGGATCGCAGCGCCGTCACGGCGTCAGTCAGCCAATGCGAGCTCATGAACGAGATGTCGTCATTCGTGCGATGCAGGTACTCCGCCCCGTCAGCATAGGCCTGAAGTGCCGCTTCGCGATTGGGAACGCGATTCTGTGTGGCCGTGTAGAAGAGCAGCCGCAACGTCAGCCACGGCGCGATCGTCGCACTCGCATTGCGGAGAGCCGCAGCCTGGCTCACGTAGAACTGATCAGTATCATCAGCGCACAGGTAGAGGCTGATGCGCCACGCGCGGCGCTCCTCGAGAGTGACTGTCTTGACGAGCGATGGCAAAAAGTCGCGGACGACTGCCGCATGCTCGATGGAATGCAGCTCGGCCCGTGACTTCACGCACGAGACGATGATGAATTGTGGCGGACCACCCTCCATTCTCTTTTGTTTTGACACGTGGTGGTTTCGGCCTTCGGTGTGAATCGGCTGTCAACACTCGCCGCCTACTCGGAACTACCTGGTAGGCCACGCAGGATTAGGTTGAGGAGGGGCGTCGGGCTTCGGGGCGTGAAATGCAGGAGAGAACGCTCTTGTTCAATGATCGCTGCGCCCGAATTGGCCTTGTTTGGCGTCCGGTGGTACCACCTCGCGCGTGGGTCGCAGTTGCATAGCGAGGGTCCGCATGCAGCTGCTTTTGATGACGAGCACACGCAGGCTGGAATGGAAGAGAGCGCAGAGCACTCGAATGAGGGCGAGGGCGTCGAGCGTGCCGCTGGATCCCGAGAGGCCGCCAACGTCGAGCAGGAGTAGGCTCGGCGGTCCCACGCCGCATCGCTCAAGGCTGCTCACCAGGCTCGCCGCATCCCACGCGTCCGCAACCTCGAAGAGTACATTCGGGTGGAGCGCGCGTGCGCGCGCGATGATGGCGTCGCTCACGTCGACGCCCACGCAGCGGCCGCCGCCGCGAGCCGCAATCGCTTGGTCGAGGAGCGCCGTGCTCGCGCCGACGTGGCACCCAATCTCGAGTGCGCTTTCGCCCGGCTTCAGCAGATGCAGCCGGCTGAGAGCCGCGCACCGATAGTCGTGCACCAGGTCGGCTGCAATGAGGAGCACACGTCGCTGCAGCTCGTCGGAAAGTGGGCAGGCCGCCGGCGCGGGACGCAGCCGGTGCTGTAGGCCGGCGAGCGCACGTGACTTGACGACGAGCGCGCGCGGCGAGAGTAGCCGATGCAGCGCCCGTAACAGCGCGAGCACCTCGAGCACGAGATCATTCCCAAGCACGACGGTCATATCGACGACGACGATGCTCACGGCGGCGTGCGGGCCGGCGCGTGCCGCCTCGAGCAGGATTTGCAGGTCCCACGTGTCCATGAGGTGGAAGGCGACATTGGATAGCCCCAACTCGGCAGGATCACTGTGCTTCCGGTAGAATCCGTTTGAGCGCAGCTCCGAGGTCGTGGGCGCCTTCCTGTCAAGGTCTACGCCCACGACCGCGGAGGCCCGCTCCGACATGAGCCTCGTCAGACTGTTCAGCTGGCAGCCGATTTCGAGCACGACATCGCTCGAGTCGAGTATGGTCGCAATCACCGCCTGGTACTCGCGTGATCCCGCCGCACAATATATGGGTGGCACCTGCGAGTTCTGAAAGCGAGATCGCCGCCCTTTTCCGACTTGCAAGTGATGCGTGTCGATACGTGTAGCGATGCCCGGTGTACGAGGGCGGGCCTGAGCCCGCATCAGCAGCGTCACCATGCCGACGAACCAGACGCCCACTGCCAC
>Ga0164295_10002187_pt1 | contig 16249 bp, 20 predicted proteins | sample GEODES006metaG_FD_111798 | JGI IMG/M metagenome (GOLD analysis project Ga0164295, IMG submission 111798) | Oligotrophic lake water microbial communities from Sparkling Lake, Wisconsin, USA - GEODES006 metaG | ecosystem: Environmental > Aquatic > Freshwater > Lake | place: USA: Sparkling Lake... | reverse complement strand
CCCATCCTGCATTTTTGCCAATATCATGACACACACTAAACTTAAAATTGGACTTTGCTCGGACCTCCACCTTGACTTTGGACCTGGTCCAGAATTACCAGGAGGTGAAGTGTTGATCCTGGCTGGGGATATTTGTGAATACCGTAGTTTCAAAAAAGAGCTGCCATCTGTTGTAAACTTTTTTAAGAACGAGTGTGCCAAGTACGAGCAGGTGTTCATGGTCATGGGCAATCACGAACATTACCGTTATCGATTAGATAAAACCTACGCGAGTCTTGTAGAGCTATTACCGGCCAATGTAAGGCTACTGGAAAATGAATCTGTAGACTATCGTGGAGTAGTGTTTATGGGCGCCACACTGTGGACCAACCTCAATGGTAACAGCCCCATAGCCACAATTGCTCTTAAACACGGCATGAACGACTATCGGGCAATTGAAAACTATTATAGTGACACAGGGTTTTATCACAAACTGACTCCCGAATACACTTATCGGCTACACAACAACACGTTGGATTATTTTAGAGCGAGTCTAGCTGAATATCAATCCCGTCCAGTGGTAGTCATTACACATCATGCCCCATCATACCAAAGCATACACGAACGTTATCTTGGAGATGGTATGAATGCTGGATATGCTAGTAATCTTGATGAGTTCATACTAGATCATCCACAAATTAAATACTGGGTGCACGGACATACACATACTGCATTTGATTACCAAGTTGGCAGCACTCGTGTGCTGTGTAACCCACGTGGATATTATCCACACGAGCCAGACACTGGATTCAACCCTGATCTTACTTTTGAGGTATCGCAATGACACAACAACGAGAATTTGATTTTGGGCCGCAAGACTACTCAAGCCTAGGCCCTGACATAACTCCTTGGCCATCCATATCACCATTGACTACGCTGGACATTGCCAGTTTAACCACAATGAACGCCAACAGTACTTATAATATCAAAACCGGTAATGTTACTATTCCCAGCAGTTGGAATATGAATACCAGCGGAACAGTTTATAGTACTGGTACTACCAATACCAATGGCCCAAACCCAATATGGACAACAGGTCCTACATCTAATCCCGGCTTGGTAGTTGACGGAGACATCAAATGGAACGGTCGTAGCTTAGGTAAGTTGTTGGAAAAGATTGAAGATAGACTGGCCATTCTCATTGAACCCACACCCGAGCGACTAGAACGCTTTACGGCACTGCGAGAAGCCTACGATGCTTACAAAATGCTGGACACACTGTGCGGCGACGATAAGAAAGACACCAAGTGATTCATATTATACTAGAACGGGAAACTGCCTTAGAGTCTGCGATAGATTGGTGTATTGAACGTGACGTCAAATTTCAAGTTGCCAACAATTGGCCCAGCCCAACAGCAATATTTTCACTAAATACTAGTGATGACAATGCCCTTACTGCTTTCATGTTGCAATTTTACAACAGTGCTGCCAAAATTTGGCGCGGTTGACCAGCCATTATAACAGTGCTATAATACTGATTCCTGGACAACTATTTTACAATCCCATATGGAAAATATCAACTTAGACAGTCTATTCGTCGGCTTAGTGGTAGCAATATTGATATACAAATACTTTGACGCTAGAGCTTATTTTCGTCAAGCAAAACAAAACCAAGATGGCTTCCAAATTGCAGACGGCAACAGTGTAAGGTGTGAAGTAGAATACGATCCTAACGACCCTACCCGTAAAATGCTTTATGTGTTTGACCGAGACAACAAGCAGTTTCTAACACAAGCCGATTCAATTAAACAAGCAGTCATTAATCTTATCGAACAAAAGTACACTACAATAACTTTCCATCCAGACCATTGCCCACCCGAAGTTTTTGAAGCAAGTAAAAAGATTACCATCAACGATTTTGCTAAGGTAAAACTATGACCATGCATCTTGCACACCCGGCGCTGACTACGTCGGGTCGACAGCGTACTAAACGCAAATTCCAGTCTGCTGAACAAGCACGTTTACATAGAGAGCTAAACAGTGATTGGCAAAACCTACAACAGCGTTGGGGCGTAGAACAAGACGAACGCCGCCGACAGCGAGCCTTAAACAGTACGGTATATCAAGCGCCACGTGCCAATTATCGTGGAGCAGACACGCCGCGTATTCCCAGCTTAGACATCGCAGTCACTGGCGCACTGGGTACACGTTCGGTAATGGATCCCATGAGCTGGCGTGGTGAAAGCCCTGAAGTGATTGCTGCCACACAGGCCAAGGCACAACGACTAATGCCCTTGTACAACAAAGGCCCTGTACAGTATTTGACTGATGGCGAAGACCTTACCACAGTTGGAAGTAAATCTCGGAGACTATGATGCTAGACGACAATTTAATGGAACTAGAAGACCCCAAGACTTGGTATTCCCAAGCCAAACCAGCCGACCAAGCACAATTTAGGCAATGGCTAAAAGGGCTACTGCAAACAGACACAGTCAAGTTGACATTTGAAAAAGCTGACGGTAGTGATCGTGTAATGCGAGCTACACTAAAAAGTGGCGTGGTGCCATTGTATGAGCGTAAAACCGAGCGTGTTCGTACACCCAATCCAGACTTGTGCTCGGTATATGACTTGGACAAACGTGAATGGCGTAGTTTTCGTTTTGACAAAGTCAAACGCATTGAATTTACACTAGGAGAAGAAACTTAAAGGTATGGCTAAAGAAGAAGCAATTCAGCTGCTAGGGCACGTAACAGACTTACTGCCCAATGCAATGTTCAAAGTACGGATTGAAAGTGGCACTACAATACTGGCCTATCTAGGCGGTAAACTGCGGCAACACTCAATCGACATTAATCTTGGAGATCGTGTTACACTTGAATGTAGTCCTTACGATCTCAGCCGTGGCAGAATTGTGTACAGAAACAAAAGTTAAATAAATAACTGATGGATGACATCAGAAACTTAATTGACCTATTAGAATCTAAAAAAACTCTTGAACTTCGGTCACTACCTTATGCACAAGATGCACTAGCGCCTGCGCTGAGCGCGGACAACATCAAGTTTCATTTTGGCACACTTGCACGGAATTATGTAAAACGCTACAATGCTGGCGAAGGCGATGCTGACTTTAATGCCGCCGGCGCGTTCTTACACAATACACTGTTTGAACAGTTTCGTGCTCCTGCAGACAAAAATACTCCCAATGAAGCTGTGATGGATTTTGTCTCCCATCATTTTGACAATTACCGCAACTTTCAAAATCGATTTGAAGAGGCGGCTATGCCCATTCAAGGGTCAGGTTGGGTATACTTAGCAAAATCAGGACGGATCAAAACCATACGCAATCACGAGATTCGCAACGATATTGTGTTGTTAGTTGATTGGTGGGAGCATGCCTTTCAAGTTGACTACGGTAGTGACAAAAAGTCTTACCTAAACAATACATGGAAGATCATCAACTGGTCTGTGATTGCTGATAGATTAAAATAACACAAACCCGCAATGCGGGTTTTTATTTGATTGGTGCAACCATAAATATAGTATAAAGATTTCTATATAGGACAAGCATGGCTCTGCAACTAATCAATATCGGTAATGTAGCCGACGACGGGACTGGAGACAGTCTGCGTGTTGCTTTTCAAAAAATCAACAGTAATACTACTGAGCTAATTAGTATCGTAGGCGCTACGGGATCAGTCACTGCTGTGCCTAATACTACAGTAGTTAGAGATTCAAACGCTGATATCTATGTAAACAAAGCGTTTTTTAAAAATTTATTCCCAACAATGGCTGCACTGCCATCTGCAGTCAACCGTGGCGGTATGATTGGTTACGTAGTCAACAATGGCGCGTATATTTCTAATGATGTAGCTTGGAAAAAATTACCGATTTGGAACAGTAGTACCATTGTTACTGATGCGGTTCTGCGATGGGATGGTGGGGAATTTGTAACCACTGATAGCGGGGTTAAAAGTTTTAACGGTCAAACCGGTGTCATCGCACTAACAGCCAATGACATCAATACAGCTATGGGATCAAAGGTGTTGACTGACGCTGGAGGCCGAATTGCAATTGACAGTGATGGTAACATAACTTTTGGTACCGCAGCATCTTTGGGTGTGACTGGGTTCTTAAAACTACCCTCTGGTACAACCAGCCAACGTCCACCATTGCCAGTATTAGGCATGCTGCGCTACAACAGCGATCTTGATGCATTTGAAGGCTACATTGGTCCTAATGCTAGTTCAGCTTGGAGATCAATTGGCCCGCTAGGATCGGGCTCAGCAACTTTTACTAACGTTACTGTAACTGGTGTTGCTGCAGTAAACTCCTTGGTGGTTTCTAATGGCATGAATGGCGCACTAGGCACAGTTACGCCTGCAGCAGCCACTGTTACTACTTTTACCAGCTCGGGGCTAGCAACGTTTTCCAATACTGTAACATTAACTTCAAACACCACAGCCAATGCACTAGGAACTGGGGCGTTGGTTATTGCTGGCACTGGTGGTGCTAGTGTTGGTGGAAATTTATTTGTAGGTGGAGCGTTGTCGGTTAATGAGTTAACGATAACCGGCACTAAACAATCAACTGCACCTACTAATGGGGCACTGACTGTAGCAGGCGGTGCTGGTATTGGGAAAAATCTAAACGTGGGTGGCAACAGCGTTATTACTGGAAATTTCAGTGCGGTTAATACCCAAACAAATTCGTATGCAGCACGTAGCATTAGTACTTTAGGAGTTCCTAATCAAGGCACACACCAAGGGTATTTGCTGTTGGCCAAGGCCTATGTCAGTGGTTTACAGCCTGTATCATATGTAACTGGTGATTTCGTATTTAAAAGAGGTAGTGACGGCAGCGGTGAAAGGACAGACATTTATCGTGTAATGTCTACCAGTTCTTACAACACTGAGAACTTGACAGTTCAAATCCAGTCTGGACAATCTAGCTTTTTTGTTAAAACAGTAAAAGTCAACTATACTGGAGTCATTTACCATGCTATTGTGACTACAGCAACAGGTGGCGAGCCCGACAACGGTATTTTATTTTATGGATCAGCAGTTAATGCTGGGTTAATATATGTAGACGCTACATATGTAACTGTTACAGCACCATCGTTTGGTAGTTACACAAATTTTGATCGCAACGGTGATTTCACTGTTTCGGGAATTATTACCAACAACTACATTGAATATACTAGCGGCGTTAAAAGTCCAAGACCGGCAGATATAAAGTCAAACAGTATTCATGGCTTCAATTCCTACGGTTCAACTGATTTCCCCGGCGCTTATTATACTGGATGGACTGTAAAAGGTGCTACAGTTGGCGCACAATTGGCTGTTAGTTGGAACACAGAAGAAGACGGAACTAAAACCAATGTGTATGTGCGTGCTAATGATGACACTACCGATCCTACCGAATGGAGCACATGGGAACAGGTTCTTACTAAGAACGGTAATTTTATATTACCAACTGCACAGGGCGGCACCGGACTGGGCGGGACTACTCCGTTTACAGCAAATGGAGTCATATATGCCAGTTCGGCTACTGCACTAGTAACTGGAAGCGCACTGACATTTAACGGCACAAACCTAACCTGTACAGGTAATATTACTGCATATTCGGATGCCAGAATTAAAAAGAATATTGAAGTCATCACCGATGCGTTAGCAAAAGTTAATCAATTGTCTGGCTATACTTTTGAAAGAACTGACATTAATGTAGGTCGACAAACCGGCGTAATTGCACAAGAAGTTAAAAAAGTTTTGCCAGAGGCAGTAACAACAACCGAGGACGGGATGTACACCGTAGCTTATGGTAACATGGTGGGCTTGTTAATTGAATCAATCAAAGAGCTAACTCAACAAGTAGCAGACCTAAAATCGCAACTCCAAGCTATTAAGAAATAACATGACTCTGCCTGCGTCTGGCTCACTTTCGATGAGTCAAATTAATTCTGAACTGGGACTGTTTGTAGTGCCGGGGAGGACAGCTACTGATTTGGCTTCACTTGGTGAAACTGAAGTAAGATGGTTAGCGTCTAAAATAACTGCTAATTCACCAGTTGTGCTGCCTGACGACTTTTGGGGCAAAGGCCACTACGCACTAACTGCTGATGTTACAGAAATTGGTGAGTCTAATACAACAACTACTACAACTACTACAACTACTACTACAACAACTACTACAACTACTACAACTACTACAACTACACTACCGCCTCCAATAATTCCATCTGTTGCAGTGACTGGCCCGGCTTGTGTTGACACTACACAGCCAACCTTACAACTTCAAATTGATTTTAGTAGTCCAGTAACTGGATTTTTATCATCTGAAGTGCAACTAGTTGGAATGACGGGTACAAGCATGACCACTGCTGACAATATGCGCTACACTCTTGACTGTACCTTGTCGGGCATACCTTATGGCATATCAAATAGACGTACTGCTGATTTGAAAGGATCATCTGGGTTGACCTTGCTACTAGCAACTGCTGCTGGTGGTACTCCACAAGGAATTTACAGTTCAGTTAGCAATAGTTATGGGGCACGAGATGAATCTATTATACCAGCAACACTGCCATTCAACGTAGCGTTCCCAACTAGCCCAACAACATCTATTACTGGCAACAAATTTTGGATCACATCAAATAGTATAATCTATTTGTCGGGGACTGATCAAGGAACAGGATTTCCATTAAGCCTATCTAATCCTCCTGTTCCGGCCATAGTTATAGGATCTACTGACGGGGGCGTATTTAACATATACGGCGGATCAGAGAACGGCGGAGCAACATACAGAATAAGATGGGAAGGGGTAGCAGTATATAACTCGGCTACTATTGATAAAGTTTGGGAAATTACATTCTATGCCAGTGACCCCACCAAATACAGCATTGACATATCGTCAACTTGGGTCTCAGGTGGCACAAGTTATATTAAAAATAATTCAGTACAGTTGTATAATTTGACTAGTGAAGTAGGAGCAAACAAAGGGTTTGACGTATCGTTTGCATATCAAGCACAAGTACCTGTTGGAGTAGCTCAGTCGTCAACTGGAAACGGCAATACGATTAGTAATTTGTTAAGGATTTTGCCGTGCTAACCCTTTTATCTATTTAAATTTATATGTCAACAATTGTATGGTCAACTCCCAGTAATTTAGGAAATCAAACACAAGGTGACCCAATCCCCACCATAAATTTGACTGCAGTTAGTCTCACAGGCGGAGCTTTGACTTACCGTGTGATTTCAGGACAGTTACCCCCGGGGTTAAGTTTATCGACTACTGGGCAATTGACCGGCACACCCATTGACAATCAATCCTACAAGTTTGTAGTTCGTGCAACTAGAGCATTGCCTAACAACATTGTTATATCAGATCGAACATTTTCAATGGTTGTGCTCAATCGCCCTCCAGTGGTAGTACCTTCGATTGTTCTCCCGGATCAATTTGATATAGTGAATTTTTCATATCAACTAACAGCTACCGACGTAGATACCGGTGACACACTAACATATCGACTAGTGCAAGGCAATCTTCCACAGTCATTGACATTATCGTCTACTGGATTAATATCAGGCACAATTGTTATTCAACCCCCAGCCAACTATGTATTCACAGTAGAAATAAGCGACGGCACTTACCGGGTAAATCAACAAGTACAATTGAATATTAAAAATCGTGCCAGTGGCACAGCAGTTGCACCTATCATTATAAATCAGGACAGCAACATTGGAACTTTTCGAGTCGACGACCAATTTTCCTACAAAGTAATTGGATCGCTTGATGGTAAAGCTAACACTAATGGGTTAACTTATTCGGTTGTTAGTGGCACGCTTCCGCCTGGATTGACATTGAGCGCCGATTCAGGCTGGATTGATGGATTTTTGTCTGCAGCAAGTTATGCGCCCAACAACAAAATAACTTATACATTCTCTATAAAATCTACCAATGCAGGAGTTGACAGTGCTCCTAAAACATTTACTATTACTATTGACACCATAAGTGACAATGCCGAAGGTAGAAATTGGAATGTTGAATCAGACCTTGGGACAATACTGTTGGGGCAGGTGTCGAAATTTGACGTTAACCCTCGAACCAGCAAGTCAGTTTCGTTTCGACTCAAAAATTCAGTATTACCACCAAATTTAACACTTGCCCCTGATGGCAGTATTACTGGTCGCGTAAGTTTTTACAAGACTCTATCTACTGCGTCAAGTCCAATAGGAATTTACGATTTTGATGTGGAAATGCTCAACCAATACAATTCTGTAATTGCAACAAAAAAATTTACTATCAGAACTCTTTACCAAGCTCCGTATGATGATATCTATCTAATAGCATTTCCGCGATCAGAGCAGCGCGGACTTATAGTAGAAGTACTAAACAATAATCAAATTATACCTCAAGAAGCAATTTATAGAACAGAAGATAAAAATTTTGGAGTAGTGCCCGATTTTAAAATGTTGTTTTTGTCTGGGTTAAAACCTGTACCCGGTGAGCAATATATAGCCACGATGGTAAGAAATTTTCAAAGAAAAGTTGCTTATATTCGATCATTTGGTAAAGCTGTGGCTAAAAACATTGTTACCAACGCGCCAATGTACGAAGTAATTTATGCAGTTTTAGAAGATTCAAAACAGCTAGCGCCCGACGTGATTCGCCTTAGACGTCCTAATATCCCAAAACTAAAAGCTAGTAATACTCAAATAAATGCCAGCTACGGTAGTATCGTTAGTGCAGATCAAGATTCTATTATCAATGTTTACCCAAACTCATTTGATAATATGCGTCAACGCTTAAACAACGGAATAGAGTTTATTACTAAAGACTCGCTACCTGAATGGATGACTACCCTACAAGACGACGGCACCACAGTGGGATATTCTAACGTTATACCATTGGTATATATTCGACCAGGATATGGCGATCAAGTTTTAAAAAACATTGTTGCTTCTAAAGAACTGTTTAATACTGTGCCATTTGATGTTGATGGATTACTATGGGATTGTTTCAACGTTGTAGAAAGCGCAGTTGACTTTGTTGTATTTGAACCACTTACTTTAATCCCTGAAATAAGATTAAATCAAGCAGCTAATGCAGGAACATTACTTCCAATTAGTGTAGCGGGCGGGACAGCACCTTATACGTATTCTGTATCGCCAGCCCTGCCTATTGGGTTAGAATTTGACACTACTACCGGAACAATAACTAATGCGGCCGGCGTTTCGGCGCCAGTTACTACATATACTGTTACCATATCTGACACAAACAAAGAACGAGTATCAGCAACTTTTAAATTAACTGTTATTGCAGCTCCTCGAGGCACAACATTTGTTAATTCATCTTTTGAAGATGGTACATTAGCGCAGACTGGCAATGTTTATAGAACAAACGGCTGGGAAGTATATGCTCAACAAGTTAGGTTAAATGGGTTAGACAAAATTTTGGGCTACCCAACTCCTAACGATAATAATTTACCAAGTACGGTAGCCACAAAACTTGCTCCTAATTACGACAATGCGATTATGTCGAGACCATCATTTTCAGTAAAATTTGCCAAAGACGCCCCGCCAAACAGTGGGCAAACCTCGTTGCGTATGATTAGTACTGGGAGTGTTAATGAAGGATATGGTATTGTCCATGGCCCTTATGCGGTTAGCACAGAAAGCGTCGCATTAGTTGCCGGTGACGCAGTAGAATTTTGGTGGAAAGCAGCAGGAGGTTCAGATGCATACGATGTATTGGCTTACTTATTAAATACCTCTAACGGGGCAACTATTGAATTGCTAAATGCCACAGGCGCAACTAGTAGGTCTGTTACGCCATGGGCTAAGGTTCTTAAAACCATAACTGCCGGTCAAGCAGGTAATTATCGATTTGTGTTTGTGTCAGGAACTTGGGACGCAAGTGGCGGCAAGGCACTTGGTGCAAGCCTTTATATTGACAATATCGGAGTTGTTAAGGTGCCTCCGCCAGCAACTACCACACCGCCCCCTACCCAAATTGTTGTTCCTACTACTAGTCCGCCAAAAACTATTATAACCAATAGCGTAACTAGTAAATATCTAGCTTTCCCTAGAACCGGCATCAGCGAGTATGGTAAGTAACAAAACTAATTTCACTAACAAGGACAACTATGGCCAGTAGTATTAATGCAGATGGGATTGACCCAAATTTCCCCGTTGCTGGAGTTAACAATTCCACACAGGGGTTTAGAGATAATTTTTTTAATATCAAAAATAATCTCAACTACGCCAAAAGCGAGATTAGCGATTTACAAAGCAAGGCGATTCTCAAATCAGCGTTGAACGGACAAAAGCTCAGCAACGATTTTAGTGAAACCATTATCGCTAACGCCACGCTGAAAAGTACAGGCACCATGATTAATGACTTGGGAGCCACGTCGGGCACGGCCGTTTTAGATTTTAAATCTTCAACACATTACTTTTTAAGTACTACAGGTTCAGTGTCGTTGAGTTTTAAAAATTGGCCTACTGCAGGGATCTGTGGCAGTATTCGTCTGACCATCAGCATAACCGATATAGCGCATACCATGACCATCCCCGGGACAGTGTCACGTGGGCTGTATAATATTGCTGGGATTACCAGTAGCACTGCTAACGGATTGTTTATCAAACCTCCAACTACAATTTCGGCATTGCCCGTTGCTCCTGCAACTACTTACACAGTGTCAGCAACCCAAACAGTTGGTAATGCAACTAATCCAGTAGCGTTTACAGCAACCAGTACCGCTGGTGCTGTTGCAACATTTAGCGGGTATATTGTTGGTGTTACATTGACTTTGACTTCAGCAGTTACCGGCACTATCACTACTGGCATGACCTTGGCTGATACTGGCAGACTAGGCCCAAGTGTTATCACTTTTGCAGTTCCTGGCGATTATGTCTTTGATTTTGAAACCATTGACAACGGTACCAGCATATTGATAATGGATCAAAGTCGTGCGTCAAATGTGGAAAATGTGTCTTATACCCCTAGCACATTACGCCCTGCTACTGGTAGTGTACTAGGCGGGATCAAAATTGGCGCCGGACTCAATGTTACTGCCGACGGAACCGCAAGTGTAAAGATTGCTACCAAATTGGTTGCCGGAATGGTCAAAATTGGTACAGGACTAGCTGTTGCAGCCGACGGAACAGTGAGTGTGCTACCGCCCGACACTAGTACTAACCCTGCCACGGTAGGGACACCAACAAACAACAGCTTGGTTTTTGGTAGGCTGGATCTTGCAAAATCTGGTTATGGTGAAAACCCATTTCGAGGCGTCACTGAAACTGACTGGACAAATTTTGGTGTTTCGCTACGTGTACCTACTGCTGGTTCTTATCGTTTCCGAATACTAGGAGCACTATATTACTATGTCTCAAGTCGAGGTGCACCAGTTGCAGGCATGTTGCGGATTTATGTCAATGGGGTAAATTCCAGTGCTGCTGACATCACATTCCCAGTACCTAACTTGGCTACTGTTGGATCTGGCAATACTGATGTTTATCGAGACATTACTGGATTAAATCGTGGTGATAAAATTGAATTGTATCACAAATGGGTCACTAATCCCGATTTGAATGTATACAATGCAGGCAATGCTATATTTACAGTATTGATCGCTGGAGAAAACTGTCATGGCATCCATGCGCTAGCTGACTATAGTCTTTCTACTACTACTTACCCAGGTATAGTACAACCTGTAACAGGATTAAGTTTTTCTCCTCCACCTGTGTCGGTGCCCGGAATTGATTCCGGTATTTAAATCATGTTCCATCCACTAGCACCTGATCTCGCCTCGCTCAAAGACGAGGAACTTTACAAACGTTCTAACGAACTAATGGAAAGGTTGTCTTTTGCACGACGTTCCGGCAATTTTCAGTTGACCAACCAACTGCAAATGCTGTATAATGGTTATCAAGAGGAAACACAACGGCGAGCACAAGTTTGGTTAGAACGACTGAACCGAAAGAAAAAACCTGACACCGAAGAACCCACAAGTTACGATATAGGATAAAATGAGAACCTTTCATTACAGCGAACAGTTAGCCCCGTTTGTACTGGATGATTGTGAGCTGGGCGTGGCCACAATGAAATTGGATTTTTCTCTGACCACAGACATAACCGATCAAACCACTGTAGATGTTTGCATGAGCAGAATCTACTCGGTAATTGGCAATGTGTTCAAAGGCGGTATAATCTGCACTGAAGGCAGCGACAGTGCTGAAATGTTGGCCAGTGCGCTGAGTAATTTTTGTGTGCAATTACCTGATGAATTGAATTTTGAAGTGCTGGCTGAACTGCTATACCACAAGTTTCATGCAGTAACCGATAATCATGTTAAGATCACCAGTATTACAGTGTCGCCCGAAGCGCACAACTTTGGTATTGAATTTAATGAATCCAGTGCAAAAAACTTTGTAACTGGTTTTGAAAAACGTTGGTGGTTCAATCCCAATTTGAAATTCAGTGACTACGATGACGCAGAAATCAACGCCGAGTTGTCTTGGGATGAAGTTGAACTGTCTTGGCCAGCACCAAAATCCAAAAAGCCAAAGAAACCAGCAGCCAGTAAAACAGAACCAGTGGTTATTGAATTCCCAGGGCCAAAATGACAGATGCGTATTCTAGACATCAAATGTCGTCTTGGTCAGTAGTTGAGGCATTGCTAACCAATCCCAATACGGATCTCTGCCAAGCAGTGTTTGCTGAATCTGCTGAATATAATCGTGCAGTGAGATCAAACTACAGCGAGTTTGAACTAGTTGAACAGTTTGACGATCAAGATCCTGTGCAATTCCATCTTGCTAGACAACAGCACTGGCATATGCCTGTACAGTATCAAGATTTAGATATTGCTGCTCATGTACTGTCGTTGTGCACAACTGATGAGCAATTGGCTCGAGTGGCCGAGGAATTGATACTGTTTCAAGATCAAAATCTGTTTGAACTGTTGAAATACCTTAAATACCTAACCGATGTAATTTACGAAAATCGCATTGTGTGTGGTGTGGGTCGTGGTAGCAGTGTAGCCAGTTATGTGCTATACTTGCTGGGGGTGCACCGTATTGATTCTATGCGGTATGGACTAGATATAAGAGAATTTTTAAGAGAGGAAAATCATGCCTAAAATGTATAGAACTGCACGAGGTCGAGTAGTAGACTTTGACTCTATGCAGTTAAAAAATGAACACGTCCCGGCAGTGGGCAACATGCGAGTTAACGCTCGCGGTGACGAACTTGGTGAAGATCATTCGGTGTTAAGAACCAATAACGAACGTGTTGCTGAATACTACACTGTACAACAACCAACTCAAGACTCTGCAGCGCCAACGACTACAATTGAAGAATCGTTACCGGAAATCCTAAATAATCCTAGGAACGAATCTGCACCTGTTATAGATAAACCTAAACGCAAGGAAAAAACTGATGTATGACCCAATTCAAGTAACACAGCTTCGTGCTTTAAGAGACGACGTTATTGTAGCCGACATGCACTTTGCTGAACGTATTACCAACGGCGGGATTGTTCTGCGTGGTGACAACTCCAAGACTGAAGGAATTCGACCACGTTGGGGCAGAGTCTACGCCATTGGTGAAGACCAGCGCGAAGTTGCAGTAGGGCAATATGTGTTGGTTGCACACGGTCGCTGGACCAGGGGTGTTGACATTGTTGACGAACAGGGTGTAAAATCCACGGTGCGTCGAGTTGATGTTGATGATATACTGTGTGTTAGCGACGAACCCATCAATGATGACTATGTTAATAATGGAATTTAAATGGCAATAAACAAGTTATGGACCGAGCAATACAGGCCCGATACAGTCAATGGGTATGTGTTTAAAGATGACAGCACAAAAGAACAAATTTTGGCTTGGATTTCACAAAAATCCATTCCAAATCTGCTGTTTTCTGGCGCTCCCGGCACCGGAAAAACCACGTTGGCTCGAATACTAGTTAATGAGCTTGGGGTAGAACCTGTTGATTTTTTAGAAATCAATGCGTCTAGGTCTAATAGCGTAGACCATGTACGCGAGTTAATTACTCGTTTTGTTACTACTATGCCCTTTGGCGATTTTAGAGTAGTACTACTAGACGAAGCTGACTTTCTCAGTAAAAATGCCCAAGCCGCGCTACGCGGAGTAATGGAACACTATTCCGAAACTGCTAGGTTTGTTCTTACCTGCAACTATAAAAATATGATTCTCCCGGCACTGCACAGCAGATGCCAATCCATACATATTGAACGACTAGACGAAGTTGAATTTACTTCGCGAGCTGCTGAGATATTGATTACCGAAGGTGTTGAATTTGATCTAGAATCGTTAGATTCTGTTATTCGAGCAACATACCCGGATCTACGCAAGTGTATCAATAATTTACAAATGAGTTCGTTATCGGGCCAATTGACTGTATCAGCCGAACCAGAAAATACTGTTCCTGATTATCGGCTAAACGCAGCAGTGTTGTTCAAACAACGTCGTTACAGAGAAGGGAGAAATTTGATTGCCGGGCAAGCTAGGCCTGAGGAAGTTGAGGACATATTTAGATGGTTTTATGATAACCTTGATCTGTGGAGCACAACAGCAGAAGGGCAGGACCAAGCTATTATAATTATTAGAAACGGTCTAGTAAATCATGGTCACATGTCTGATCACGAGATCAATTTAAGTGCTACTATTTCTGAGTTGAGTCAAATTGAAGCAGGATAAAAACCCAATTCGCGCCATGTACTTGGGACGCAGACGCCGTGCCCGCACAGTAGAAGCTGACGGTGCTGCCCCTGCAGCACCAGTAACCACACTGTTTAGCCTTAAACGAGAATTTGACGAGCTACGGCAGCGATATGAACAACTGCAAGCAACTTGCCAACAGTTGTCTAATGAGCTGCATCGGTTAAAGTCTAGCATTACAGTTGTCAAACACGAAGTTGACAATGTTAGGCAGCGGAGGTAATCATGTACAAATTTCAATTATGGGTTAAAATTAACGACTTTCAAACTGCTCATACTATAGTGTGGGCTAGTAATGGTTGGGAAGCCAAACTGTTAGGTGAAGCACAGTATGGCGTAGGTAATGTTCTTAACTATACACAGATTGACGACTAAATAAAAACATTGTTGTAAACCCCGCAAGGGAAGAAGCAAGTCAAAAGACGGGCAAGATGGGGGTGCGAATCCCCCCACCTCCACCAAAAGCATACTGTAGTGACGCTGGGGAAGAGTAGTAGTCAGCGGTTGATAAATCTTCCAAGTATGCTTTTGATGGGGGTGACTAGAATCGATTGACGGGTGAGTAGATAAGTGGACAACAGGGTAGGCGCTCTCCCTAAAAGAAGCAAAAAAAGTAAATGCTAACGATGAGCGTTTCTTGATGGCGGCGTAAGCCACTATCTGAGTTTTGCTAGTTGAACTTGGAAACAGAATCAACTAGCCTTTGAAAAGGTATTTGTCAAATGAAAATAGCTGTGGGATTGTTTGGAATACACTATTTAAAAAATTTAAATCACTGGATGAAGTCATCAACTAATCCAGATTATATAAACACTTTTGAGAATAATAAACAATTCTTATATAATGATTTGATATCGAGTGGTCATAGTGTAGATTTTTACTCGGCAACTTATTATAGTGATAAGCTGTTGAATTTAATAAAAGATTATGATTTCAAAAGACTATCTCTGCAACACATGGATAACACTTCATCAACTGGAGACTTACTACACATATCGTTTCGTAAAAGAAACAGAATTTTTAAAAAAACTTTAAAAACCATAATTGACAACGACATTAAAGATTATGATCTTGTAATCGTAACTAGATATGACGTAAACTTACTCCAACCAATAATGAATTTAAACATAGACTATTCTAAGATAAATTTTATACATAAATCAAAATGGGGGTCAGGCAGTGATTTATGTGACGATAATTTTTATCTTATGCCTTACTCAAAACTGCAATACTTTTATGATTGCATTGACAAAATTGATGAACTCAAAGCCAGTCACGAATATCTTCATCATATACCTGCTGAAGAAATTAATTATATGGTTGACGGTTCTTACTATTCTCACGAGTACCCTATTTTCAATTTGCATCGTGGGTACCCTGGGTGACACCTCCCAAAATCTCTTGAAAAAATTTTTCCTAAGACAACCAAATCTGTCAACGAGACTGTTAACTTGAGCGTTAATGTATATACGTAGAGCAATTTCTGCGTACAACTTAACCTAAAGGAAATTTAAAATGAAAACT
>Ga0164295_10002185_pt1 | contig 16258 bp, 16 predicted proteins | sample GEODES006metaG_FD_111798 | JGI IMG/M metagenome (GOLD analysis project Ga0164295, IMG submission 111798) | Oligotrophic lake water microbial communities from Sparkling Lake, Wisconsin, USA - GEODES006 metaG | ecosystem: Environmental > Aquatic > Freshwater > Lake | place: USA: Sparkling Lake... | reverse complement strand
ATTGCACACGCAGTTAAAACCTTTGGCCATGTCGATATCTTGGTTAACAACGCCGGAGTCGGAACCGCAGTACCTGCAACTAAGGAAACCCCAGAACAGTACAAAGCGGTAATCGATGTAAACCTGTTCGGTGCCTATTGGATGGCACAAGCATTTGCCCGCGCAAACACCAACGGCGGCGCAATCGTTAACATTGCAAGTGTTCTCGGAATCAAACCTCAAGTTCTGCCACAAGCAGCGTATGCATCAAGCAAAGCAGGACTGATTGGTTTAACCCGCGACCTTGCAACACAATGGACTGGCCGCAAAAACATTCGCGTTAACGCGCTCGCACCAGGATTCTTTCCATCAGAAATGAGTGATGAACTTCCTAAAGATATGGTCGAGATGATCAAGAACTTCACACCAGCTGGCCGCCTAGGAGATCCCGAAGAATTGGCCGCAACCCTTATCTGGCTAGTCAGCGATGCATCCAGTTACGTCACCGGAATTACTGTTCCCGTTGATGGCGGATTGGTCATGCCGTAAGCGCGAAATTCATTTAGCTTTAACCATCTGAGTTTGGCGTGTTGCCACAAAACTCCCCAAGTCATAGAGGACAGTTATCCTCAGAAAACTCTAAAACTTCAACGGAGAGGTTGAAAAATGGATCAGAACGTAGGCATAGGAAGACTGCATGTAGTTGAACTTGGCTTTAACACCACTCGAATGCTCTTTACCTTTGGCAACTTGGCTGCAATTGCCATTGATGCATTGGCAGACTTAAGCGATGGATCAAAGCTGGCTCTATCAGTTGCAGTAGTAATCCTGAATATCTCATGCGTGCTCTCTTTCGACGCAGAACTTAAGATTTATGCAGCATTAAGTAAAGACACTGGTGACGAGAACTCTGCCTATGCCAAAAACGGTAAGGAAACGCCTTGGGGTGTCTTCAGAATCTTCTGCCTACTTATTTGCATAGTGGCAGCGGTTACGCAAGTAATGGCCATCAACGCATAGTTTTTAGCTTTTCCCTTTTCCTTGCCAAATGGATTGGTCATGCCTTAAAGATTTAAGTAAGACGAAAGCCCCGCGGAAGTTATTCTGCGGGGCTTTCGTTGTGTAACTCAATTGGATCGAGAACACTGACTATGTATTCCCATCATACCCTGGATGCGAATCCCGTCATCAAATCAGGCGCGTTGGACAGAACTTAACTACGCTTACCCCAACAACTAACAGGGAGAACAACAATGGGCGCATGTCAGTGCGGATACACAACAGATCCAGAGAAGAACTGCAACGGTACTCACAATGTTGTTAAGGCTGTAAAGGCTGATCTCATCGCAAAGCTTGAAGCCGAAGGCTTTGCCGACGCAGCAGAACACTTGAAGCAAAAGTAACCCAACTCCAAAGAGAATCGCTAACCTTCACACCATGAGCAGAGAAAATGAAACAGGCCTAAAGGACGACAAGATCACCGCCTACCGAATCTTTGGTTGGGTACCTCTTGCAATCTTCTTCATCGCTGCCGGAACAACAGCAGCAATCGGCATATTGAACACCCTCTAAATCTGAATTGTTTAGGCAAAACCCCACAGAGATTAATCTGCGGGGCCTTTGCTGTGTAACTCTAGCGAATATCACTCTTCCAACTAAGGTGAATAAATGTTTAGCACCTTTCATCTATCCACTACGCGGGGCTACTTTTTTACCCAACTAATCTGTCAGTCACTCTGCGTAATCTGCCCCTATGGCCATTAACTTCAAGGACGCCCGCCAAAAGCTGGCCGATGCCACCCGTATCTCCGCTCAGCTCAACGACATCATCTCTACCGAAGAGCGCTTCATTCGCAACACCAAAGATAGCGCCAACAAAGCCAAGCAATCCCAGGTTCTTGAACAGCTGGCCAAACTCGATGTTGAAAAACTGCGCGATGCGACAGAACAAACCATCCGTATTGAAACCCTGCGCAAGTACGGCCACAACAACATCGCCTCGATCTATCACTCATCGGAACAGCAACTAGAACGCATTCCCGGCATCACTGCCGAATCGGCCCGCGAAATCAAATCGATCGCCGATGCAATGTTCACCGCGATCGCTCAAACAATCTCTTACGGAATAAAGATCAACGAATTGTCAACAACTGACATCGATCTAATCACCAACCTGCAAGCCCTCGAAAACATCCGCACCGCAACCAAGGGCAAAACTGCACGGATGAAGCCCGTTGCAGAAACAATCACGCAAGCGCTCGCAAACACCGCACCACTTAAATCGCGCATCCGCTGGATCTTCACCAACAGCCAAGGAAAACAAAAAGCTCTGGACGCACTGTCCAATATCGCTGCAGTAATCGGAGAACCCACAACGCTGCTCTTACTAGAAGCCGCTAAATCCGGATTGTCCGCCCTAGAAAAACCCAAAACCAAAAAACCAGTTGATGACTTCACCACCCGTTCCAGCGATTACTACGCGCTGCTCGAAGATGTCACCGACACCAAACAATCTACGCTTGCCAATCGCCACTTCACCCAAGATCTGTTGGACAAAATCGAATCTCAAGAGATCGACACTTCAACCATCAATGCAACTCTGCGCCGGTATCAAACTTTCGGCGGCAAGTTCGCGCTGACGCAAAATCGCGTGATCATCGGTGATGAGATGGGCCTTGGAAAAACCCTGCAAGCAATTAGCGCACTGGCACATCGCGCCTCACTTGGCGCAAACCGCTTCCTGATCATCGCCCCTGCCAGTGTCATCATTAACTGGACCCGCGAAATCCAATCCCGTTCAATGTTACCCGTCATCAAAATCCACGGCGAAGATCACCCGCAGCTTCTGCAAGAGTGGATCACCAAATCGGGTATCGGACTTACAACATATGACACCTTGAAATCTTTCGCCCTCACACCCGAACAAATTCAAGATCTCAAGATCGACACCATCATCGCCGATGAAGCCCACTACGTAAAAAATCTTCACACCGGCCGCGCCCGCACAATCACTCGCTGGATAGATCACGCACCCAATGTCATCTTCTTAACCGGAACCCCTATGGAAAACCGAGTCGGCGAATTCATAAACCTGGCCAAACTTCTGGACTTAAACCTTGGCAACTCGCTAGATCGCATCGCAATGGCTGCAGGCCCTGAATCATTTATGAAAGCTGTTGCTCCTATCTATCTTCGCCGCAACACCGCAGATGTTCTAAAGGAACTTCCGGATCTAATCGAAGTAAATGAGTTCTGTACATGGGAAGGTGTCGATGAATCCGTCTACACCGATGCGGTCATCCGTGGAAACTTTATGGGAATGCGCCAAGCAACCTTTGTTCCTCTTGAAAATGAAATCCCATCCAAACTAGAACGCCTACTTGAACTAGTCGATGAAGCCTTTGAATCTAATCAAAAAGTGATCATCTTTTCCTACTTTAGAAAAACTCTTGATCTTGTAACCCACCACTTGGCAGACAAAGCAATTGGCCCCATCACCGGTTCAACATCAGCACAAGAGCGCCAAAATCTTGTTGATCAATTCCAAAACAGCCCTGAACCCAAAGCACTCGTTGGCCAAATACAAGCCGCAGGCACAGGACTTAACATTCAAGCAGCATCAGTAATCATTCTCTGTGAACCACAAATCAAACCCTCACTTGAAACCCAAGCCATCGCCCGAGCTCACCGAATGGGTCAAGTTCGCACAGTTCAAGTACACCGCCTGATAGTTCCCGAATCAGTTGATGAACAGATGATTGCCATGCTCGCCCGCAAACAAGCCGAATTCAATGAATATGCCCGCGAAAGCGCACTTGCAGATGGCGCAACATCTGCAAAGGAGATCGGCGAAGAATCAATCGCCAAGGTAATAGTTATGGAGGAGCGCAAGCGTTTAAGGGTTGAGGGAAGCGGGGAAGTAAAGATTGAAGACCCCGATGCCTGATTATGGATTGTAGTCTGTTGAACATTCAGGAAGACCTTTTTCCCAAATTTGAACAATTTTCCCGTTCATCTCACGCACCACTCGAAACTCCGGGCAGTATTTTATATTTTTGAAGATTACCGCGAACAACATATCATCCACTTCGGCATAAACTGTCCCGAAAGTTGAATCCGTTTTTAGCTTAAATGGAACATCCATCCAGCCAGCATTTTCATAGCCCAGCATTCTAAATTGGATTGATGTGAGTGCGGGAACCTTTTCAGTTTTGCTATTGGTTAGCGGGATGTGCCAATAATTTAATCCATCAATGAAAGCACGCCCAAATATCGAGTCTTTCGTAACATTACTTGCCACAGGTGAGCTGACTTTGAAGCTTTCCGAAGAAAGTATTGGCGTTGGATCTTTTGTGACTACAGGTGAAGCTTTGGAACTAGGTGAGGCTGATGTCTTAGGTAAATTATTTGTGTTTCCACAATATCTTCCAAATGCGGCAGATGCATCCTCCTTAAGCTCCTTGAACTTTAAATCAGCTGATTTTTTGTACCATTTGCACGATTCTGTCGTGTTTTTCATTTCAGTTCTAAGGAAATCTGCATAGTCAAATGAAGTAGCACCTTCAACGTTCGATTTTGTTTCTGCAGCTATTTTCAGCCACTTTAAGGCTTCAGCTTTGTTAAGAACTTCAAACCAATAGTGATAACCAAGATTTATAGCTCCTTGAATATCCCCGAGCTCCCAGGATTTTTTGTACCATTCCACTGCAAGGTCATACTGCTTTAAATATGCGTATGAGATTCCCACGGTCTCGACGCCGACGAGATTACCTTTTTCGGCGGAGCGCTTAGCCCATTCCAGGGCCTTTGAGTAATTCTTCCTATTTATTTCGTTGGCCGCCATTTCAGCCATGGCTTCGGGATACTCACTTTGAGCAGCTCTCAAAATCCACTTTTCGCCTTCAATAGCATCACCTGACTCCTGCAAACTTAGACCAAGGGAGTATTGCGCCGAAACATCACCGAGTTCTGCTGGTTCTTTGCAAGATTTAATGGCTGCTTCAAAATCACCATATGAGGTGAGATTCTCACATGCAGCCACCTTCGCTCGCTCATCGACGGTGAGATTTAAACTATTTGGGTTTCCTGTCGAATCCTTTTCGGCATTCGACTGAATAAGGATAATCCCGAATGCGACCAATCCAATACTAAAAAGAGAAACCAAGGATGCTAAAGAAATTACATTTCGGAGAGATCTTCGCTTTACCGCCAGATTCTTTCTTTTTTGCACAAGTTTACTCCGAGAGTCACGATTAACTCTTGCGAATTCCTTTTTTGTTTGCGCAGAAGCGCTGGCACCATTAGCTAGTTCCTGTAGTAACTTCAAAAAGAGCTCAAGAGAACCACGATCTTCAGGCTTTTTGTAGAGTAATGGAGATAAGACATTAACTTCTTCAGAAGACAAACCCTCGAAATCGGGCGGACTGAACAAAATAGATTCTCGCCACTCTGAACTATTTGTGCCTTTGAACGGATAATGACCCGTTGCGGCAAAAATGAGTGTCCCAGCAAGGCAAAAGATATCCATTTGCTTTGGTGCAGAGATTCCAAAGTGCTCAGGAGACATAAATGGTGGCGTACCGATAACTTCTCCGTCCGAAGTCAAACGTGCGTCCTTTTCAAGATAAGAAATCCCAAAATCGACTAAGACTGGCCCCCTTGGGCCCATAATGATATTTCGGGGACTTATATCTTTATGAATGATCCCCTTTGAATGACAATAATCGATGGTTGAAGCTAAAGTTTGAGAAAGTGTCAACCATTGATCTGATTCAAGAGGACCCGAATCATTGACATAATCTTCTAAATTTGGTCCATCGACATATTCAATCGCAAGAAATTTTCCTGAATCTTCAACTTCAAGAACGCGTGAGATGTTTGGATGATCCAACATCTCCAGATTCTTGATTTCGGTGAAGAATCGTTCCACAGACTTTTGATTAGCCAAGTATTCTTTTCTGATCATTTTTAGGGCTGCACGAGCACCATTCTTTTCTGCCAAATAAATGGTGCTTTGGCCGCCCTCGCCAATCAATCCTTTAAGGGTCCAGCCTTGAAAGGTTTTTGGGTCGCCATCGTGCAAAGGCTGGATTCGTGGCTTCACCGGATAAGGGTATATGGATGTGAATTATTTGAGGCAAAAGTGCAATTTGATTTAGAGGTGCGCGTTGAGCTCTATTTCGACATCCGAGAGGATTTCTCTCTTGGGGTTGGTCAATTCAACTATGAGGCTATTGCCTTCGCTCTCTAAATTAACGTTTATTGAGGGCGCCTTCGGATTTCTAATCAGTTGCCCGCGTAGCAAATTGATAGCAGGCGCTATCAGGTCTTTATCCACTGATGGAAGTGTGAAGGTTATCTTCAGAGAGCTAGTTCCAATTTGAGAGGTGTAGCTTGCTAGCTTTGCTGAAGTTGCCTTCGGCTTCTTAGCTGATGCTCGGTAGGCCCTTCGAGTGCTTTTAGTTTCGTTCAAATCTCGCTGCAATTGTTCCCAAGAACGAGCTTTGTAGTTCCTGAGATCAGAGAATCGTCCTTGAATCGAATCTTCAAGATATCCATTCCATTTGAACCCAAGCTCAATACTGAGAATCTCTGAACCGTAAGAATTCCAATGCTTTGAATAACTAGAGATCGACTTTGTGCTCACAGTGCCTTTCTTGCTGCGTGAAGATTGGCCATCACTATTTTCCATTTGTGTGTTACTCAAGAAATCACAAAGTTCATCGACCAAAATCAGCCAACGCTCGACAGAATCTTCATCCCGAAGTGTTGCCTTCTTTATCGCTTCAACCTTATTTTGATACTCGTTTAAGTCCTGCTTAGAAATCAACATTGTTTGAAGTTTGAATGAAGGAACTTCACATTGAGCAACATAAGACTGGATGGCCCCCACCCGGAAGCGCGCATAGTTCAGAAGTTTTGTGTGAGGGGAGACGATCTCAAGGATTTCGTTAGCCACTGTTTCAAGATCTGCCTCATGAACCGATGAATTACTCAAGCGGGTTATCAAGCTATTGAAACCCCATTGTCCACCGGCAATTGCAGCTGAAACTAAAGAGCTGCTAAGCGCGGGAGTCAGAGAACCTAAGTCCGCTCCTTTGAAGTAAGAAGTGATATCGGCAAGAGCTGCCTGCTCAACCATTTGGCGGCAATCCTTTAGCTCAGCACCTGAATAATTCTCGAGGGTGCGCAAGGCGTCCGAGCCTTTGAGAGTGGTTTTTGATGAAGCCATGCCAAAACCATATCAACTTTCTATCAGAATGCAAATCTCGCTATCAAGAGCCCTTCTATGTCGCGACACGCTCAAAACAGGGCTATTTGAAGAGCCACTTGACATCTATCAATTTCTATCAATATTGTAGACCCATGACAACCAAGTTGGTTGTGAATAGGAGAAGCAAATGATTAAGAAGAATTCAACAAAAGCATTGAAAAACAATGCTTTTAGAGCTTTGGTTGTTGGTTTCAGTGGTGCGGCGCTGGTCATGTCGTTGTCAGCATGTGCCCCAGTCGGTGCCCTGAAATCAGCCTATGAGGGTGACCCCTTCCCTCAGATGCCAGCTCCCGAGGTAGCTACATACGTCCTGGACTTGTCGGGGTCCACTTATCCAACAGCTCAGTTGGAGGCTTTGGGTTCAGGAATCTCTGAATTCATCGCCGGACGATCTCTGGGTAACCCTTTCGCCCAGACTCCAGTAGCACCTCGGGGCTTGAGCATCCAGTTCGTTACTCAGAACTCAGCCCAGGCTCCTCGAATTCTTCTCGTTTCAACAAAGACAAGCCAGAGCCTCTATGAGTTCGTTAAGGAGAAGACCACGAATCTCGAGGGAGCTCTCCAACTATGGGATGGCTTGATTAGCGCACGGACAGAAATTTGGCAGGACTCAGCACTGGAAGCCAATCAGGCAGTCTGTGTAACCAGAGTCGTGGAGATGTTGGGTCGTCAACAACTTCTTCCTGATGCACTCAAAATCCCAGCAAGCATCATCTGCCAAGACGCAAAACAAACAGCAACATCCTTCAAGCGTCTTCAAGACTTTGTATCAAACCCAAGCATTGAAATGGGTTCTGATGTCAAAGGCGCGATCGACGCAAGCTTGAAGAACCTTGCGACAGCAAGTGCACAAAACCCAACTGCGCGCATCACCCTTGTGATCGCCTCTGACTTAGTCGACGAGGTTTCTTTAACCCTTCCTCGTCGGTTAGCTGGACTCGATTCCAAGGGTGTGTGCCAGGTGGCTACGCAAGACGCAGGAAATGTGACCAATGACTACACATCTTTTGATGTAGTGATTGTTGGCGCTCGCAATTCAAAGGTAAACACAAAAACGCTCGATCAAGTTCAGGCCTACTGGACTTGCTATCTAAATCAAATCGGCATCACAAACATAACCGAGCAGTCTGATCTCTCAGGCTTCTAACCCACAAAAAGAAAACGGAGAATAAAATGAAAAACAAGTCAACATCATCAGCACCAAAGGCAATCGTCAAGGATGCTCGCAAGCAAGGCAAGCGAGATGGTAAGAACCAAGTCCCGCGTCAGGAATGGACTAGAAATAGCGTTCCTTACCTAATGCAGCTACAGCGTCAATACGCTGCATTTGGTCGTGAACTTGATCTACAACTTGAAGAGAAGAAGCTTCAAAAGGAATCACAACGTGTAAATGCTATTCGTACAGAAATTCAGGAAAAAGGTAAGTCGACTGCCCTTCAGAACAATCTTGCACGCGCAGAAGCTGAATTGAAAACAGCTCAAGCCAAGCTTGATGGGGGAGTAGATGAAGTCCCAATGGCAAAGTTTGCACGTATTCGCTTGATTTCCAATAGCTTCTATCTACCTTTTCTATTCTTGCTGTTTATCGGTGAATTCACCATCACTGCACCAGCTTTCCGCGTCTTACTCGGAGAAAAAGTAGGAACCTCACTTATCGTCACATTGGCAGTAAGCGGATTAACGGTTGGCGCAGCGCACATTCTAGGAATTTACTTCAAGTCCCTATTTGACCGTAACCGCCCTAAGTCAGGAATTTACAACGCAATATTCATAACTATCGGGGCTATGGTCGTCGCGACAATTACATTCTTGTCTAACATTCGAGGCCGTAACTCAGTTCTAACATCCGGAAACCTAACCGGAATGAACGAAGATCAGAAGATTGTTTACCTTTGGGCTTTCTACACAATCGTTCAACTGACTTTCATCGCTGTTGGTATCGCCATTTCATTCATGCACTACTCAGAGATTGAAAGCGCAGTGGGACGTGCCAAGCGCAAGGTCTGGTTCCTTCGTAAGCTACAAAATCGTCGTGAAGCAGCAAAGTTGAAGTCTGGCGCATCAGTTGAAGAGTCAGACATCGACACCTCAAAAATGCTGGATCGTGAACTAGAAGTCCTAGAGAGCAAGAAAATCCTTCTTCGTGCCCAGTATGAAGAAGCTGTTGCAATCTATCGCGACGCAAACATCCAATCTCGTCGTGACGAAATGAGCGGTGCTCATCCTTCACTTCAAGCATCGGAGTTGGATTTTCGTACCTCAGGACTCGACTTCAACACCTCAGAGTTAGCAGCCGTTCGATGAATCGAAAGCAAGCGACCTTTGTGGTCGGGTTTGGACTGATGATTTCATTTTTGTCTGGTCAATCAGCCCAAGCCGCAACCACGGTGGCGCGAGTGACCGATGGTGACACAATCACCCTGACAACAGGGGAGAAAGTTCGTTTGCTTCAAATTGATACACCGGAGCTCTCTTCATCAGAATGCTTTGGATTCGAAGCGCGCAATATCTTGATGGGTTTTCTTAGCGGTCCTGGATCAGTGACTCTGAAGTCAGATCCAAAGCTCGATCAGGTTGATCGTTATGGACGCTTACTGAGATACATATTCGTTGGAAAAACTAATATCAATCTCAAGATGGTGGAGATGGGAGCAGCAGCTCCCTACTTCTACCGAGGCGAAAGAGGACAGTACTCAAGCCAAATTCTCAAGGCTGCTCAAAATGCAAAATCAAAATCTTTGGGACTTTGGAAAAGCTGTCCTGGCACGCAGCTAACCCCAACGAGTGCAATCACGACAGTGATCAAAGCGCCTTCAAAGACTGCCCAAAACTCCATTGGCACGACTAGGTGCGATTCCAACTATGCAGGGTGTGTTCCTGTATCGGCCGTGGATTTAGATTGCAAGGACATCAAAAATCTGGGACTTGCTCCAGTCAAGGTAGTTGGCCGCGATGTTCACAATTTTGACCGCGACGGTGACAGAATTGGTTTTGACAAATGATCCCCATGTCTTTCTTCAACGCGCACGCTCGAATCTATTGTCCTGTTCAAAGGTGCTTACGAAAAATGAATGATGCAGAAAAGAATGACTATGCAACACAGCTATCTGACTACGTCTTCTCCCTGGGGGAGCGTACGTTTAATCCACAAATTCAAACTCTAAACTAAGGAGAAATCATGTTTAATACATTCAAAGGTTCATTAGGAAAGTACGTAGATTTCAGCGGCCGCGCGACAAGAAAAGAGTTCTGGACATTTGTCCTCTTTATGTACCTGTCTGCTTTTCTCGCTGGAATTGCAGATGGCTTAATTGGAACGGACTTGATAGGAAATCTGGTCGTTGTTGGTCTTTTATTGCCATACATATCCTGCGCAGCTCGTCGTATGCATGATGTCGGGAAAAGTGGTTGGTTCATGATTGTGCCCTTCTACAACCTAATTCTTGCTCTATCACCAACCGTTCCCGAGAAGACTGAGTAGCGATGAGTATGAGAGAAGAATCAAATAAGTTCATTGCCTTCTTGGCAATAGTCGCAACATCCTTTGCCCTCGGCGCCTTTTTCCTGGCTTGGGCTCCTGCACAGCAATACACCAATGAAGATCCCGCAGGCGATGGGTTTGTACAACCAAGAAGCATTCAAAAATTAGTGGATACAACTCAAGAATCGACAGTTACGGTTTGGTGCTACGTAAACGGTAAGAAGGATTCGCAAGGAACTGCTTGGGCTCTAGAACTTGAGACTAGCCAGTCAGAGGAGTACCCAACAACCTTAATAACTAATCATCACGTTATTGACAGTTGCATCGGTCCTGATTCGAAAATCACAATCAATCTTCCTTATGAAGGAGAGAGAGAAGCTGTAATTGTGAAATGGGACGAGAAGAATGACCTTGCAGTATTAGCAACTAAATTGAAGTTGCCGACACTACAACTCTCCGAAAACCTACCGTGGCCAGGGTATTGGATGATGGCACTAGGAAGCGCCGATGGCTATGAAGGTTCAGTTTCATTCGGAAGCGTCTTGAATCTGGCCTACAACGAAATTTTGATCACCAACAACATTTCACGCGGTAATAGCGGCGGACCTCTTGTCGACAACGAAGGTTTTGTGGTTGGTGTTGTGACGTGGGGTGCCGAAGATGAGCAATACAACGGCGCAAAATCGCTCGATGCCATGTGTTCCAAAATCTTGAAATGCAACTATGAAATAGACGGTGAAAAGACCTGGTGGGACTATTCACAAAGTTAACCTTCCCAGTCGCATTCCCTGCATGAAACATCTGGATCGCTGCCGTCACCATTCATGCAACAACCACCCACTGCGTGCTTCTCGAAGTCAAAGCTTTCAGGATCTGGCATTCCATAGATGATCTTTCGCAATGTCCCGATCTCACCGCATTCGGGGCAGACGAGCTTCTTTATCGAAGTTCGACGTTTTGTAGCCATGAAGCGAGAGTAGGTTACCGGACTGACACATCTGACACATCTGACACATATACCCAACTTCCACCAACCGTGCTTAACTTTGATATGGATACTTTGATACTCACATTCCCCTGCAAGCCCGGTTCAGGACAAGTCCTACTCGAAGCTTTCAAGACCGCCCTCGTAGATACCCGGGCTTATAAGGGCTGCATTTCTGTCACCACCTACACGAGTGCAACCAATCCAGATGACATTGTCCTGATCGAAGAGTGGGACAACAAAACTTCCCAAGCTAATTACATGCAATGGCGAACAGATACAGGAATGCCCGAACAACTTGGACCGCTTCTTGTAGGCCCGCTCAAAGAAGAATGGTTAGTTTCACACTCTATTTAGGCCCGATGATTAAGAGTTAACGGAAGTAAGGTCTTACGCACTACTAAGCACGCACACTACCTTATGCAATAAGCCTAGTAAACGGTCAATGACCAGAATTCATGTCGAAATGACTATCCGCGTTGCTACCGCGTTGCTACTCTTCATGTAAAGCAGCTGGAAGCCCTTAATACCTATAGACAAAGATTGAGACGGCAATAACCATGACAAGCAAATTCCGTCTCGCCACTATGGTGCTAATTGCAACCTGGTTATTAGGAAATTCAGTTTTGCCGGCAAGCGCTGTTAAACCAATCAATTGCGGGAAACCGATCGTGCCGAGTCAATCTCGTCCAATCCAGAATGTTATGTGCAGTTCCGGTGCTCCGAATTTAGGTGTTAAGTCAACATTAAAATCACAATCACCTAAAGTGATGTCTTTCTCAAAGAAGCCCACCAGTGCCGCCATGCTAAACGCTGTTTGCTCCGACTTAAAATCAGCAACTGACGGTTATCGCACACAATTGAATATCCCTATGGCACTTGTGTACCAAATTTACGCTTTTGATTTAAATCTTCAGGTTTATGCTGATCTTTTGCTCACTTTGATGAATAAAACACAACGCGCAGATTTTGAAACCAATAAGTGTTCAGATGGCTTATTTGTTGGATCTAGCAACAATGGTGTATCCGAGGCCCAGAAGGCTGCACAGGATCTTATGAAGAAAAATACCGCTCTCCAAGATTCGTGTTATTCCACGCGCACGGGTAACGGGGACAACCCCACCTATGCAAGAGAATTATGTATTGCTCGTTACCCAAATTCCTTACAGTGGGCACTTTCAACCAACCACGCAAACGAAGAATCTTGTTACAACACCCGAGTTGGTAATGGTGATAATGAGATTAATGCACGAAATATTTGTCTATCGCGATACCCAATTCGCAACTAACACGATTTGATTTAGGTTAGTAAGTCTTCTATCTCAAAACCATTCTCGTTGCTTCTTCATGAGGTCAATGCGGAGTGGCGAGCAATAGCAATACTTTTGAGTCGCGCAGCCATTTCGGTGCGATTTCCACCAAGGGTCTTTGCTGCGTGGCAATTTGGACACTTTAATAAGAGATTATGCGAAATGCCTGTAAACATTTATTACATAACTATCCACTTGATCCCAAGACTCAGAATCAAAGCAAGTTTCGTCTCTATGACAAAAGAAGGCACTTCTAATCACATAGACAGCTTGATCCCACTGTGATTGGCTTGAGATTAATTTCCGACGCTTCCAAAAGTTAATAACAAAATAAAAAGGGATCATGAGAAGTCCAGCCAAGGGCACGGAAAATATGCCCACAACAACCACCCTAGCTACTAAGTCTGCCAACTCATTGATCTCAGCATCCTCAAACCAATTTTCCATGATGAAAAAAGCACAGATATAGCCAACTAAGGCACTTGAAAGAAATACTGAAATGAAGTTAACCTCAGGTCTTGAACCCGGAAGAAATCGTGAAACTAAGTGCGATGTAGATTGCGATCCAAAAGCCATCATTGATGAGTGATGAGGGTGCAAACTTATCGGAGTGGAAATACCAAATCCTACGGAGTTGGTAGTTCCTGAATCCATTATCGTTGAAACACGTTGGATTTGATCGGATTGTCCACACACAGGACAAGACAATTGAAGAGAATTTAGGTCTGAGCTCATCATTCGCCAAGGGTACTTTTCTTCAGGCGTAGTGGCCACCCTTCCACGACTATTTCCATTCGTTTATTGATTTTTCATATCTTGTCACCCCGTTGTCCTGGAGTTAACGAAAGTAAGGTCTTTCGCACTTCTAATCACGCACACTACCGCATGTGATAAGCCTAGTAAACGCTCAATCATCGAATTAGATACCCAAATGACTATCCGCGTTGCTACCCGGTTGCTATCCAAAGTGTTTCATCTGCCTAAGAATTGAACCTCAAGGTGCCTCGAATATGACCATTACTGACTAATCGGCAGTCTGAAAACAACAAATGGGCACAATGCTATCTATGCTTTCAAATTGCGATCTTGTAATATTAAAAGATGAGAACATTGCTCTGCGACAAGAAACAGCACTTATTGAAATTGATCTTGATTCTTTCTATTGGTTTCACAACCTATCCGCAGCCAATCGCCCAAGCGGTCACTTATCCTGTGGAAATTGAAAATGCCGGGACTCTATTTCCTTACGTTGCACAAATTTGGCAGTCTACTGACTTTGGCGCATCCAGCGAATTCATTTGTTCGGGAACTTTGATAAAAGCCGATTTAGTATTAACAGCTGCCCATTGTGCAAGGGGGCTTGCCTCGACAGATGTCCATCGAAGATGGGTGGCAATCGGTGCTGACCAGTATGACCCCTCTGAGGCGAAGTATTACAAAGAAGTTAAGTCAATTTGGTGGAATCCTAGATTTAGTAACAAAAGCCTGGCAAATGATGTAGCTCTATTACTGCTCGATTCACCAGTTGATTCAAAGATTGCTAAACCACTTGGAATTTCATCTAAGTCAACCTATGTGGCAGCAAAGTCGATGAATTCGTTTTCTATTTATGGTTGGGGGCTCGATCAAAATGGAGACAAACCATCCATTTTGCAAAGCGCTAACCTTAAGCTTCAAACTAGCGCAGCACAGAAAACCTACAAAACCATGTTTAACCCTCTTACAATGATTGGAGCAGGGGGATTCAATTCAGTTGAAAAAACTTACGCAGGTGGCTGCGCTGGTGATTCAGGCGGACCATTGCTGGGTAAATTCAAGGGTAAGACATTGCTTTTTGGTGTTACAAGTTATGTTTCTAGCGCTGGTTGTGATGTTTCCAAACCAACAGTGTTTGCAAAAGTGGCCTATTTCTTAGATGACCTAAATGTTGGGGAAAAGAGAGTGCGGACTTTAAATAGTTACGTGAATTCAACTAACTTAATGAGTAAAAGTCTGGACTTCTTCAATAATGCTAAGAACTCCCTTGTGTGGGTAGATTCCAGTGAGTCTTTATTCAGCCAAAATAGTCTCTATTCGATAACAACTAGCGATAGATATTGCCAACTACTTATCTATGACACAGAAGCTAATTTAACTGCGGATTTTCCTGAAACTGGAAATACAGATGGCGTATTTGGGTTCTATGGCTCAATTGGTTCTTTGAGTAATTATTGGTTCTTACTTCGAGCCGCTACCGAAGATGTTGACTGTTTTCAGTCGACCAAGAATTTTATAGGATGGTAACAAGCAATTTTTGCTCTGAGTGCAAGAACATTGGCCGTACTCAATTTACTAAAGTTTCCTTAACGCGCTTGGAGTTATTAAGATAAGAGGCCCAAATTATGGCGTAAAGAATAGTCCGCCCAAATTCGCCTACAAGTTCTACCGTTGCGCTTTGTGAATCTGCTTCCGATATAAGTTCTTGGACCACTAGTGAAGAAAATGTCTGATAAAGGAGCATCCACGAAATGGCTGCTATGACAGCTGCTGCAATATATGAATAAATTCGAACTCCTCGAACTCACTGATACGCAGGTAGCCCTTGAAGGCTTGTTCGGATCTAGTAGTTGCCTTCACCTTTGATAGTTGAAACTTGGCATGCCACGCATCCATCGGAATAAGCTTTTTCTTTTTCCACGAATGCACGGACTCAAACAACTCCCTAGCTTGCAGCGCTCCCCATTCCTCAATACTGCCGGACACCTTAAGAAAGTTGAACAAAGCCTCCGATGCCTTTTCCTGAACCTCTTTACTTGCATGAAATGGAATAGCAATCGAGTTGGTAATTGAGTGCCGACCAAGCGGCAAACGAATGCCGTATGTGCGAGTTAGATATCTGTTGAACATCATGCAGCTTTCGCAAGCATTCCACGCCCACCTAGACGTTCCACCCGCAATATCTGCACCACACATGTAACACAGGTGGTAGCCGCTCGGACAATCCACGCCTTCGTATGCTTTGTATTCTTCGCAACGACACCGTTGCATTCCACTTCCGTTAGAAGTAAGTGCTAAGCAAGTTGTGCATACATACAATTTTGATTCAGACATTTTTCAACCCAACTGGGTTTTACATAGAAAAACCCGCTACTTCTGGCGGTGTCTTTCATCGCCAGCAGGTCTTCCTTCAGACCACCGTGCGCGAGTTGCGCGGTTGGTACTAAGCAAGCCGAAGGGCTTAGCGCTTAGAT
>Ga0164295_10002184_pt1 | contig 16259 bp, 9 predicted proteins | sample GEODES006metaG_FD_111798 | JGI IMG/M metagenome (GOLD analysis project Ga0164295, IMG submission 111798) | Oligotrophic lake water microbial communities from Sparkling Lake, Wisconsin, USA - GEODES006 metaG | ecosystem: Environmental > Aquatic > Freshwater > Lake | place: USA: Sparkling Lake... | reverse complement strand
CCGGCGCTCGAGAAGATCCGGGACGCCGGCAAGGTGCGGTTTATCGGCTTCAGCGGCTATCCGCAGAAGATTTTCCGCTTCATCTGCGACCAGGCCGACGTCGACTGTGTCCTCAACTACAACCAGTACACCCTCCAGAACACTCGCTTCGCCGACGAGACGGTGCCGTGGCTCGTGGAGCGCGGGATCGGCGTCATGAACGCCGGGCCGTTCAGCGCCCGGCTCCTCACCGATGCGGTGCTGCCTGTCTGGCTCAAGGAGCCTGAGAGCGTGAAGGAGGCGGCGCGGAGGGCGGCGGCGGCCTGTCGGGCCCGGGGGACGCCGATCGCCAAGCTCGCGCTCCAGTTCTCCTTGGAAAACCCGCTGATCGCGACGACGATCGCCGGGAGCGCCAATCCGGCCAACATCCGCGACTGGGCGACCTGGGCGGCCGAGCCGATCGACCGCGAGCTGCTCGCCGAGGTCAGAGCGATCTTCGCCCCGGTCCACAATGTCGGCCACGTCGAGGGATTGCCGGAGAACAACTGACGTCGCGCAGGCAAGGTCGGCCGCCGTCCTGCACCGAGGAGATCCCGCCATGCGGATCGATGCCCACCAACATTTCTGGAGCTATTCCGCGGCCGAGTATCCCTGGATCGGGAAGGGGATGGAGCGGTTGGCGCACGACCATCTTCCCAAGGATCTCGCGCCGCTTGCCGCCGCGGAGGGCATCGGCGGCACGGTTGCCGTGCAGGCGAGGCAGTCGCTCGAGGAGAGCCGCTGGCTGCTGAAACTGGCCGCTGCCGATCCGCTCATTCGCGGTGTTGTCGGCTGGGTCGACCTGCGGAGCACGCATATCGAGGATCAGCTCCGGGAGTTTGCGGAGCAGCCGAACTTTGTCGGCGTCCGGCATGTCGTTCAGGACGAGCCCGATCCGCGGTTCCTCCTCGGTGAATCGTTTCTTCACGGTATCGGAAAACTCGCGATGTTCGGCCTCACCTACGACCTTCTCCTCTATCCGCAGCAGCTTCCTGCCGCGGCGGAGTTCGTCGGCCGGTTTCCCGAGCAGCCGTTCGTCCTCGATCATCTGGCCAAGCCGCGGATCAAGGCGGGGGAGCTCAACCCCTGGCGGCACGATCTCGCGGCTCTCGCGGCCCACGCCAATGTCCTTTGCAAGCTCTCGGGGCTCGTCACCGAGGCCGACTGGCAGAGCTGGAAGCGTGCCGACTTCACCCCGTACCTCGAGGTGGCCCTCGAGACCTTCGGACCGAAACGACTGATGTTCGGCAGTGACTGGCCGGTCTGCACCCTTGCTGCCGGATATGCCGATGTGATCGGGATCGTCCGTGATTTCCTCGCACCGCTTGCTGCCTCCGAGCGCGAGGCGATCCTCGGCGGCAATGCGAGCCGGTTCTACTCCCTTCCCGTCGGCTGACACCCCCTTTCGGATCGTTTCACCATGCAGGCTCTCCAGCTCGAAAAGCCCCACCACTTCCGCGCCATCGAAGTGCCTGAACCGCAGGCTCCGGGGCCGGGGGAAGCAGTCGTCGCTGTCCATGCCGTCGGCATCTGCGGCACCGACTACGGCGGGTTTCTCGGCAAGATGCCGTTCTTCAGCTATCCGCGGATCCCGGGGCACGAGCTCGGCGTCGAAGTGGTGGCGGTGGGGCCGGGAGTCGAGAACTTCGCCCCAGGGGACCGCTGCTGCGTCGAGCCCTACATCAACTGTCAGCAGTGCCACTCCTGCCATCGGGGGCTGACCAACTGCTGCGAGCACCATCAGACGCTCGGCGTCCACTGCGACGGCGGGCTGCGGCCGCGGTTCACGGTGCCGGCCCGCAAGCTCCATCGCTCGCCGAAACTCGCGCACGAGCAGAATGCGCTCGTCGAAACGCTCGCCATCGGCTGCCATGCGATCGACCGAGGAGCGCCGACGAGTGCCGAGACGGTGCTCGTCATCGGCGCCGGGCCGATCGGGCTCTCGGTGGTCGAGTTTGCCAAGCTCTCGGGCGCACGGGTGATCGTCATCGATCGGGTGGCGGCGCGGCTGGCGTTCGTGCGGGAGCGGATGGGGGTGGCCGACACGCTCCTCGCCACCGGCGGCGCCGCCGATCTCGATGCCGTCCGCGAGCTCACCGATGGCCGGTTCTGCGAGGTGGTGGTCGACGCCACCGGGAGCAACGCCAGCATGGGGGGGGCGCTGGCGTACGCCTCCTTCGGGGGGAGACTCGTGTTCGTGGGGATTACGCAGGCGGAGGTCGCTTTTCCCCACGCGCCGGTGATGCACCGCCGCGAGCTCTCGATCCTCGCCAGCCGCAACGCCCTCTCGCGCGACTTTCGTCGGATCATCACGCTGATCGAGGAGGGGCGGATCGACACCGCTCCCTGGATCACCCACCGGATCCCCTTTGCCGACACGATTGCCACGTTCCCCACGCTCCTCGAGCCGACCAGCGGCGTCATCAAGGCGGTCGTGGAGATGCCCGAATGAGCGGCGGATCCTTACGGAACGCACAGGTGTTTCGCGGTTTCCGACAGGGCCACTGCAGACTGGAGACAGAGGCGATGGACTGGTAGGGTGACACCAAGGGGGCATCGCCTCACCGTCCACAAAGGCTCAACACCGTCATGACGAGCCGCTCGCCCATCCTTCACCGAGCCGACGCTCTCCTTGCGGGGGCCAGCCGTCGGCCCGCCGGCCGACCGGCCCCGGGCTTCACGCTCGTCGAACTGCTCGTCGTGATCGCGATCATCGGCACGCTCGTCGGGCTCCTTCTGCCGGCCGTGCAGGCTGCCCGCGAGGCTGCCAGGCGCGCTTCCTGCGGCAACAATCTCCGCCAACTCGGGATGGCGGTGTCGAATCAGGAGGCCGCCCAGGGATCGATCCCGACCTGGCGGCAGGAGTTGACGCTTGCGGAGTATCCGGCCCCACCGAATCCGTTCTTTCCCGTCCACTCGTTTGCCCGCTCGCCGATGGGGCCACTGGGAAGGCTCTTGCCGTATCTGGAGGAAGCGGCGCTGGCGACACGCTTCGACAACCGGCGCGCCCTGATCGATCCGCTGAATCTTCCGCCGCCGTTTCCGGGGGGCCGGGGCAGCGTGGAGGTGCGGACGCCGGTGCCGCTGTTTGTCTGTCCTTCCACTCCGTCAGGCATGCCCGACGATTACAACGCGTTCCTGCAGTACTTCGGGATGCCGGCCGGCGTCCCCTACCCGATGCCGCGGACCGACTACGCGCCCCTGCGGGGGATCGATGCGACCCTTGCCGTCTGTGTCGGTCTGCCTCCCCTGCCGACCTCCAACTCGTTGTTCGGAGCCGAAGATATCGCCACGGCGCGGCGGGTGCGGTTTCGGGAAGTCACCGACGGGCTTTCCAAAACGCTCTGCTTCATCGAGGAGGCGGGCAGACAGCAACGCTGGTTCAAGGGGCGGCGCGTGCCGGCGAATGCCGCCGCCGGCAATCTGCTCGTGGCCTGCTTCTACGGAGATTTCAACACCGCCCGACTCACGCGCGGCTTGAGTGGCGCTACCGACCTCGACCCCAAGCAAGCGGGCTGTGCGGTCATCAACGTCTCCAACGACGATAATCCTTACGCCTTCCACGCCGGCGGGGCGATGACTGTCCGGGCCGATGGAGCGGTGGCGCTCCTCGCCGACAGCACCGACAACCGCGTCTACGTCGCCCTCGTGTCTCGCTGTGGCGGCGAGCCCGAGACCGGGGAGTAGTGGCTGGCTCCCTGCTGGCCTCGCATACCGCTCCTCCCGGGATGTATTGTGGGTGGGGGTCGGCCCGATGCCGGCACGATCGGAAGGGGGAGCCATGCTTGGTGATCTGCATCTACCCAGGGGACTCTTTCCCGGGCGGTCGGCGGCCGGTCGGCGGCCGGGCCGCCGCGCGATGCTTCGGGCGAGCGTGACGGGCTTGGCAGGGCTCGCGGGATTGGCCGCACAGCCCGGGGCCGCGACGCTCCCGGGGGGAGCTGCCAAGGCGAAGTCGACGATCCTCTTCTTCCTCTGCGGCGGCTCGTCGCATATCGACCTGTGGGACATGAAGCCCGCCGCGCCGGCCGAATACCGGGGTGAGTTCCGCCCTGTCGCCACGACGGCACCGGGGCTGGCGATCTGCGAGCATCTCCCCCTCACGGCGAACCAGGGCCATCATCTCGCGCTCGTCCATGGCGTCACCGATTCAGGGCTCGCTACCGGCGATCACCACGCCGGGTATTACTTCAACCTCACCGGCCACGCCCCCGACATCACCTTTCGGACGATGGGGAACGACCGTCGTCCGCTCCCCACCGACTGGCCCCACATGGGGGCGGTCGTCGGCTCGCGCCGACCGCTCCATCCGTCGCTGCCGCAGACGATCACGCTTCCCTACCGCCCCAGCCAGGCCCCCTACACGCGCCCGGGGCAATTCGCCGGCCGGCTCGGCCTCGAACACGACCCGTTCTTCATCGAGGGGACCTTCAACGACCCGATGCGGTTCACGGTTCCCGATCTCTCCGTTGATGCCGCCGGTGCCGGTAGGCTCGCCGACCGCCGTGGCCTTCTCGACAGCCTCAACCGCCTCCGCCATGACCTCGATCTCGAGGTTGCAATAGGCAACTACACCCGCCAGCAGGAGCGGACGTTCGACCTCCTTGCCGCCTCGTCGACCGCCGGCGCGTTCGACATCCACCGTGAGCCGGAGCATGTCCGGGCCCTCTACGGCCCTTCGATCAATGGCACGAGCCTGCTCATGGCCAGGCGGCTCGTCGAGGCGGGAGTGCCATACATCACCGTCTTCTGGTCGGAGGAGGATCCGGTGGTGTCGAAGAAGTGCGCCAGCGGCGGCGGCTGGGACACCCATGCCAACAACTTCAGCTGCCTGCGGGAGAATCTCCTCCCGGAGTTCGATCGGGCGTTCGCCGGTCTCGTCAGTGACCTCGACGACCGCGGTCTCCTCGATTCGACACTCTTGCTCGTGTCGAGCGAGATGGGACGGAAGCCGAAGATCGGTGATCCGCGGTCGGGGGGCCCGGGGGGCGCCGGACGCGACCATTGGACATCCTGCATGAGCGTCGTCATGGCCGGCGGCGGCATCCGCGGCGGCGTGGTCCATGGCCGCACCGATCCCCGCGGCGAATATCCGGAGGAGAAGGTGACCCCGGGCGACGTCGTGAAGACGGTCTACGCCGCGATGGGGATCGACGACCTCGAGGCGATCGACGGCCTCGGCCGCCCCTACAACCTCCTCGACGACGGCCGCGTCCTCCCGATCCTGTAGCTGCCGGCGGAAAGAGCCATCCGCGGCCGCGGGGTGGGAGCGGGTGTCTCGCGAGGGCTCAGCCGTCGGAGGCCGGATCGGCATCGACCGGCGCTAGCGCCCGGAAGAACCGCCCTGACCGGCCGACGAGGAGCGCGGGGAGGAGAACGAGGTCGCCAACGAGGGCCGCGGCGATGAGGATCGCCAGAAGCCAGGCGAAGCGGCTCGTCGGCGCAAACGAGCTCCAGGCGAACATGAGGATGCCGCACGCGCACACCACCGAGCTTTCGGTGAGCGCGGCTCCCGAATGCCGAAACGCGCCATGGATGGCAGCCACGCGTCGCTGGCGCCGGTCTCTCGGGTCTGCCCCGGCCGGTGCGGTGCGGAGCCCGCGGCGGAAGAAGGTGAGGAAGTGGAGGGTGCCGTCGATCGCCATCCCGAGCGCGATCGATGCGGTCATCACGCTGCCGATGTCGAGGGCCGTTCCCGCCCAGCCGAGAAACCCGAACATGAGGATCGTGGGGAACACGTTGGGGATCATCGAGACGAGCCCGGCCACGATCCCCCGCTCCACGGCGATCATCATCAGCGTGATGACGACGAAGGCGGAGATGAAACTTGAGAACAGGTCGGAGAGGAGCGTTTTCTGGATGGCGTTGATGAGCGGCATGGCGCCGGTGTAATCGGCGATCACGCCGCGATCCGGGCCGCCATGGGCGGCGATGATGGGGTCGATTCTGGAGCGGACCACGCCGAGGAAGTCACCGAAGTCGATGCCTGAGAGCGCCGAGGTCCGGGCCGTCACCCGCCACAGCTGCTCGCCCTCGACATTCCGCACGATCCGCATGTCGTCGAGGCCAGAGAGATTCTGCTGGAGCTTCCGGGCGGCGATCGATCGGGTCGCCTGGCCGCGGAGCCCGGAGCCGACGTCGAGGTCGGGGAGGAACGTGGCCGCCGAGAGGACGCCGCTGACGGCCGGCATGCCCGACAGCGCCTCCCCAACCTCGCGGACCATGTCGAGCCTCTCCGCCGGCCGGATGGGCGAATCGTCGGGGAACCGGAGCACGACCTCGACCGGCACCAGTGGCCCGATCGATTCCTCGAGCCAAGCGTAGTCGCGGATCACCCGACTGGCCGGCGTGAACAGCGTCTCGATGCTCACCGAGGCGCGGATCCGCGGGATCCCCACGGCGGCCACGGCCATCGCGATCATCCCGATCCAGACGATGCTTCCGGCATGACGGACCATAAATCGAGCGCAGGCATCCTCTGTGGCCATCGTCCGCTCGGCGGCTCCGCTCGACGGCCTGATCGGCCAGCGCTCGAAGATCCCGGGGATGACGAGGAACAGCATCCCGAGGGTGAGCATGACGCCGATCGCCGCGTGGAATCCAAACACGCGGATCGGCTCGAGCTCGCTCACCACCAGCGACACAAGCCCCACCGCCGTGGTGCCTGCAGAGAGGGCGCAGGGGAGCCAGCCCAAGCGGATCGCGCGCCAGGCGACCCCGTCGAGCCCGCCGTCGGCGAGCGCGTCGACGAGGTAGTTGGTGAGGTGGATCCCCCCCGAGACGCCGAGCGTGAGGACGAGCACCGGCATGACGATGAGGATCGGGTTCATCCGGTCGCCCCAGGTGGCGAGCCCCCAGAAGTTGAGCCCGACACAGGCCAGCGACACGAGAAAGACAAGCAAGGCATAGCGGAGACTGCGTAGCGACCACCAGGTGAGGAGGAGGATGACCACCGCCCCCGGGCCCCCGAACCAAAAAAAGCTCTCCATGCTCGCCTCGTCGACCGAAACGTTGTCGATGACCGGGCCGGCGAGGTGGAGCTCGCCCTCCGGCAGTGCCGTGACGCGCTCGAGCGTCTGGCGGATCCAGGCGACGGCGGCCCGCCGGTGGGTGAGCCCGACACGCGTGAAGGGGATCACCAGACAGGTCGTGCGGCCGTCGGGGCCGATCAGCACCCCGCGGAGCCGTTTCGTGGCCTCCTCGCTGGGGAGCGACAGCGGCGGATCGGTGAGCTTGGCCAGCGCCACGCCGCCGCTGGCAATCGGCTCAAACCACGGCTCGCCCCGCGCGTCCCTGGGGCCCTCGGGGCCGGCTGCCGCAGCGAGGAAGGCGTCGATCGCCGGGGCGTCGAGCGTGCAGCCGTCCCACGACGCGATCACGACGTCGCCACTTTGGAACTCGCCGGTGAACTTCTCGTAGGCCGCCCGCGGGGCGAACGACATCGGCACCCACTCCATCGGCGTCGTGGCGTCGACCTGGAGCACGCCGAGCGCCGCCGGCACCATCCATGGCGTGACGGCCAGAAGGCAGAGGATCGTCACCAGGCTCACCGGGAAGAGCCGGGAGGGCCACCGGCTGCGTGACGGCGGCAGGTCCCGATCGGTCATGGCCTTGGCGTAGGGGCGTTAGAAAGCGACAAAGAAGCTTTGAATGAACCCTGAATATAGCCGCCCGACAGGCCCGGTTCAGCCGCTCACCGGGGTTGCCGGCAGGCCCCGGCCTTGCCGTCGGGCTGCCGGGGCGTAGATTCGCGGGACCGGTGGGCGGTGTCCGTCCCCGGGCCGAATGCTTCCCCCACTCCAAGGACCGCCCCCATGCCGAAAAAGTCCGTCGCCGATCTCGACCCCCGGGGCAAGACGCTGCTGGTGCGCGTCGATTTCAACGTCCCGCAGGACGACTCCGGCGCGATCACCGATGATCGCCGGATCCGGATGGCCCTGCCAACGATTCGCTCGATCCTCGATCGCGGCGGCCGGGCGGTGCTCATGTCGCACCTCGGTCGCCCCGCCGGCAAGGGGACGGAGCCGGCCTTCTCGCTGGCCCCCGTCGCCAAGCGACTCGGCGAGCTCCTCGGACACCCGGTGGCCCTGGCAACCGACACCGGTGGGCCGGACAGCCACGCCAAGCTCGCTGCCCTCCCCGCCGGCGGTGTCCTCGTTCTCGAGAACGTCCGCTTCAACAAGGGGGAGAAGAAGGGGGACGATGCGGCCTACGTCGCCGGCCTGGCGACCCTCGCCGATGCGTATGTCAACGACGCCTTCGGCACCTGCCACCGCACCGAGGCGAGCATGCACGCCGTGCCGGTGGCGATGAAGCAGTCGGGCAAGCCGGCGGTCGTTGGATTCCTCGTCGAGAAGGAGATTCAGTATCTCTCCGACGCGATCGGCAAGCCGAAGCGTCCGTTCGTGGCGATCATCGGCGGCAAGAAGGTGTCGGACAAGATCGAGGTGATCAAGAACCTCCTGGCGATCTGTGATCATGTCCTCATCGGTGGCGCGATGGCGTACACCTTCTCGCTGGCCCAGGGGGGGAAGACCGGCAAGTCGCTCGTCGAGCCCGACAAGGTCGAGCTTGCCAAGCAGCTCCTCGCCAGCGGCGGCGCGAAGCTCGTCCTTCCGGTCGACACGCATTGTGCCGATGATTTTTCCGCCTCCGCCAACAAGCAGGTGGTGAAGGCGGGGGAGATCCCCGATGGCTTCGAAGGGCTCGATATCGGTCCGGCGACGGCGGCCGCCTACGCACGCATCATCCGCACCGCCGGCACGGTGGTCTGGAACGGCCCGATGGGGGTCTTCGAGATGCCGCCGTTCGACGCTGGCACGAAGGCGGTCGCCGATGCGGTGGCCGAAGCCACGACGGCCGGCGGCGTGACGATCATCGGTGGCGGTGACTCGGCCGCGGCGGTCGAGCAGCTTGGCTACTCCGACCGCGTTAGCCACGTGTCGACCGGTGGCGGGGCGTCGCTGGAGATGCTCGAGGGGAAGGCCTTCGAGACCGTGGCTGTCCTCGACGAGAAGTGAGCCTGCCGGAATCAAAAGCGACCGACCGTGCCCCCGGAGTCGGGGGCACGGTCGGCGTGCTGCTTCAGGTCATGCTCCCTGCCGCGAGGGCAGGGGAGCGGGGTCAGAGGCCGGCCGTTTCGCCCGGGCGGGCCGCGGGACGGCCCAGAGCCAGGGCGACACCGGCGACGTGATCCCGATCGGCGCGGGAGAGGCGGGCCATCGGCACCGTCGTATAACGGCCGGTCGCTTTCAGGATCCGCACCCGGTCGGCATGGACCTCGACGAGCCGCCCCTCGGTGCCGTGACGGCCGGTATCGTCGCGCCATTCCCGCAGCGGCTGGCCGGGGGTGTGGAGGGTGTTGGCCTCAAACGGATCGGATTCCGCCGGGGCTTCTTCCTTGAGCGGATCCCCTTCAAATCCCGGATCCCCTTCAAATCCCGGATCCCCTTCCTCAAGCGGATCCCCTTCCTCGAGCGGCTCGTCAACGGGGGCGTCGTCCATCGGTTCCTCGGTTGCCGGCTCGAAGCCGGAGTCATCCGAGGCCGGGGCGCCGCTGTCGTCACCGAAGTCGTCTGCCGGCATCTCGTCGCCGTTGTCCATCGGCTGCTCGGGGATTCCGAAATCGTCGTCGCTGGCGCCAGGCGCTTCGAAGGCGTCGCTCGGGGGGAGGCTGTCCTCGGTGGCCCGGGGAGTTTCGAACGCCTCCGATTCGTCCGCCGGGGCCTCGTCGAAGAGGTTGCGGCGCTTCGGCTGGGGCGTGCTGTCCACGTCCGCGCCATCGGCGACCGGTTCGTCGGTTGCGTTCATGTCAGCCGGCGTCTCGGCGCGCTCGAAGGCCTCGGCTTCCTCCATCGTCTCGGCGGGGGGCTCGTCGGTCGCCGTCTCGGCGGTGTCCCCCTGCACGGTCTTCGGTTCCCACGGCTCGAGCACGGAGGAGGCTGGCGCGTCGGCCGGGCCCGGCTGGGCTGCCGCGGCAGGATCGCCAGAGGTGGTCGCCGCCGTGCCGGGGAGTTCGAGCGATGTCGGGCTCTCCGCTTCCGGTGTGGCCTCGACGCGCGTGTTCACGTCGCGCGTGGGGCGCGCAGGGATGGCGATGGGCCGCTCTGTCCGCACAGGGACTTCGCCATTGTCGATGACGTCGGATGCCGGCGTCGGCACGCCGATCACCGACCCGCCGTCGATCACCGTTCCCTCGAAGACGGTTCCCTCGATGACCGTTCCCTCGAAGGCCATGCCAGTGTTGGCGGAAGATTCACCCTGGCAGGGATCACAGGCGCAATCCCCGGCGTCGATCGAGCCCTCCTCGACGATCGTCGCCTCATCGATGATCGATCCTTCGACCGGACCGGTCGTGATCCACGAGTCGAGGATCACCTCGGCGGGCGGCGCGGCGAAGACAGCAAACGGGGAAGGCGCGCCGAGCGGACGGTCGTCGATGACGATGGCGCCTGCCCAGCCGGGGAACGGCCCCCCTGCGCCACACGGCGGCGGGAGCGCGGGGCCCCAGGCTACGGGCATGGCATGACGGTGGTGGTGGTGCCACCAGCCCGCCACGGCGGAGTCGATCGGGATCCAGAGCGTGAGCACGCCCACAAGCAGGCCATGGAAACATCGTCGCAAGGAACACCTCGTTCGTGCGGGGGAGAAAACAGGAGGTCCGCGCCAGAGACCGGAGCCCTCCGGCCCGGGGCGCCACGACCGGATGCGGCGCGGCAGCGGGGCACAGGAGACCGACGGTCCCGAAAGCGTTCGCCGGCTCCCCTCCCTGGTCAGCCGACGCGGCGCGTATGCTACCGGCGGGATCAGGCCGGTCGCAAACACCCGGGAAGCGCCTCCTGCGAACCGCTCCAGGGGCCCGGAAAAACGAGAAAGGCCGTGGTGGCTTGCGCCACCACGGCCCTCGTGGATCGAACAGGTCGCCGCCTGCGAGCGGGGTAGATCGCTGCGAGAATGATGCGGATTGGGTCTGGGGCAAGCCCCGGACTTTTCTGGGAATCCGGATCAACGCTTTGGGTTTGGCACCTCCGACGGAACGCGGCAACCGAATGTTCGAAGTTCGGTGTCACCAGGGCGGCCTTGGGCGGTCCTCCCCGGTGGCGGCCGCCGGAAGGATCCGGCGACAGAAGAGTTTTCGTCAGACCGTCGGGGGGCCTTGAGTCGATTTCCAGCCTGCCCCTCTTTCCGGCATCTCCGTTTCACCCCGCACCATCCGGCCGGACACCACGTCCGCCATGCTCGACCCATGACCGAACGCCAGATCACCTCCGCCCCCCACGGCCATCTCCTCACCAACGCCGGGGTCTGGACTGGCGACGGAGAGTGGCTGGTGTACGACATCCGCTCGGATGCCGCCGGGGCAAGTTTCGACGGGACGCGGATCGAACGGGTCGAGGTGGCGACCGGGCGGGTCGAGGTGCTCTACGAGTCGATCGAGGGTGCCTGCTGCGGCGTCGTCACGGTGAGCCCCGTCGACGACCGGGTGGTGTTCATCCTCGGCCCCGAGCATCCCACCGCCGACTGGTGTTACGGCCCCGCCCGTCGCCGCGGCGTGATCGTCCGCTCGGGCGCTCCCGGAGTCATCGAGCCCCTCGACGCCCGCGATCTCGTCCCCCCGTGCACACCCGGAGCGCTGCGGGGGGGCACCCATGTCCATCAGTTCTCCCCCGATGGCCGGCTGGTGAGCTTCACCTATGAAGACGCGCTCCTCGACACGGCGGCCGGCGCCGCCGGGCACCAGCGCAATCTCCGCGCGGTGGGGGTGAGTGTCTGTGGTCGGCCGGTGACGGTGCCGCGCTCCCATCCCCGCAACCACGACGGCAACGCCTGGAGTGTCCTCGTCACCGAGCTCGAGGACGAGCCTGCCTGCGGCAGTGACGCGACCAGCCGCGCTTGCGAGGAGGCCTGGATCGGCGCCGCCGGATACCGCCGCTCCGACGGCAGCCGACAGCAGCGGGCCCTCGCCTTCCAGGGAACGGTTGTCACGCCGGACGGTGAAGCGATCAGCGAGGTGTTCGTCGTCGACCTCCCCGACGCCGACGCGCCGGCCGGAGGCCTCGACACTCCCGGGAACGGCCCGTTGGTGGGAACACCAACGACGCGGCCGCATCCTCCGGCGGGAGTCGTCCAGCGCCGGCTCACGTTCACGGCGCGGCGCGTCCATCCCGGGATCCAGGGGCCGCGGCACTGGCTGCGGTCGAGCCGCGATGGGGATCGGATCGCGTTTCTTGCCCGCGATGAGATCGGCATCGTGCAGCTGTTGACCGTCAGCCCGCTCGGGGGCGAGCCGCGGCCGCTGACGCGTCTCCACGCGAGTATTGAAAGCGCCTTCACGTGGAGCCCTGCCGGCGACCGGCTGGCGTGCGTCATCGACGGCAGCGTTTGCCTCGTCGACGCGCGGGACGGAGAGATCTCGAGGCTCACGGCCCGAGCCGGAGAGCCAGGGCCGCGCCCGGAGGCGTGCGTCTTCTCCCCCGACGGCCGCCGCGTGGCCTATGTGCGGCGGGTCGACAGCCCGGCAGGGGAGTTCAATCAGCTGTTCACGGTCGATGTGCCCGACTGAAGAGGGCGCAGAGGAGGTTTCGATGGTGCGACGGGAAAAGGGGGCTGGGATGAGGGCCTTGGGGGCGATCGGAGCCGCGGTAGCGATGATGGCGGCGTGGTGGGGAATGACCGCCGGTGCCGCTCCCCCCGGCGTGGTCATCGACCACCTGCCGGCGGAGGGGAGGCAGTATGTCGGGTCGCCGTCGATCGCGGAACTCTCCGACGGCACGCTCATCGCGTCGCACGATCACTTCGGGCCGGGCAGTTCTGAGTGGACAAGCGCCCTCACGGCAGTGTTTTCCAGTGCCGACGATGGCGAGACCTGGACACGGATCGCGACGATCGACGGCGCCTTCTGGTCGAACCTCTTTGTTCACTCAGACGCCTTGTGGCTGATGGGGCCGACCCACCACCACGGGCCGCTCGTCATCCGCCGCAGCGACGATGGTGGCCGGACATGGACCGTGCCGGAGGACGCGCGGACGGGGTTGCTTGCCGAGGGAGCATGGCACACCGCGCCGATGCCGGTGCTCGAGCACGAAGGCAGGCTTTGGCGCGCCGTCGAGGAGGCCTCCGGCGGGACAGAATGGGGGAAGCGTTACAGCCCGCTGATGCTCTCCGCGCCGGCGGGAAGCGATCTCCTCGATCGGGCGAATTGGCGCTTCACCAACCTCGTGCCCCGCGATCCGGCCTGGCTCGACGGCCGCTTCGTCGGCTGGCTCGAGGGGAACGCTGTCGCCGATGCTGCCGGGAACATCCTCGACATCCTCCGCGTCGAGGCCGGCCCACTCGCTCCGGGCGGGGTCGAGCAGGCGGCGATCGTGACGGTCAGCGCCGACGGCACGACGGCAGCCTTTGATCCGGCCACAGGGTTCATCCCATTCCCCGGTGGCGCGAAGAAGTTTGCCATCCGCCGCGATCCCGAGTCTCTCGCCGCGGGGAATGCGCCAGTGTGGTGGTCGCTTGCGAGTGCTGCCCCGCCGACCCTCGCCGGAAAGGGGAAGCCGGCCTCGGTGCGCAACACGCTGGCGCTACTGCGCTCGACGAACCTGCGGGACTGGGAATTGCGGAGCATTCTCCTCCATCATCCCGACGTCAGCCGGCACGCCTTTCAGTACGTCGACTGGATCGTCGCAGGCGACGATCTCCTGGCTGTCAGCCGGACGGCGCACGACGACGACGGGAGCGGGGCCCACAACGCCCACGACGCGAACTACCTCACCTTCCACCGGTTCACCGGTTTCCGCGAGCGATCGCGGGCCTCGTCGGTTGTCGATCCGGCAACGCTCGGGTGGTGAGCCGCGTCATGGCTCCATGAGGTAGCGGATGAGGTCGCGGGCCTCGGCGTCGTCGAGCCGATCGAGGAGCCCCTCTGGCATCAGCGACACGCCGCCGTCGATCACCCTCTCGACGTCGGCAGTGGGCACGGTCTCCTCGCCGGTCGGCGTCCGCAAAACGAGCAGCTCACTTGTCCGCCTCACGATGATCCCGGAAAGCACGCGGCCGTCATCGAGGAGCACCTGCTTCATCGAATAGTCGGGGGAGACCGTGGCGCTCGGGGTGACGATGTTCGTGAGGAGATAATCGAGGTCGGCTCTCCCCGAGCCGCTCAGGTCGGGGCCGAGGCCGCCCCCCTCGCCGTGCATCCGGTGGCAGGCGGCGCACTGTCGCTGCCAGACGCTCCGGCCTGCGGCCGGATCGGCGGCGGCGAGGTGCTCGGGCGTGAGCTGGGCCTTCCAAGCGTCGATGGGCGAGGCGCCTGTGGGAACCGCAGGGCCGGGCGTGCCCCGGGGGGCGACGAGGGAGGCGACACGGGCCCGCAGCGCCCCGTCGCCGAGCCCGCCGAGTTGCCGGACGAGGAGGGGCGTGAGCGTGTCGCGCGGCAGATCACCCCGCTCGATCAACTCGACGAGAGTCCTGCCCCACGAGGCCCGCGAGGCAAGCGCCGAAAGCGCCGCGTCGCGGGCCGCGGGGGCGAGATGGGGAAGCGCTTCGAGGAGCCGGTGGGCGTCACCGTCGGCGCCAGCGACGAGCAGGCCGCGAATGGCCGCGAGCGCCAGCCCCGGGACGCCGAGATTCTCCCTCGCGAGCCCGGCGGCCTTGTCGGCGCGGACGTCGACCAGCGCCTCGAGTGCCAGGCTGCGGCGGGCATCTGGGAGTGAGGGATCGCCAACGACGGCCGAGAGCCTGCTGATGCCACGGCGGTCCCCGAAGAGGGCGTCGAGTTGGGCTGCGCTGTCGGCGAGGCGCGGCTGCCGCGGGTCGTCTGTGGGAATCTCCGCGACCGCGGCACGCACCTCCTCCAAGCCCGCCGGAGAATCGACACGGTGCTTTCCCCGCCACCCGGCGAGGAGCCCGGCGAGGCAGTCGTCGAGACCGGGGGCCCCCTCTTCGGACGCCGCCGCGAGGAGGCGTGGCAGTGTGGGACGGGCATCGGCCCCCGTCAGACGGCGCGCGATCGCGCGCCGCAGCCCCGGCCAGTGGGATTCCTCCGCGCCGGGCACGCAAGCCGCCCGCCAGACGGCGATTATGCCGTCGGGGTCCGCAACGAATGCGGGGAGGAGGCCGACCCAGAGCATCGCGCCGAGATCGTGGTGATCGCCCCCCAGCGCCCGTGGAGCCGGGTCGGCGCGGCCGACAGGTGGCGCGGCCACGCTCCCGAACTCCGTCTTCGCGACAAGCTCCGCCGCGATACGCGCTCGCCGGATCGGCGGGAGTCGCGAAACAACGCAGGCCAGCGCCAGCCGCACCTCGGGATCGGTCTCGGTGATGGCGAGGCGCTCGAGGGCGTCGAGGGCGCAAGCGCTTGGTCGCTCGTCGGCCGTGGGCCTGTCACCGAGGACGGTGTCGAGCGGCCAGGCGTCCGAGAGGAGCCGCAGGGCCCAGCAGCGGAGCGCCGGCTCAGGGTCTTCGAGCAGCGACAACAGACTCGGTTCGTCGATCCGTTGCAGGGCCCACAGGGCCCACAAAGCGCGGAGCCGAAGGGTGACTGTGTCGCCGTGCGCGACGAGGTCTTCGAGCCCCGGCACGATTGGCTCAAGCTCGACGTTGAGGTCACCGGCGGCTTGTCGGTCAGCGAGGAGGTGGGTTGCCATGCGGGCATGCCAGCGATCGGCGGTGAGGAGCCGGACGAGATCCGCCGCGGGCAGGGCCTGCAAATCCGTGCCGGCCGCGACGGCGGGGGGCAGGGCGTCGTCTGCCACGAAGCTGAAGCGGTAGATCCGGCCGCTCGTGCGATGGACGCCCGTCCCCTCGTGGCATTCGCCGGTGTCGCTCCAGTCGAGCACTGCCACGCGGCGGCCGGGGAGTTCGAGGAGGTCGGTGCCGCGGAAGAAGGGATCGCCAAACCGGGCTAGGTCGGGCTCGTGACGCCCGACGAGGCCGGTGGGCTCGGCGTCGAGCCGGTCGACGTTGATCCGCCGGCCATGGAGGTTGAGCGTGAGCAGCCGGCCACGGAGGGCTGTCGGCCAGCCCGGTTCGTCAGGCACGATCACGCAGCCGGTGTGGGCATGGCCCCCGCCGTGGGCATCGGCGCGGCCATCGCGCGACTCGGTCCAGTGCCGTCCCGAGTCGAAGTGGTCGTGGTCGGCGTGGGGCCCGAGCGGCTCGAGGATCCAGGGATGGGGCTCGACGGTGTGGGAGCGGGCGTAATGGGCGCCGGGAAGGACGCGCCACAGGTGGCCATTGACGGTGTTGGT
>Ga0164295_10002183_pt1 | contig 16261 bp, 7 predicted proteins | sample GEODES006metaG_FD_111798 | JGI IMG/M metagenome (GOLD analysis project Ga0164295, IMG submission 111798) | Oligotrophic lake water microbial communities from Sparkling Lake, Wisconsin, USA - GEODES006 metaG | ecosystem: Environmental > Aquatic > Freshwater > Lake | place: USA: Sparkling Lake... | reverse complement strand
TCGTGGGAATTTGGTGGGAACTGTTAACCATCCGCAACATCGCATTTGTCCGTGCACTTTCGTTGAACCGGTACTCTAGAGCCGTGCAACGCTCGTTTGGCGCGTCACTCAGCAAACTTTCAGCCCGGGGTAGGTGGACCCTCGGGGCGCCTCCGCATTCGCTGTTGGCCGCAGGTGTCATCGTCGGAGTGGCATGGCTGCCCACGGGCTGCGGTTCGGGTGCGGATCTGGTGAGCACCGTTGCATTGCCGTCCCAGCAGTCCACCGGAACCGCTGACGGGGTTGACATGGGCTTGACGACGGAGGCCGGCCCCCAGTCCGGCAAGCTGGTCCTGACTCCGGCCCAACGCGGGTATCTCGAGGACCTCACCGCGGCCGGTGTCCACCCCTCCAGCGAGTTACGCGCCCTCAGTATCGGTTCTTATGTGTGCCAGGCCCGTGGCGCCGGGCAGGGCGACGAGGCGGTCCGGGATTATGTGGCTCCGATGGTTCGCAGTGACGTCGCGGAATCCAATGCCTCAGCACCTCAGTCGGCCTCTGTCATCCAGGCGGATGCCGCCATCGACGACTACATCCGCATAGCCGGCCAGCGACTCTGCTGAGATATGGCCCGCAAGTCCCGAAAGACTGACCGCCGCAGGCGCCACCGGATTCTCGCCCTGATCGCCGCCGCAGCGGTCGCCGTCATGGTGGCGTTGGTGGTGGCGATCATCGTGATAGTGGTGCGTCGGCCCGAACCGGCCACGACGGCTATCCCGCCAACCGCCGTGCCACCCACCGGCCAGCCCGGATACAAGCCGCGCCCGGCATTCCAGGACGCCAGTTGCCCCGATGTGGACATGATCGCAATCCCGGGGACCTGGGAGTCGTCGCCGACCGATGATCCGCTCAACCCGACACAGTTCCCAATCGCGTTGCTGCGCAGCGTAACCGGACCAATCACGGAACAGTTCGGCCGCGACCGGGTCGAGGTCTACACCGTCCCGTACATCGCCCAGTTCCACAATCCGTTGTCAGCAGACAAGCAGACGTCCTATAACGACAGTCGCGCTGAGGGCACCCGGGCCGCTGTTGCGGCAATGACCGCGATGAATGACCGCTGCCCGTTGACCAGTTTCGTGCTGGTCGGTTTCTCCCAGGGCGCGGTGATCGCCGGGGATATGGCCAGCGATATCGGCAACGGACGCGGTCCAGTCGATGAGGACCTCGTCCTGGGTGTCACTCTGATCGCCGACGGTCGCCGATACCCGGGTGAAGGTCTCGACATCGGCCCCAACCCGCCGGGTCAGGGTGCCGAGATCACCCTGGCCGAGGTTCCGACCCTGTCGGCATTGGGTCTGACGATGAGCGGTCCACGACCGGGCGGCTTCGGCGCCCTCAACAACCGGACCAACCAGATCTGCGGGGCCGGCGATCTGATCTGCGCCGCCCCGCAGTCCGCCTTCAACATCACCAACCTGCCGGAGACTCTCGGGGTGCTGGCCGGTGGTGCCGGACAACCGGTGCACGCGATGTACAACACGCCGGAGTTCTGGAACCTCGACGGCCAAACGTCGACGTCGTGGACACTGAATTGGGCGCGTGACCTGATCGAGAACGCTCCTCGGCCGCCGCACGGTTAGTCCGGCGCGCCGACGGCAATGCGATTTGGCTACGGCACACCAGTGGGACTAACATTAAGAAGTAAATAAGACCTGATGAAAGCCCGTCTGACGGGGACCGCCGACGGCGCTCTGCGGGACCGCCGCCTACCGCGGCCCGACACGGAATGTGTTCTGACAGGAGAGTGGTATGCCGTTCCATAACCCGTTTATCAAGGACGGACGGATCACCTTCCCCGAGGGCGCCAGCCTGGTCAAGCATGTCGAGCGGTGGGCCAAGGTGCGCGGCGACAGGCTCGCCTACCGTTTTCTGGACTTCTCTACCGAGCGTGATGGTGTTGCACACGACCTGCGCTGGGCCGACTTCAGTATTCGCAACCGCGCAGTGGCCGCCCGTTTGCAACAGGTGACGCAACCCGGCGATCGGGTGGCGATCCTGTGTCCGCAGAACCTGGAGTACCTCATCGCGTTCTTCGGAACGCTGTACGCCGGCCGGATCGCGGTTCCGCTGTTCGACCCGTCCGAACCCGGCCACGTCGGTCGGCTGCACGCCGTACTGGACAACTGTGAGCCGTCGGCGATCTTGACGACCACCGAGGCCGCCGAAGGGGTTCGCAAGTTCTTCCGTACCCGCCCGGCTAAGGAACGCCCCCGCATCATCGCTGTGGATGCGGTGCCCGATGAGGTCGGTGCCGCCTGGGTACAGATGGATGTCGATCTCCAGACCATCGCCTACCTGCAATACACCTCCGGATCCACCCGAATCCCCACCGGTGTGCAGATCACCGAACAGAATCTCGCCACCAACGTGGTGCAGGTGATCGAGGCACTCGAGGGAGAGGAAGGCGACCGCGGCGTGAGCTGGCTGCCGTTCTTCCACGACATGGGCCTCATCACCGCTCTGTTGTCGCCGATGATCGGCCACTTCTTCACCTTCATGACGCCGGCAGCGTTCGTGCGTAGGCCAGGCCGCTGGATTCGCGAAATGGCCCGTAAGCCCGAAGACGAGGGTGGCGTCATCTCGGTCGCCCCGAACTTCGCGTTTGACCATGCAGCGGCACGCGGCGTGCCCCGCGACGGTGAGCCGCCGCTGGACCTGTCCAACATCAAGGCGATCCTCAACGGCAGTGAGCCGATCTCGGCGGCCACCGTGCGACGGTTCAACGAGGCGTTCGAGCCGTTCGGGTTTCCTGCCCGAGCCATCAAACCGTCTTACGGCCTTGCCGAGGCGACACTGTTCGTGTCCACCACTCCGGCCGGTGAATCGCCCAAGATCGTTACCGTCGACCGCGACGAACTCAACGCGAATCGCTTCATTGAGGTGCCCGAGGATTCACCCAACGCCGTAGCCCAGGCGTCGGCCGGCAAGATCGGCGTGGCGGAGTGGGCCGTGATCGTCGACTACGAGACCGCAAGTGAGTTGCCCGACGGGCAGATCGGCGAGATTTGGATCAGTGGCCCGAACATGGGCACCGGCTACTGGAACAAGCCCGAGGAGACCATCGCGACCTTCCAGAACATCCTCAAGTCCCGGACAGATTCGTCACATGCACAGGGCTCGGATGACGCCGCGATATGGGTGCGCACCGGAGATCTTGGTGCTTACCACGAGGGCGACCTCTATATCACCGGCCGCGTCAAAGACCTCGTCATCATCGATGGCCGCAATCACTATCCGCAGGACCTTGAGTACTCCGCCCAAGAGTCCAGCAAGGCAGTTCGCACGGGTTTTGTCGCGGCGTTCTCGGTGCCGGCCAACCAACTGCCCGACGCGGTGTTCGACAATGCTCACTCGGGTCTCAAGCGCAATCCCGATGACTCCTCCGAGCAGTTGGTCATTGTGGGCGAGCGGGCAGCTGGCTTCCACAAGATGGAAGTCGAGCCGATCGCCGATGCCATTCGCGCGGCGATCGCGGTCCGGCATGGTGTGACCGTGCGTGATGTGCTGATGACGCCGGCCGGGGCGATCCCGCGCACCTCCAGCGGCAAGATCGGTCGTCGCGCGTGCCGCTCGGCGTACTTGGACGGCAGCCTCCACAGCGGGAAGATCGCCAACGCCTTCCCCGACGAGGTGGAATGACGATCGAAGGCCCCGCGGCTGACGCACCTACCCCGTCTGATGCGTCCGACTCCCTGGAACTCGACGAACCGATCGCTGCCGCACGCGGCAACCCTGACGCACCCGGAAACCCTGTCGTACCCGAGAACCCTGACGCACTCGGAAAGGAACTGAGTCCCGCCCGCACCGATATGTCGGTGCCCGAAATGCGCGGCTGGCTGCGTAACTGGGTGGCAGAAGCCACCGGCCAGTCACCCGATTCAGTCGACGAGTCCACTCCGATGGTTGAACTGGGGCTGTCGTCGCGGGACGCCGTGGCGATGGCGAGCGATATCGAGGATCTGACCGGGGTAACCCTGACCGCGACGGTCGCCTTCCGGCATCCGACGATCGAGTCGCTGGCGACGGTGATCGTCGAGGGCGAGCCGGAACTCGAAGCGATAGATCCCGACGAGGACTGGTCCCGCACCCGTGACGTTGCCGATATCGCGATCGTCGGTCTGGCGACCCGGTTCCCCGGCGATATGAATACTCCCGATGCAATGTGGGAGGCGTTGCTTGAGGGCCGCGACGCCATCACCGATCTGCCCGAGGGTCGCTGGGCGGAATTCATGGACGAGCCCCGGTTGGCCGAACGGATCGCCAAAGCCCGCACGCGCGGGGGATACCTCGCCGACCTCAAGGGTTTTGATGCCGAATTCTTCGCATTGTCGAAGATGGAGGCGGACAACCTTGATCCGCAACAGCGGATGGCCCTCGAACTGACCTGGGAGGCCCTTGAGGGCGCCCACATCCCGGCTTCGAGTTTGCGGGGTCGCAGCGTCGGCGTGTTCGTCGGCAGCTCCACCAACGATTACAGCTACCTGGCGATGATGGATCCGCGCACCGCGCATCCATACGCGATCACCGGCACCGCAAGTTCGATCATCGCCAACCGCGTCTCCTACTTCTTCGATTTCCGCGGGCCGTCGGTGGCCGTCGACACCGCCTGTTCGTCATCGCTGGTGGCCGTGCACCAGGGTGTTCAGGCGTTGCGGGCCGGTGAGGCAGATGTCGTGGTGGCAGGCGGGGTGAACGCCCTGGTGACTCCGGCCGTGACGCTGGGCTTCGACGAGGTCGGCGGCGTGCTGGCACCCGACGGACGGATCAAATCGTTCTCCGCCGACGCCGACGGCTACGCCCGCTCGGAGGGAGCGGGCATGCTCGTACTCAAGCGACTCGACGACGCCCGCCGCGACGGCGACGAGATCCTGGCCGTCATCGCCGGCACCGCGATCAACCATGACGGCCGATCCAACGGCATGCTGGCACCCAACCCTGACGCCCAAGCCGATGTGCTCCGCCGGGCCTATCGCGACGCCGGGATCAACCCGCGCACCGTCGATTACATCGAGGCACACGGCACCGGGACCATCCTGGGCGACCCGATCGAAGCCGATGCGCTCGGACGTGTTGTGGGCCGCGGCCGCGACGCCGATCAACCCGCACTGCTCGGTGCGGTCAAGTCCAATGTCGGGCACCTTGAGTCAGCCGCCGGTGCTGCCAGCCTGGCAAAAGTGGCACTGTCGTTGCACCACAACAAGATTCCAGCCTCGATCAACTACACCGGTCCCAACCCCTATATCGACTTCGACGCCATCCGGCTTCGGGTGGTCGAGACCGCCACCGATTGGCCGCGCTACAGCGGACACGCCATCGCCGGTGTGTCCGGCTTCGGTTTCGGCGGCGCCAACGCACATTTGGTCTTGCGCGAGGTACTGCCCGAAGATCTCATCGAACCTGAACCGGAGGCCCAACCTCAACTGGACCAACCGGCAGCGTCTGAGGCCGATGCCGTGTACGTCGGTGGCGTCCGGATGGATGAGTACGGCGAGTTCATCGACACTGAAGACAGTGGTGGATATGGCGCGGATGACTATGACGATAGTGACGTCACCGAGCCCGAACCTCCCGGTCTCACCGATGAGGCATTGCGACTATTGGCGATCGCCAGAGACGAACTCGACGCCGAGGAAATCTCCGTTCCCGTTGTACCGCTTGCAGTTTCAGGGTTTTTAACCTCACGCAAGAGAGCGACCGCGGCCGAACTCGCCGACTGGATCGACAGCCCCGCCGGCCGGGCTTCGTCACTGGAGTCAATCGGTCGCTCGCTGTCCCGGCGCAATCACGGTCGCTCCCGTGCGGTTGTGATGGCCCGCGACCACGATGAGGCCGTGAAGGGCCTGCGTGCAATCGCCGACGGTAAGTTGAGCCCGCTGGTCTACAGCGCTGACGGTCCGGTCACCAACGGCCCAGTGTGGGTGCTAGCCGGGTTCGGTGCCCAGCACCGCAAGATGGGCAAGAGCCTCTACCTGCGTGACGAAATCTTTGCCGACTGGATCAACAGAGTCGACGCCCTGATCCAGGACGAGCTCGGCTACTCGATCGTTGAACTGATTCTCGACGATGCGCAGGACTATGGCATCGAGACCACCCAGGTCACCATCTTCGCCATCCAGGTGGCGCTGGGAGAGTTGCTGCGCCACCACGGCGCGAAACCTGCTGCGGTGGTTGGTCAGTCACTGGGCGAGGCCGCTGCGGCATACTTCGCCGGCGGCCTGTCACTGGCTGACGCCACCCGCACCATCTGCGCGCGGTCGCACCTGATGGGTGAGGGCGAGGCGATGCTCTTCGGCGAGTACATCCGCCTGATGGCACTGGTCGAGTACTCGGCTGACGAGATCACCGGAGTATTCACCGACTTCCCCGACCTTGAAGTGTGCGTCTACGCCGCGCCGACCCAGACCGTGATCGGCGGGCCGCCTGAGCAGGTGGATGCGATCATCGCCCGCGCCGAGGCGGAAGGGAAGTTCGCCCGCAAGTTCCAGACGAAGGGCGCCAGCCACACCACCCAGATGGATCCCCTACTGGGGGAGTTGGCAGCCGAGTTGCAGGGCATCACTGCTCATCCGCTGAAGATCGGCTACTTCTCCACAGTGCACGAGGGCGGCTATATCAGGCCGGGTGGCGAGCCGATCCACGGCGTCGACTATTGGAAGAAGGGTCTGCGGCACAGCGTCCACTTCACCCAGGGTATCCGCAACGCCGTCGACAACGGGTACACCACCTTCCTCGAACTCGCGCCGAATCCGGTGGCACTCATGCAGGTCGGCCTGACCACGGCCGCCGCCGGACTTCATGATGCTCAGCTGATCGCCACTCTCGCCCGCAAAGAGGATGAGGTTGAGTCGGTGGTAGCGGCGATGGCGCAGCTCTACACCTACGGTCACGACCTTGATTTTGCGACGCTGTTCACCCCGGCGTCGGGCCCGGAAGACTATGCGGACATACCGCCGACACGTTTTAAGCGCAAGCCGCATTGGTTGAACGCGCATTTCTCAGCGGACGGTTCTGGGATTCTTCCCGGCACCCATGTGGCAATGCCGGATGGTCGGCACGTGTGGGAGTACGCGCCGCAGGGCGAGACGGATCTGGCCGCGCTGGTGAAAGCCGCTGCGGTACAGGTGCTTCCGGATGCTTCCCTGACTGCTTCTGAGCAACGCGCGGTCGCAGGCGATGGGGCCCGATTGGTGACGACACTCACCCGTCACCCCGGTGGGGCCTCCGTCCAGGTGCATGCCCGGATCGACGAGTCGTTCACCTTGCTCTACGACGCCATTGTCAGCCGATCCGGTGCGGTGCCGAGCTTGCCTGATGCGGTGGCCACCGGTGTCGCGGTGAGCTCTTCGACGGCGGTGGTCGAGTCGGTCGACGAGAGCCCCGACGCCGATATCCTGCACGACAATCTTGCCGCCGGCGCCGGAATAACCGCCAGCCTGGGCAAGTGGTCCAAGGATTCCGTAGAGACGGTGCACGACCGGCTGTCGACGATCGTCGGCAGCGCCATGGGTTATGAACCCGAGGACCTTCCGTGGGAGGTTCCGCTGATCGAACTCGGGTTGGACTCGCTGATGGCGGTGCGCATCAAGAATCGCGTCGAGTACGACTTTGATCTGCCGCCGATCCAGTTGACCGCGGTCCGTGACGCGAACCTCTACGCCGTCCAGAAGCTGATCGAGTACGCGATCGACAATCGCGAGGCGGTGTCCAAGCTCCACGAGCACCAGAAGGCGCTCACCCCGGATGAGATCGCCGCTGAGCAGGCCGCGATCGCCGCCGGCGAGGTGCCGCCGGAACTGGCGGCCAAACTTGCCGCGAAACATCCCGAACTCCATTCGGATGTGCCGCCGCCGCCAACGAATCCGGCTGGTCCCGACGCGCCAACGGAACCCCCTGCTGACTCCGCGGCTGCTGCCGTTGGAAGGGCGCTCAGCCAGCAGGCGGTTGTCGAGGCCCTCGGCACCGACGTCCCGCCACGGGAGGCTGCCGAGCGAATCACCTTTGCCACCTGGGCCATCGTCACCGGTAAATCACCGGGTGGCATTTTCAATCAGCTGCCGAAAATCGAGGACGAGACCGCGGCCAAGATCGCCGCGCGACTCTCCGAGCGGGCCGAGGGCACCATCACCGCCCAGCAGGTGAAGGCCGCCACGACCATCGAGGAACTGGCTACCGACGTCCGCGAGTACCTCGAGGCTGGTGAACTCGAGGGGTTCGTGCGCACCCTGCGGGCGCCCAAAGAAGGCACCGACAGCGTGCCGATATTCGTGTTCCACCCTGCCGGTGGTTCAACGGTCGTTTACGAACCACTGATCAAACGACTGCCGCCGGACAACCCGGTATACGGACTCGAACGGGTCGAAGGTTCCATCGAGGAACGGGCCAGGCAGTACGTGCCCAAGCTTCTGGAGATCGGCGGCACGGGCCCGTTCATCCTGGCCGGCTGGTCCCTGGGCGGGGCGCTCGCCTACGCCTGCGCGGTCGGACTCAAACGCGCCGGCGTCGATGTGGCGTTCGTCGGGCTGATCGACACGGTTCGTGCCGGAGAGGAAGTTCCGCAGACCAAAGAGGAGATCCGCGCCCGCTGGGACCGCTACGCGCTGTTCGCGCAGCGAACCTTCAACGTGGAGATCCCGGCAATCCCCTACGAGCAACTCGAGAACCTCGACGACGACGGGCAGGTTCGTTTCGTGCTCGACGCCGTCAAAGCCAGCGGTGTGAACATTCCGGGCGGCATCATCGAACATCAACGGACCTCGTATCTGGACAACCGCGCGCTGGACACCGCCAACATCGAACCGTTCGACGGGCATGTGACTCTCTACATGGCCGACCGCTATCACGATGATGCGATCATGTTCGAACCGCGCTACGGCATCCGTCAGCCGGACGGCGGATGGGGCCGGTTCGCACCCGATCTGGAGGTCGTGCCGATCGGCGGTGAGCACATTCAGGCGATCGACGAGCCCTACATTGCCAAGGTGGGCGCCCACCTCAGCGAGGCAATCACCCGTATTCAGGGCGAAGCGATCGAAGTGCAGCAGAAGATCCCAGCGCAGGAGAAGTAGCCGCAGTGACCGAGAAGACGAACGTCGAACTGCTAGCCGAGTTGCGCGAAAAACTCGAGCAGGCATCCGAACCCGGCGGTGCGGCCGCGGCCGCTAAGCGCGACAAGCGTGGCATTCCCAGCGCCCGAAACCGGATTCACGCACTGCTCGACCCGGGCAGCTTCCTGGAGATCGGCGCATTGGCCCGCACCCCGGGTGACCCTACGCCCTTTACGGCGACGGTGTAGTCACCGGGCACGGCACCATCAATGGTCGGCCGATCGGCGTCTTCTCACATGACCAGACGGTGTTCGGTGGCTCGGTGGGCGAGATGTTCGGCCGCAAGGTTGCCCGTTTGATGGAGTGGGTCGCCATGGTCGGCTGCCCCATCGTCGGCATCAACGACTCCGGCGGAGCCCGCATCCAGGACGCGGTCACCTCGCTGGCCTGGTACGCCGAACTGGGCGCCCGCCACGAACTGCTCTCCGGTGTGGTGCCGCAGATTTCGATCATTCTCGGCAAGTGCGCCGGCGGTGCTGTGTACTCACCGATCCAGACCGACCTGGTTATCGCGGTGCGCGACCAGGGTTACATGTTCGTCACCGGACCTGATGTCATCAAGGACGTCACCGGAGAGGACGTGACTCTCGACGAACTCGGCGGCGCCGACTATCAGGCCCGGTACGGCAATATCCACCAGGTCGTCGATTCGGAGACCGAAGCGTTCCAATACGTACGGGACTTCCTGGAATTCCTGCCGCCCAACACCTTCGACGACGCGCCGGTGATCAACCCCGGCTTGGAGCCCGAGGTCACCCCGACCGATCTCGAACTCGACACCATCGTGCCCGACGCCGACAACACGGCCTACGACATGCACGACATCCTGCTGCGGATTTTCGATGACGGCGACTTCCTCGACGTCGCAGCCCAGGCCGGTCAGGCGATGATCACCGGGTTCGCCAGGGTTGACGGACGGCCGGTCGGTGTGGTGGCCAACCAGCCGATGATGATGTCCGGGGCGATCGATAACGAAGCCTCCGACAAGGCGGCCCGCTTCGTGCGGTTCTGCGATGCGTTCAACGTGCCCCTGGTGTTCGTCGTCGACACCCCGGGTTTCATGCCTGGCGTCGAACAGGAGAAGAACGGGATCATCAAGCGTGGCGGCCGGTTCCTCTACGCAGTCGTCGAGGCCGATGTTCCGAAGGTGACGATTACTGTTCGCAAGTCCTACGGTGGGGCGTATGCGGTGATGGGGTCCAAACAGTTGACCGCCGATCTCAACTTCGCCTGGCCGACCGCGCGCATCGCCGTCATCGGGGCCGACGGTGCCGCGCAGCTGTTGGTCAAGCGGTTTCCCGATCCTGCGGCGCCCGAGGTACAGAAGATCCGCGCCGACTTCATCGAGGGTTACAACCTCAATATGGCGATCCCCTACATTGCCGCCGAACGCGGCTTCATCGACGCCGTGATCGAACCGCACCAGACCCGGCTGATGCTACGTAAGGCCATGAGGCTGCTGCGGGACAAGCAGATTCAGCGCGTTGCCCGCAAGCATGGACTGATCCCGATCTGATGACCACCGATTCGGCCAACCCTGTCGAGCCCAGGCTGTACATCTTTCCTCACACCGGCGGTTCGGCAGAGTTCTACCTGCCGTTCGCCAGGGCATTCACCGGCGGTACGAAATGCGTTGCGGTGCAGTACCCCGGCAAACGTGCCGGCAAGGATCTCTCGCAGTACACCAGCATCCCGGAAATGGCCGATCGCCTTTGCGTGATGCTCAAACCCGAGGAGACGCCGGCGGGTGAGGTGGCGTTCTTCGGCCACAGCATGGGAGCACTGCTCGCCTTCGAGGTCGCGCTGCGCTTCGAACAGGCGGGCAATCCCATTGCCGCGCTGTTCGTCTCGGCTGCTGCTGCCCCCGGACTTCTGCGCCGCATCGCCAATCTGCAGGGCTCGGATGCCCACCTGTTGAGCACGGTCAGCAGTGTCACGGGTGCCAACCCGGAATTCCTCAACGACGAAAAGTTCGCCGCGACGCTATTGCCAACGTTGCGTGGACTCAAGGCCGTCACTGGCTACGAGAGCCCGCCGGAGGCGAAGGTTTCCTGCCCGATCCACGCGATGATGGCCGACAACGACGAATTAGGCACCGAGGAACTGATGTCGCCATGGCAGCAGCGGACCACCGCGACTTTCGACCTAACGGTCTTTAGCGGCGGTCACTTCTATATGAACGACAACCTGCCGCAACTGGCCCAGTGGATGGAGGAGCGGGTTCTACAGGGGTGCGCGCGCAGCCAGGGGCGCCCCAGCTGAGATTTAGCTAAGAGCGTAGGAGGTGCCCGTGAATCGTTTGCCATGCAAGTCCATAGATAGATGGTCACCAGGCTGTGCAGCCCGTAAGTAGGAGATAAAAAACCAGTTCAGATCGTTTTTCGGCACCGGCCGACCATTCAATAATTCACATCGCAGCAAACATTATTAGTGTGCTCCAAAGCCGTTCAACGAAGGTAATCTTGCCGCCCGGCCGGGCGAGTATTACACTAGGCTGATAGATTGGGGGAGCGACGAGCACTCAGGGTTGAGTGCTTTGAGCGCTGAGTTTTGGCTTGCGACCGGCCTTGATGTGTTCGTCAGTCTCCGGATCTGCGATCCACGGGTACCCCACCCGGACCGGTACATCGATAGCGAAGAGGTTGATCAGCATGATGCAGACCGATCTATCCCTACCCGCTCTGCTCCTGCGCCGTGCTACCGAAGAGCCGGATGCAACCGCCTACATTTTCATGGACCCCGAGGTGACCGGCACCGGCGAGGCCGAGGTGCTCACCTGGGCTCAGCTATACCGCAGAACACTGGTCCTGGCCGAAGAGTTACGTCTACGCGGTGCCCCCGGCGATCGGGCCGCGATTATGGCCCCCCAGGGCTTGGACTACATCGTGTCTTTCCTCGGAGCGCTGCAGGCCGGTTTCGTGGCGGTCCCACTGTCAGTGCCGCAGTTCGGCGTGCACGACCAGCGGGTGGCTTCTGCGCTAGAGGACAGCCAGCCTGTCGTGTTGTTGACCACTTCAGCTAACGTCGCTGACGTCAACAAATACGCCTCAGGCCAGGGCGGCCGTCCCGCGCCGGCCGTGATCGAGGTTGATCTGCTCGATTTCGACGAGACCCGCGTGCTGGACACGACCGACCACTCTCGCTCGGGACCGGCGTACCTGCAGTACACGTCTGGCTCGACCCGCACGGCGGCCGGTGTGATCGTCTCGCACCGCAACGTGACATCAAATGTCGAGCAGATCATGCTCGATTACTTCGGCACCACCTCGCTGCCGGAGGAGACCACGGTCGTGTCGTGGCTGCCCTTTTTCCACGATCTCGGGCTGATCATGGGTGTCTGCTCACCCCTGGTGACCGGGCGCAAGGCGGTGCTGATGAGCCCGCTGGCGTTCCTGCTGAAGCCCGCCAGCTGGATCCAGCTGATGGCCAAGCACCCACACTGCTTCTCGGGTGCACCGAACTTCGCCTTCGAGCTCGCGGCGCGGCGAACCTCTGATGCCGATATGGAAGGGCTCGACCTCAGCCGCGTCCACGTCATCCTTAGTGGTGCCGAGCGTGTGCACTCTGCAACGGTCAACCGTTTCGTCACCCGCTTCGCCAAGTTCGGACTCAAGGACAGGGTGGTCCAGCCGTCCTATGGTCTGGCTGAGGCGACGCTGTACGTGGCCACGCCCGACGTCGCTGATCCGGTACGCACTGCCCACTTCGACCTTACGAAACTGGCCGCCGGTGTCGCGCTGCGCTGTGCGGCCGGCCAGGAGGCCAGCACTGAACTCGTCACCTACGGCCCTCCGCGGGCCTACCCGGTCCGCATCGTCGACCCGGAGACCGGGATTGAGATGACCGAGGGCTGCATTGGCGAGATCTGGGTTAGCGGCGACAACGTCGCGCTGGGCTACTGGCAGAAGCCTGAGCTCACCGCCAGTGTCTTCCGCGCTCAGATCAACAATCCGTCCGCGGGCACCCCTGCCGGGCCGTGGCTGCGTACTGGTGATCTCGGTGCACTTTCCGATGGTGAGTTTTTCATCATGGGCCGACTCAAGGACCTGCTGATCGTCGATGGGCGCAACCACTACCCCGATGACATCGAAGCCACCATCCGGGAGATCACCGGGGGGCGCGTCGCCGCGATCGCCGTCGAGGACGACTCCAGCGAGAACCTCGTGGCGATCGTTGAACTCAAGCCGACGGACGCCGACGAACAGGACTCGCAGCTGAACACTGTCAGCCGCGCGGTGAAGACTGCGATCTGGAAGGAGCACAGCCTTCGCGTCGGCGACCTCGTTCTGGTGTCGCCCGGCTCGATCCCCATCACTACCAGCGGCAAGATCCGTCGGTCATCATGTGCTGATCTTTACCGCGGCGGCGAATTCAACCGGTTAGATATAGCGGTATGACCTCAGAGGCAGACGCCCAAGCCGAACTTCGTCACTGGCTGGTCGACTACCTCATCACGAATCTCGGATGCAGTCCAGAGGAGATCGACCTCGACGCTCCATTCAACGAATTGGGTGTCGGATCACGTGATGCCGTCGTCCTGTCCGGTGAACTGTCCGAGCACCTCGGTCAGCCGGTCTCCCCGGTCGACTTCTGGCAGAACCCCACGATTAACGCGCTTGCCGCTGCGCTGCTGGCCGGAGATTCGGAGGCGGTCGGCACCGTTCCCGGTGTCACCGCCGGCATAATGAACGAGCCGATCGCGATCATCGGACTGGGTTGCCGGCTGCCGGGAGATATTCACGGCCCGGACGCGCTGTGGGATTTTCTGGCCGCTGGTCGCTCGGCAGTCGGCACTGTGCCCGACGGACGCTGGCAGGCGTTCGACGACGGTACGCCGAAAACGGCAGCGGCGTTAGCGCACACGACCCAGTGGGGCTCATTCCTCGGCGACATTGACGCCTTCGACGCCGAATACTTCAGCATCACGCCGCGGGAAGCCGACCGGATCGATCCGCAACAACGGCTGTTACTCGAGGTCGCCGTGGAGGCATTCGAGCATGCCGGTATACCGGCCGAAACGCTCCAGCGTTCCCAAACCGGTGTATTCGTCGGTTCTTGTGTGAGTGAATACGGCTACCTCGCCTCGCGTGACTTGAGCAAGATCGACGCCTGGACCGGAACGGGTGGTGCCCTCAGCATCATCGCCAACCGGCTGTCCTACTTCCTCGACCTGCGTGGTCCGTCGCTCACCGTGGACACCGCGTGCTCGTCGTCACTGGTCGCGGTGCACCTGGCATGCCAAAGCCTGCGTACAGGTCAATCGGAACTTGCGATTGCCGCCGGGGTGAACCTGATCCTTTCGCCAGTCGTGACGCGCAGCTTCGATGCGGCCGAAGCGATGTCGCCCACCGGCGCCTGTCACGCTTTCGACGCAGCCGCCGATGGATTCGTCCGCGGCGAGGGCTGCGGGGTCGCCGTGCTCAAACGGCTCTCCGACGCGATTCGCGACGGCGACCAGGTCCTCGCGGTCGTACGTGGCTCAGCGGTTAATCAAGACGGTCGATCCAACGGTCTGATGGCGCCGAACCCCGCCGCCCAGGCTGCGGTGTTGCGCGCCGCATGCGCCGATGCCGACGTACAGCCGTTAGAGGTCGACTATGTCGAGGCACACGGCACCGGCACGCTACTCGGCGACCCGATCGAAGCCCGTGCCCTCCGGGCGGTCTACGGGCGGGGCCGGCAGCCGGATGCGCCACTGCTGGCCGGCGCGGTCAAGACCAATCTCGGCCACCTGGAGGCAGCCGCGGGCATTGTCGGCCTGATCAAGGCAACCCTGGCGGTCCAGCGTGGCACGATCCCGGCGAATCTGCACTTCGATACGCCGAATTCCCACATTCCTTTTGACCAGCTGCGCTTGAAAGTTGTTGCCGAAGCGACAGATTGGCCGGAAACCGGCCGTCCGCGTCTCGCGGGTGTGTCATCGTTCGGCTTCGGTGGCACGAACGCCCACATCGTGCTTGAGCAGGCACCCGAGATGAGCGAGCCGGAGCCGGCGACGATCTCGCCGGTAAGCACTTTGGTGGTCAGCGGAAAGAGCGCAGTGCGCATGGCCGAGATGGCCAACACCCTGGCTGACTGGATGACCGCTGCGGGCGCGCAGGTGCCACTGGCCGATATCGCGCACACACTTAATCACCACCGGACTCATCACCCGATTTTCGGCACGGTATGCGCAACCGAACGTGATGAGGCAGTGGCTGGCCTGCGTGCGCTGGCTGCAGGGCAGCCCGCAACCGGTGTTATCGGCCCGCATCCGGGAAAGTGCGGTTCGGGCACGGTTTTCGTATACTCCGGCCAGGGTTCGCAGTGGGCGGGAATGGGACGGCAGTTACTGGCTGACGAACCGGTATTCGCGGCAGCCGTCGCGGAGCTGGAGCCCGACTTCGTTGCGCAGCTAGGGTTTTCGCTCCGTGATGTTTTGGCCAACGGAGAGCCGGTAGAAGGCTCGGTACGGGTCCAGTCGGTGTTGGTCGGTATCCAGTTGGCGCTGACGGCGCTGTGGCGCTCCTATGGTGTTGAACCTGATGCAGTCGTCGGCCATTCGATGGGCGAGGTCTCCGCTGCAGTGGTTGCCGGCGCGCTGAGCCCGGCTGAGGGATTGCGGGTGATCGCCAGCCGATCGCGGTTGATGTCTCAACTCACCGAAAAGGGCGCGGTAGCGCTGCTCGAACTTGATTCTGCGGCCACCGAGGCACTGATCGCTGATCACCTTGGAGTGACGGTGACGGTCTATTCGTCCCCGCGCCAGACCGTCGTTGCGGGTCCGACCGAGTCGGTCGAGGCCGTCATTGCCGCAGCCCGCGAGCAGAACGTGTTCGCCCGGAGGGTGAACATGGAGGTGGCCTCCCATACCGCGATGATGGATCCGATTCTGGACGAGCTACGAACCGAGTTGGCTGCTCTGGCGCCGCAGGTGCCGCGGATCCCGGTGTTCAGCACAGTCGACCAGGCTGACCCCGCGGCGCTATTCGGCGCCGAACATTGGGTGGCCAACGTTCGCAACCCGGTCAGGTTCAGCCAGGCGATCGCGGCCGCCGGTGCGAACCACTGCACCTTCATCGAGATCAGCCCGCACCCCGTTCTCATCAAGGCGATTTCGGACACGCTCGATCACC
>Ga0164295_10002180_pt1 | contig 16269 bp, 13 predicted proteins | sample GEODES006metaG_FD_111798 | JGI IMG/M metagenome (GOLD analysis project Ga0164295, IMG submission 111798) | Oligotrophic lake water microbial communities from Sparkling Lake, Wisconsin, USA - GEODES006 metaG | ecosystem: Environmental > Aquatic > Freshwater > Lake | place: USA: Sparkling Lake... | reverse complement strand
TGGCACACGCAACTTCACACTGCCTCTTCAAAACGGTCAATACATCGAAGTTGTCTGTCCACTAGATCACCCAGCAACAGAGCAAACTCCTTGGGGTAAAGCTGTGAGCAAGAAAGCGCAAGAAGGTGGCGGCTGGCTTACATGGGTTTTTGCAACAGAGGATATTTCAAAGGTTGAAGAGAAGTTTGGACGCCCTGCAATTGAAGGTCACCGCACGCGACCAGATGGAACCGACCTAAAGTGGAAGCAAATCGGCGTTAATGAAATAACAGACTCTCGTGAACTTCCATTCTTTATTCAATGGCTAACCGCTGATCACCCATCACAAGATGGGAAGGCAGTTGCTGCAATTGAGAAGATTACGATTGCAGACACCGAGCAATTATCAGACTCATGGTTTAAGACAGAGATTCTTGATGGATTAAATGGAACAGATATTGAGTTTATTGACCCGTCGACGAATGAGGGTGAGTCGGGGATAGTGGCTGTGCACTTAACGACGCCAAGCGGCGTTGTAAGATTAGATTAAGTAATTTTATTTTCTGGTTTTAGAAGTGAATTTTTCTTCAAGAAATCCTAATGAGCTAGTAATTGTTTTTGGTGCGAACGGATTCTTGGGATCAGTAATAACTAAAAGGCTACACAAATCTGGCATAGCAGTCCTGGCTGTGGTCAGACCAACCTCTGATAAAAGCCGAATTGAGGGCCTGAAAAACCTTGAGGTCAAAGAAGAAGAATCATTTAATTGGCCGCAACTCATAGAGAAATGCAAACCAGGAGCTGTCATATGTGCACAATGGCGCGGAGTTTCAAAGAGAGACAGAGAAGATTTAGAAATGCAAAGGTCTAATTTTCAACCTTTTGCTGATCTTGCTCATGCGGCACTCACTTCGTCCGTCCAAACCTTTATTTGTTTTGGATCTCAAGCAGAATCACAAAAATCAATCCAAAAGATCGCCGAAGAGATTTGTAATTCAGGTACAACAGCATACGGAAGAGTTAAAGCACAGCTCTACTCGAATCTAGATTCCATTTTTAATGAATCGAAGTGCCGATTTGTTTGGGCACGAGTCTTTTCGGTGTATGGTCCTTCAGACTCTTCAGACTCACTACTAATGCAATTGCATGAGTCAGAGTCACAAGGAATCAAATTAGAAATTGAAAACCCAGATACTCTCTGGTCATTCTTATATGAAGACGACTTTGCGGCTGCGGTAGAGCAAATTCTACAGAGCACAGATATTGAGGGAATGATAAACATCGGCAACCCACAACTGGTTGAAATCCAATCTATTGTTGATGCTTGGTTCGAAGCTCCATTTAAACCCTCTAATCGAGTTGAAAATGACATGGCAAGTGAAGGCTTCTTTCCGGAGTTGAGGAAATTGAAGTCAATCGGTTGGACCTCGAGAGTTTCACTTGAAGAAGGTATCCAGAGGACACGTGAGGCATACAGACGGTGCTTTAATTCGAAATATTAGGCAATTGACCAAATAGACTGAAGTAAGAGAAACTCTTAACGTGAGGTGAGAAAGTGAATAAGCTAGAAGGAACAACGCTTGCAGACTGCATAGCTATGTTCATAGCCGAGAAACAAACTCCCGCCGTATTTCAGCTGTCTGGAGGAATGATTGCCTTCATGATTGATGCAATAGGACGACTTGGTCAAACTGAAATCATCAATACCCGACACGAGCAAGCAGCCGGATTCGCGGCGGAGGGTTCTGCTCGGATAAGTACTAAACCTGGCTTTGCCATGGGAACAAGTGGCCCAGGGGCAACTAATTTACTTACTCCTATCGCCTCAAGCTTTTTTGACTCCGTTCCAGTTATATATATAACTGGTCAAGTCAATCAAAAGGAATTACGAACAAATCCGGATCAAAGACAAAACGGATTTCAAGAACTCGATATATGTGAAATGGCAAAAACTGTTACCAAAAAGGTCTACAGCCCAAAAACGGCGGCAGAAGCGTTTGACGCAGTTAAAGAAGGATGGCTACTCTCCCAAGAGGGACGACAAGGACCTGTTTTAATTGATATACCAATTAACTTGCAGCAAGAAAAATTAGAGTACCAGTCAACAGGTTCTGAAGGAGAAACACCCAAAGCAAAAGTTGATTACGCAGTAATTGAGGACTTTAGAAGTTATCTACTAGCCGCAAAGAGACCTCTGATATTGGTTGGAGGTGGAGTTCGGTTAGGTAATGCATCGGAGAAATTGTCTGAATTCATAGACAAAACTGGAATCCCTTATGTAAGTTCTTTGTTGGGTTTAGATTCAGTCTCACACACAAATGATAAATATCTTGGGTTTATAGGCAGCTATGGGAATAGATGGGCGAACGCTGCATTAAGGGAATCTGATCTACTAATTGTGCTTGGTAGTCGCCTTGATGTTCGCCAGACAGGAAATGACATCTCCGAATTCATCGCGCACAAGAAGATTGTTCGGGTGGACATTGATGATCACGAGTTAACAGGACGTATTACTTCAGATTTGGTAATTAAGGCAGATATTTCAGAATTTTTACAGACATTAGTGCATATTGACTACAAGATTGATTGCACCTCTTTTATAAACCAAATAAAGATAATTAGGAATGAGCACCCTCAAGAGCTTGAACAAACGAATGACCTTAAATTGAATCCAAACTTTTTGATGGAGTGGTTGAGCACTACATTTACCCAGGCTTCAGGATATGTTGTTGATGTAGGGCAACATCAAATGTGGGCAGCGCAATCGATTCGACTCCAATCAGGGCAACGCTTTTTGACCTCAGGAGGCCTAGGCGCTATGGGTTTTGCCCTACCTGCAAGTATTGGGGCTGCAGTCTCTATGAAGGGTAATTGGGTATTAATCTCGGGAGACGGGTGTATGCAATTATCTTCACCGGAATTGCAAACTATTGTGCAATACAAGTTACCAATTACAGTTTGCGTGATCAATAATGGCCAACACGGAATGGTCGCACAATTTCAGGACGAGAACATGAACGGCAGACTTACCGGAACTCGTGAAGGATTCTCTAACCCTAATTTCCAGGAACTTGCCCGTGCGTATGGATTTCTGAATGTACATAAAGTTGAGTCTGAGTCTGAGTTGTTAGAACTAAGTACGATTGTAAAAGAATGGGAGGAAGGGCCATCTTTCTTGGAATTTATAATCGACAGTCGCGCTCAAGCCTTACCTAAGAATTCTTTTTGAGAGTTAGCGTGATGCATCCTGCGTTTCTAGCCTTGAATAGGAATGAAAGTAAATAAGCTAGATTTCACGCAACCAGGGAGGATCCCCCTCGCGAGCCAGATCTTCTAAGTCATGCTTTTCTCGAAGCGTGTCCATTGGCTGCCAAAATCCACCATGTTCGTACGCCATTAACTCACCCACATTTGTAAGTCTAGGTAGCGCACCAGTTTCAAAAGGTTCAGAAGTTGCGTGAATAAAGGAAGAAACACTTGGCTCTAAAACAAAGTAACCACCATTGATCCATCCCGCGTCACTTTGGTTCTTTTCACCAAAGTGAATCACCTTCCCATTTTTCATATCCAAATAACCAAATCTTGCTGGTGGGCGGACGGCCGTTAAAGTGGTTAATTTTCCATGGGACTTATGGAAATTTAGTAATTTCTTAACATTAATGTTGCCGATTCCATCACCGTATGTGGCAAGAATCTTTTCACCTGGATATAAATCCATACACATTTTTATGCGACCACCTGTTTGAGTGTCTAAACCTGTATCAACCGGGGTTATCTTCCATTGGGAATTAAGTGTTGAAACCCATTCTGAGATTACTTCACCTTTGTATCCTGTTGCCACTACGAAATCGTCGAAACCTTGTTGGGCATAGATGTTCATGATGTGCCAAAGAATTGGCTTTTCACCTATAAGTACCATCGGTTTAGGCTTATCGACTGTTTCTTCCGAGATTCGAGTACCAAGTCCTCCAGCAAGAATTATAACTTTCACTACTTTATCCCAAGCGTTTCGCGAATCGAAAGAATCATGTAGTCCAACATCTCGAGTGTGAGTCCAGGCCAGACACCAATCCAAAAAGTGTCATTCATCACTCGATCAGTATTAACTAAGTCACTAACTACTCTTCTAGGTGTACCCATAAATGCAGGTTGACGTAATAAGTTGCCACCAAACAGAAGTCGGGTACCTATTTTCTTGTCGTTTAATTCTTGAACAATTTGGTTTCGCGTTTTTGGCGAATTCTGCTTAACCGTTAGTGCGTAACCAAACCAAGATGGGTCACTGCTTTCGGTCACTTTTGGAAGAATAAAAAACTCTTCCAGATCCTTCAAACCATTTTGGAGATATGCCCAATTTCGACGACGAAGTTCAATGAAGGAATCGAGTCGATCAAGTTGAGCAAGCCCAATCGCTGCCTGGATATCACCAGATTTTAAGTTGTAACCAAGATGTGAGTAGGTATATTTGTGATCGTAACCTTCTGGAAGTTCTCCTAAAGTCCACTCGTAACGTTTTAAGCAGGTGTTATCACACCCTGGTGCACACCAACAATCACGGCCCCAATCGCGAAATGATTCAACAATTCTCTTATGAGCTACTTTCTTGATTAAGACAGCGCCACCCTCGCCAGTCGTAATGTGATGTGCGGGATAGAAGCTAAATGTTGAAAGATCCCCAAAGGTTCCTAAATTCTGTCCCCGGTATGTACCGCCCAATCCATCACAACTGTCTTCGATAAGCCAAAGATTATGCTTCTTTGCTAACGCTTGAACAAAATCTAGATTAAATGGATTTCCAAGAGTGTGTGCCATCATGATTGCTTTTGTTTTTGAACTAACTGCTGCTTCCATTTGCTCATCAATTGCCACATACGTTTCAGAATCGACATCAACATAAACTGGTACTAGGCCATTTTGAAGAATTGGTGTCACGGTAGTTGGGAATCCAGCAGCAACAGTGATTACTTCATCGCCGGGTTTTAACGCGCGCTCACCATGTGCCCGGCTTGTAAGAGCACTCAATGCAAGCAAATTTGCCGAGGATCCAGAATTAACCATGAATGCGTGACGCATTCCAACAACTTTGGCGAAGCGAGATTCGAATTCTTCTGTATATGGCCCGGATGTTAACCAAAAATCGAGGCTCGCTCGAGTAGCTGCCTGCAACTCTTCACGGCCGAACACTTTTCCAGTAACAGGAATATTTGTTTCCCCCGGCACAAACGCCTTAGGTGGATGCAATTCTGTGAATGCATCTGCCACTAGATTGTCAATCTTTGAGTCTAGATTCTCGCTCAATTTCATCCCTGCCTGCGCCACATTAGTAGTGCTTTGCTTGTTGTTTGATGGACAAAGACTACAGTTCGGCTATGGAAATTTCCCTTGGACAACGCCTACGTGAGTTGCCCGGGCCCTTGCTATTGACAGGGCACTCGGGTTTCAAAGGTACTTGGATGACACTTCTGTTCGAACATCTAGGTGTACCTGTGGTTGGATATTCACTAGAACCAGAAAAAGACTCTCTCTTTGATCGCGCTAAGCGAATTGGTGCAATTCCAGAGAAATTCGCCGATATTCGAGATTATGAGGAGTTGGAAAGCTTCATTGACCTACATAGGCCTTCAACGATAATTCACATGGCTGCCCAACCGCTGGTCTTAGAGTCCTACAAATCTCCCCTTGAAACCTTTGATGTCAATGTAATGGGAACAGTCAACGTCTTGGATATTGCATTTAGGAAAGACTTCATTAAGGCAATTGTAATTGTGACGACGGATAAGGTTTATAGAAACGATAATTCAGGGCGCGCATTTATTGAATCTGATCCGCTGGAAGGGAAAGATCCCTATAGCGCAAGTAAAGTCGGTACTGAGGCAGCAGTAGCGGCTTGGCAACAGATTTCGAGAACTTCGGGTGGCCCGAAAGTCGTCTCGGTCCGTGCTGGAAATGTAATTGGCGGCGGAGATTTTGCAGCAAACAGAATAATCCCAGACCTCATCCGTGGAATCATTACAGGGGATGAGGTTGAAATTAGAAATCCAAATAGCACGCGACCTTGGCAGCATGTGCTGGATCCTCTACACGGCTATATCAAAGCGCTTGAAAGTTTAATTTTAGGGAACGATATTGTTTGTTTAAACTTTGGTCCCACAGACAAAAGTCTGAGCGTGTCAGAGCTAGTCAAAATTGGTACCGCACACTTTCCAGCATTAAGCAATTTGATTAGTGACAATACTAAACCGGAGACTGACCTCGAATCAATTTCTTTGGGATTAAATCCAGGCAAAAGTATTGCTGAATTAAATTGGCAACCTAAGTGGGATCAAGTTGAATCAATCAACAAAACCTTTACTTGGTGGAGGAAGATCCTTGAAGAGCACTCTAATCCCAAGACAATCTGTATTCAGAATATTGAAGAGTTTTTAGGTCAAGATTAAATTAGTTCAGTTATAGCAGGATAATTAACTCCGTGATTTTAAGGCTCGCAAATATATTCTTAAGAATTTTGGCATTCTTTTTTTCCATTTTCGAAAAGTCTGAATAAGTATTTTTTCTCCACTTGTGATGATCAAACTCAGAGTTCCGCTTTCCTCCAGGAATTCTGTTATCTGACCGACGATCAAGTCAGCATTAATTTCATTGAGGTCTTGATGCAGGTTATGGCAATCTATTGTTATCGCTCCTGCCGATTTTTTGCCGTGTACGCAACTAACAACATAATGATGAATCGCCGATTCAGAACTGATTTCCTCGCATGCAAACTTCAATTTGTCACACACATTTGGAGTAGGAAGAACGTTGATGTTTCCTTCCATCCTATTTGGCAGTGATGGTATTTGTGAGATTAGATTCTTAACCTCCCCATTTTTGAGCAGCACTCCCGTACTGAATGCATACCTGCTGGCTATTACGATTGCCGTTTGTGCACTACTGCTAGTTTTGATCAGACTCATATATATAGTATTTAGAATTGGGCGAGAGAAATCTGAATCACCATAAATTGGGAGAGACTTGAGTAGCTGGTCCCAGAAACGAACTCTCTCTGAATCATTTAAAGACTGAACCCAACTAAAGAATTCCTCACTATTTGCCAGATCATTAATCCAAATATGAGCTTCAAAATACTTTCTTCGTAGCGGTGCCAAGAAACTCTCTTGTTGTGGGTGCACCCGATAATTTACGCCTATTGATTCCGAAGTCACGACGGTTCCAGCAATCATTAAGCGCAAACCAAGCCACCAATCAAATGCATATCTTGATGGAGGTGTGGCGGCTGGCATGCTTGAAGCTCGAATGAAAAGGCATGGCCAATGAAATGGAGGTTCATAGAAACCCCCTGCCATTTGCTCAATTGCAGACTTATATCTACTGGCGGAGGGAGAAATGATTTCACCTGTCAAATCTCCATTTTCATTCATAATTGCGGCAGCGGCTGCAAAACCAACCATGTCGGGGTTTTGGTTTAATGCATTTTCCCAGTCTGCAATTATCTCAAATCTTATTTCATCATCATCACTGGGGCACACTACCCAATCAACATTATTCTCCTTCAGCACTTCCCAAATTGTAGAGTGACGGGAGTCATTAATTTCAAATCTCACAATTTTGATCCGATTAGGATTCTTACCTTGCCAAGATTTGAGTTTCATGCCAATGGAGTTCGGTGCACCATTATCTAAAATTAAGAAATCAACATCAAGTGGAAACAACTTTTCAAAACTATTTAAAATTTGGTCCAGAAATTTTTCACGACCTTTTGTAACCAGAAATACGGTTAATTTCATGAAGTCAGTGTACCAACCCTGAGCAATCTTCAGATGTTTGCTTTACTATTTGGTTTCTCATAGTCATTTATTTCAATATACTCATGAACAATTTGGGCAACTTTGCTATAAACGGATTTTGCGCCCCAAGTTTCCAGGAACTTCTTTGAGATTATGAATTCGGACATCTCCATTAGATATGTCTCAATCCTGTCTTGAGTCAGCATAGAAAGTATCTTAGTAATTTCTATTGACTCCCCTTCGACAGGGATCACAGCTCCTCTTGGAAACTCAATTTTATCTAGGTCAGATCCGATATATATAGGTATACATCCATTTAAGATGGAGTCAAATAATTTTTCCGTAACAATTGAATTTGAGTTCTCAATAACCAAAGAAAACTTGGAATTTTTCAGTAAATTGTGCTTGTCGCCAATCATTCCCCGAGAATTAGGATAACGACGAAATAGATTTCCATATATTTCGATAACATTAGGAAAAGTTCCTTGCTTGAGAGCTGCAACGAAAACCGCAACTCTATGTCGCAATTTTAAGTAAAGAGAATCATTCCATAGAGGGCCATAAACTTCTAATAGTGGTTTTGGGATCTGATGAGCAAGCTTTCGGCGAATTGCATAGTTTGCACTAGAGACAGGACTCACTTTATTCCCAGCAACTAAGACCATTGTGTGGGAGCGCCGCTCCCAATCCTTAAATGCGAATAAACCGCTTCTACTGTTTTCGCCTATAACATCTTCAAGGACTGGGTCAGTCAAAACTGGCTTAGCTGGGTTCAAGTGATACTGATAAGGCCATCCAAGATGTGAGCCTTGTTTTACAGCATTAAGAGTAGATCCTGGTGAAATTACAAGTCCGTACTTTTTAGTTATTTCATTTCTGTATTGTTTTGGAAATACCGAGTCTGGTTCAAGCCTGATCAAGATAGCTCTTTCTTTAGAACCGCCAGAGGCAATAAATTTTCGGTACAGATTTTTATTATGATTTACTGACAACAAGAAGTCAGCATTCGGTTCGACTACAAAGTTGAAAGCCTTTTTACTAAAATGACTTCTGAAATCAGCCAATACATGTGTCGGGAGGACTCCTGTATTGTATTCGGCGGCTGAACCTCCGACACATATTGAAATCATTTAATTATCTTAATCCTTTACGTTCAATTCCCTTAATCTAGCCACATCTGCATCAACCATTAAATTTGCCAAATCCGACCACATAGTTTTGGCACTCCATCCAAGTATTTCCGCGGCTTTGCTTGAATCACCAATTAGTCCATCTACTTCGGCGGGGCGAATATATCTAGGATCCTGTACTACAAAATCTTTCCAATCCAATCCCACTCGGCTAAAGGATTGTTCACAAAACTGTTGGGCGTTTGCCCCGATACCAGTTGCAATTACATAATCATCGGGATTCTCTTGCTGCAACATCAGCCACATGCTTTCGACATACTCTTTTGCGTAACCCCAGTCACGAATTGAATCCAGATTGCCTAAATATAGTTTGTCTTGTTTTCCAAGAGATATTGCCGCCGCGGCACGCGTAATTTTCCGGGTAACAAAGGTTTCTCCTCGACGTGGGGATTCATGGTTAAATAAAATGCCGTTTGTCGCGTGTATGCCATAGGCTTCTCGGTAGTTAACTGTTGCCCAATATCCGTAAAGCTTGCTAGTCGCATATGGACTTCTAGGATGAAATCTGCTGGCCTCATTTTGTGGAGGCGGAGTCGATCCAAATAACTCACTTGTACTTGCTTGATAGAATCTAGCTTTGGACTTACTACTTCGCATCGCTTCAAGTAGAGTTACCACACCAATTCCATCTACATTCGCCGTATATCCAGGCATTGAAAATGAAACCATAACGTGACTTTGCGCTGCTAGATTATAAATCTCATCAGGCTCAATTTTATTGATTAAGTTTGTTAGCCCTGCAGGATCTGTTAAATCACCGTGGTGCAAGTGAAGCATATTAGTTGGGTCATGTGGGTCCTTGAACAAGTGGTCTATGCGCGAGGTATTAAATGTCGAAGATCTTCTGATCAACCCATGAACTTCGTATCCTTTTTCAAGTAATAACTCTGCTAAATATGATCCGTCTTGTCCCGTTATCCCAGTTATCAATGCCTTTTTCATCAAAATCTCCTAAGAAAAACTCTTAATACTTCAGCAAGTTGCTCAATTTCTTCACTTAAATCAAAGTGATGATTTCCCACAAAGAATCCATGATCGTGAATCTCATCTGCAATAGGCATTTTATCCAACGGAGCAATGGTCATATGTTTTATCACTGGATTTCTAGTAAAGTTTCCAGTGACAATAGGTCGAGTTTCAATTCCTGCTTCACCTAGAACCTTAATTAGCTCAGACCTGCGGTTCTTAAGCTTGCCTTGAAGCACGATTGAAAACGCAAACCAGCTAGATTTACCTAATTCCACTTGAGTCCGGTACTCAGGGAAACTTTGGAGCTGAGATTTGAAAATTTCCGCATTCCTTCGCCTTCTATCGACAAAGGAGTCAAGCTTTCTAAGTTGGACCCTACCTATGGCTGCCTCCATTTCAAGAGGTCTTAAGTTATAACCAGGAAGAACGAATCGATACATATCTTCCCAAGGGCTACCTGTTTTGTTGTACACATGATTTTGTGGAGGTAGATCTCTAGTCCATCCATGAGCTCTTATCGATTTCAAGGTATGAAATAGTGGCTCATCATCGGTTACGACCATTCCACCTTCCATAGTGGAAATGTGATGGCTGAAAAAACTTGAGTAGGTTCCACCAATGCCAAAAGTTCCGGTGCTCTTTCCTTTAATTTTAGCTCCAAGTGATTCACAATTGTCTTCAAAGAGGATCAGATTGTGCTTTGCCGCAAGAAGTTGAAGGCGATCCCACTCTGCTGGGTTTCCCAATAAATTGACCGCAAAAATTGCTTTTGTCTGCTCTGTAATCGCTTCTTCGGTTTTTGCGATATCTAAATTTAAAGTATCACGATCGATATCAACAAACTTTAGGATGCAACCATTCTGGTTTATAGGATAATAGGTGGTACTCCAAGATACGGCTGGAACAATAACTTCAGACCCTGGCTCGATAAGTGGAGTACTTCTGTATCTTGCTGCCGCCATGAGGGCTAGATTCGCGCTAGATCCACTATTAACCATAACGGCATATCGGGCTCCGACGTGTGCAGCAAATTCTTTTTCGTAGGTCTCGACTTCAGATCCCATTGTGAAACGCCCAGATCTTATGACTTCCTGGATTGCATCAATCTCTTCGTGATCCCATGTTGAGCTTGCTAATGAGTATGGTTTCATGTTTGCTCGGCTTCAATAATTTTTGAGTACCAGGTAGAAGTCGCTTCGATGCCGACTCGGATTTGAGTGTTTGCTCTCCATCCTAAAGTAGTTGCTCTACTAACATCCATTAGTTTTCTAACCATACCGGTTGGCCTCTCCAAGTTTGGAACTATATCTCCTTCATAACCTATGATTTCTGAAACAAATTGGTAATATTCAAGTACTGAGTAATCAATTCCAGAACCAATATTCAACGTTGCGGGGAATTTGGCAAGGCAAGGTAACGAAGAAATTAGGAATTCTGCTACGTCTTTTGCAAAAGTAAACTCTCGTCTCGAATTTCCATCTCCCCACATCTCAATTTCCGAGGCTCGGTTTTTTTTAGCATCATACGTCTTAGCTATTATGGCCGCCAGCAGGTGGCTTCGATTCTGCTCAAAGTGATCTCCAGGGCCATATAAGTTAGATAACACGACTGTTCGCCAATTCAAATTATTAGAATTGAGTTGAACCGTTTTCCACCCAACAAGCTTTGCTAATGCATAACTCTCATTTGTTGGCTCTAGTTGTCCGGTAAGAATTTCATCTTCTTTCATAGCATGCATTAGATTGCGTGGGTACATGCATGAACTCCCCATGTATATCAAATTTGGAATTTCAAGACTTTTTGCTGCCGCAAGAACAGAGCCATCGATCCTTATATTCTCCGTGAGAAATTCAGACGGATTTGCAATATTTGCAGAGATCCCGCCAACCTTCGCAGCGCAATGATAAATTGCGTCTGGTAAGTTGAGTTTTAAGTATTCGTAAGTCGCTGATTCATTCCTAAGGTCTAGATCCCCATGACTAGGCAGCAGCACATCATGTCCACTTCGCAGGGCCTCTTGCGCGATTTCGGTACCGAGCATTCCAGAGGCACCGGTTATGAGAATCTTCATTTGCAAAATTATAGTCAGCCCACGCCAGGTTTAGTCAGGATTGGGACAATTATGGAGGGTTTTAATGACCATTGCCCACTTTTCTCCCACGCTACTAATTGATCTTGAAGATATTTCTGATTGACAAAGATTATTTGGGATCACTAGCAGGTCCAATTTCTTTTTAAATTTCATTATTGTACGAGTGAAATCTTGCGGACCTAAACAGTAATTACTTTCTGCCAAATTGAATCGACGTAAATCGGGAATGTCTGCCACTAGTACTGGACATCGGTGAAGCATCGCCTCGATAAGAACTAATCCGTCGCCTTCGTATTGGGAAGGAATTACTAACAAATCACCCTGATCAATTAAATCCCATGGACGTAATTGTTGACCGTGAAAATTAATTGACAGGCCTTCTTGAATTACAGAACTTTCCAATTCATTTCGAAGCGTACCGTCTCCAATAATTTCAATCGGGTAAGGGATGGACCTTGCAATTTCAAGAAGCCACTGAGGGCGTTTCTCAAGACTCAACCTCCCAACAAAAATAATTCTTTTTAATGCCACAGTATTCTTTAATTTACTTTTTTCTATTTTTTGATCTACGGGATTAGGGATAATTGCAAAGAATCGATTTCCAATTGGCCATGTTTCTAAGTGACTCGAAACCGCAACCCATTTTGCCCTTTTGTGTGAGAGAATTTTTCTAACGATCAATCCCAACCTTTTTCTGGTGTTCCAAGGCAGACTTGTATGCTCAACAATTATCAAAGGCACAGGTTTTATTAAGAGCGCACCGAACAATTCTGGAAGATCGCAATTTAATATCAGAATATTTGGTTTCCATCTATAAATTATTTGATTAAATTTCAGATAAGCGGAGATAGTGTCACTCAACCCACCTGGCCATCTTCTATCAAGTGGCATCACTTCACAAAGAGGATTTATTTGGTCTGCGGGACCACTATTGATAGGTACCAATCCAACGGTTAATCCTTGATGCATCAATTCATTTGCGAGCATGTTCATGGACCTCTCGGCACCACCACCGGTTAATGAATTGGTTACAATAATGACCCTAGACATGCTCTAATCCTAATAGAAAGGGCTAGGAAAGGTAGTTCGTTACTATCTCGACAAGTGTCGAGTTCTCTAATTGCTTCCAATTGCTAGCTTAATGTTGTTAAAGTTATTACTTACTCCTTCAAATTAAATTGAATCAGGTGCAAACAATGAGGAAGAATAAAGGCAAACTTCGTTCTAGTGGCATACGTCGGACGATAAACGTTCTTTCTAAAGCAGATCAGTACAAAATCGTCTTAGTTGTAGGTATTCAGATTTTAATGGGGATTCTTGATCTCTTGGGAGTTCTTGCTATTGGGCTACTTGGCGCACTATCGGTATCAGGCATTCAGTCAGGAAAGCCTGGAGATAGAGTTAGTGCAGCACTTGATTTGCTGCATATTTCAAATATGACTTTTCAAGCCCAAGCAATTGTTATCTCTTTGCTAGCAGTTGTTTTACTCATAGGCCGCACTGCACTTTCAATATTCTTCACCAGAAGGATATTGTTCTTTTTAAGTCACAGAGGCGCAAAGCTTTCTGCTGAGCTCATTTCGAAGTTACTTTCGCAACCGCTTCTAAAAATACAGCAAAGAACTACCCAAGAGACAATGTTTGCCGTAACAACTGGTGTGAGCTTGTTGACCCTGCAAGTGTTAGCAGTGGGGGTCGTTCTTATTTCAGATGTTGCATTATTAGTCATTATGGCAGTGGGCCTCTTTATCGTTGACCCAATGACTGCCGTAACAACTTTTACAATATTTTTGCTGATTGGATATTTGCTGTATAGGTTTATGCATATTAGAGCAGGGAGTTTAGGCGTAAAAAATTCAATCCTAAATATTAAAAGCAATGAAAAAATTGTTGAAGTCTTTTCAGCTTATCGAGAATCTGTTGTACGTAATCGTAGGGATTACTACGCAAGAGAAATCGGAAAACTACGATTCTCACTCGCAGAAACTTCAGCGGAGTTAACGTTTATGCCATATGTTAGTAAGTATGTAATTGAAACAGTGGTGATCGTCGGCGCATTAGTATTAGGCGCAAGCGCATTTGTATTTCAGGACGCAAAACACGCGGTTGCAACATTGGCAATATTCTTGACAGCGGGCACTCGCATCGCCCCTGCTGTGTTGCGAATACAGCAATCAATGGTGCAGATTCGTGGATCACTAGGTCAGTCTTCACAAACCTTAGATTTGATTGAAGAATTAGAGTCCATGCAATTATCCACACCGGTTTCCGATGAACTGGACTTGGATCACGTGAATTTCAAGGCTGAAGTGCGTGCCTCCAATATTTCGTTGTCCTATCCAAACAAGACTATCGCCGCAGTCTCGGGAATTAACTTGAGAATTGATGCTGGAGCTTTAATTGCAATCGTAGGGCCATCGGGTGCAGGAAAAACTACAGTTGCTGATATTTTGTTGGGCGTACTACCGCCTGACGAAGGATTAGTTACTATTTCTGGACTATCTCCCCATGACGCTGTGTCAAAATGGCCAGGCGCAATTGCGTATGTACCACAGGATGTCTCAATAGCAGCTGGTTCAATCCGAGAGAATGTAGCACTGGGGTACCCCATGCAAGTTGCAACAGATGAATTGGTAATGAAAGCTTTGCGATCAGCTCAGCTTGCAGAGTTTGTTAGTGCCTTGCCAGATGGAATTGATACTCAAGTAGGCGAAAGAGGTTCAATTTTAAGTGGAGGCCAACGACAAAGGCTGGGCATTGCGCGAGCATTGTTCACTCAGCCACACCTTATTGTTATGGACGAGGCCACAAGCGCGCTAGATGGGGAAGCAGAGGCAGGCGTTACGGCTGCTATTCAAGGCTTACGTGGAGCGGCGACGGTGATAGTGATTGCACACCGATTGTCGACCATAAGGAATGCCGACACGATTATTTACATGGATAATGGCAAGATCATTGGTGCCGGTAAGTTTGAAGCTTTACAAGAGGCAATACCAGAATTTAAGAATCAAGCAAAATTAATGGGGCTATAAGCGACTTTGTATTCGACGTAATAATGAGCTACCAAGTAATAATTCAAAGGGTATTTTCTTGGATATTTTGTAAAAAAAATATGAAATTGGAGTATTTGCTTTTAAAAGTGATTCTGCAAGCAAGGAGTTCCAACTTAAGTAATGATTCGGATTCACCATAACATTCATTTCGTGCTCCATAGAGTCACGAACAGAATATAAATGAGTACGATAGAAATTCTTTCTAACAAATGCACGAAGAGATTTCTTTCGCTTTGGTTTATCAGGGCTAAATAAGAATTTTTGGATCATGTCACCCGTGAAGCTATGAGCATAAATACTACCATTGAGCCCCATCGCTCTATTGGTTTGTGTGTAAAGATGCTCTTGGGGAATCGGCAATACAGTTAATCCCGCATTTCCATTCATTGCACTTTCAATTACGGCTAAGTGGCTCCATCCAGTCCAGGGAAAGAAGGATGCAACATTGAAGTATTGCTTCAGATTCTTAGTATTATAGATTACGCCACTTATGAGGCCATTGATGTTTTCCATCTTGAATTCACGATACTTTTTAGATTCAAAGTTCGAATTCCCGACTACCAAATCTATTTCTTGGTCACTTTCGAATGCATGAAGGACTCGACTTAGTGAATCAGGCAAAAGGTTGTCATTGGTGGAAAGTAACCAAAAGATGCCTGGATTGATTCGCAACGAGCACAGAAAACCCTGTGAAATATTTACATCTGCAAGTAGTGTCTGCCCATAATTAATAACCTCATCACAAAGTTCTTCCGCCAGAGCGAGTTCTTCTGCAGATGGTGTATAAGAATTTATGGACATGACTACATAAAGATTATCGAAGCGTGATTCCGAGATACTTAAGTAAGCCTTGAAGTCATCTCGCAAAATTGAAACTTGGTTTAACCCATCAACGAAATCGGTGTGACAAGGAATGTACACAAGTACTGTGGACTGCACTGTTCCCAACTTTCTGTCACCCAATTATGGATCAATCTGTGGCTTGGGCCGGGATCGAACCGGCGACCTAACGATTTTCAGTCGTTCGCTCGTACCAACTGAGCTACCAAGCCAAACAAGGTTTTAATGTCATTTACCTCAAGGCATACGACACCAAAACCTTTGCGACCCGGACGGGACTTGAACCCGCGACCTCCGCCGTGACAGGGCGGCGCGCTAACCAACTGCGCTACCGGGCCTTAAGTAATTGATAAACATAAGTG
>Ga0164295_10002179_pt1 | contig 16279 bp, 15 predicted proteins | sample GEODES006metaG_FD_111798 | JGI IMG/M metagenome (GOLD analysis project Ga0164295, IMG submission 111798) | Oligotrophic lake water microbial communities from Sparkling Lake, Wisconsin, USA - GEODES006 metaG | ecosystem: Environmental > Aquatic > Freshwater > Lake | place: USA: Sparkling Lake... | reverse complement strand
CATTGGTGGCGTAGTCTTTGCGTCTGTAGCTGTGGTTCAAGGCGCGGCCTTCATCTTCATCCACGATGCGCACTGTTAACTCTGCATCTGTGGCCAACGCATGGCGCAGGCAGCGGGCCACCCAATGGCGCGGCAGTGCGGCGCGATGCCGCGCCGCATAAGGCACATCACCGAATTGCAAAGACAAAGACAAGTGTTTGAGCGCCATGCGTCAGGCCAAATTGCGATGATTGTCATAGGCGTCGACGATGCGCGCCACCAACGGGTGCCGCACCACATCTTTGCTGGTGAAATGCGTGACCGCGATACCGTCGACCCGGCGCAGTACGTGTTCTGCTTCAATCAAACCGCTGGGACTGCCTTTGGGTAAATCGATTTGACTCACATCACCGGTCACCACCGCTTTGGCACCAAAACCGATGCGTGTCAAAAACATTTTCATTTGCTCAGGCGTGGTGTTTTGCGCTTCATCCAAAATGATGAACGCATTGTTTAAGGTGCGACCCCGCATGAAAGCCAGCGGGGCTATCTCCAGCGCGCTGCGCTCAAACGCTTTTTGCACTTTGTCAAAACCCATGAGCTCATAAAGTGCGTCGTACAGCGGACGTAAATACGGATCCACTTTTTGACCTAAATCGCCTGGCAGAAAGCCCAGCTTTTCACCAGCCTCGACAGCCGGACGCGTCAAGATGATGCGTTGCACTGCGCTGCGCTCTAGCGCATCCACTGCACTGGCTACCGCCAAATAAGTTTTGCCGGTGCCAGCCGGTCCGATGCCGAAAGTGATGTCGTGGCTGGCGATGTTTTCAAGGTAAACCGCTTGCGTCGGTGTTCTCGCGCTCACCTCGTTGCGGCGAGTGTTCAGCGAATGTGTGTTGGACGGCATGTGCGAGTCCCCGGCCAGCATCAATTGCACATGTTCTTTGGGTATGGGTTTGGCTGCGCGCTCGAACATGGCTTGCAGCACTTCGAGTGCGCGTGTGGCATTGGCCTTGCTGCCGTCAATTTTGAATTTTTCGTGGCTGTGCGCAATCTTGACCTGTAAACCAGTTTCTATGGTGCGCAAATGTTCATCTAACGCGCCGCATAAATTTCCCAGACGGGTGTTGCTGCTCGGACTGAATTGGTGGCGAATAATCAAAGCACCAACCCGCCAAGCGTGAATTCCACAAGCGCGGGACGGGTTTGTCGATGAACCATGGTGTAAGAGAACATAAAGAAAATTTGTCGTTGACGGCTAAGGAATCAAAGCATACCCCATGGCAAACGCCTGCTCGCGGGGATGAAACCATTCGCGCTGATAATTGACTTTGCACAGCATCCATACTTACTTCGACATGATTGGCAAACTCAGCGGCACGCTCATTGAAAAAAATCCACCGCAGGTGGTGGTGGATTGCCATGGCGTGGGCTATGAGGTCGATGTGCCGATGAGCACTTTCTACAACTTGCCTGCTGTCGGCGACAAACTCAGTCTGCTCACGCATTTTGTGGTGCGCGAGGATGCGCAAATTTTGTATGGCTTTGCCACTGCCGAGGAACGCGTTGCTTTTCGTCAATTGATCAAAATTTCTGGCGTGGGTCCGCGCATGGCGCTCGGTGTGCTCAGCGGTTTGAGCGTGGCTGAATTGGCGCAAGCCATCAGTTTGCAAGAAGCTGGCAGGCTGGTGAAGATCCCCGGTGTTGGCAAAAAAACTGCAGAGCGTTTGTTGCTTGAACTCAAAGGCAAGATGGGCAGCGACTTGGGAGCGAACGCCGCACCCCAAGCGCATTCCAGCCAAAACGATATTTTGCAAGCGCTGATGAGTTTGGGTTACAGCGACAAAGAGGCATCTGTAGCATTGAAACAATTGCCCGCCGACATTGGTGTGAGCGATGGCATCAAACAGGCCTTGAAGGCCTTGGCCAGGTAAACCATGAGCATACAAACCGACAGCTTCGGCGACGATTTCAAACCCGATAACCGTGTGGTGTCGGCGGCACCGGTCAGCCCCAGAGAAGAAGCGATTGAGCGTGCGCTCAGGCCCAAGTTGTTGCAAGACTATGTGGGCCAGGCCAAGGTGCGCGAGCAATTGGAAATTTTCATCGGTGCAGCGCGCCAACGCGATGAAGCACTTGACCATGTGCTGCTGTTCGGTCCGCCTGGTTTGGGCAAAACCACGCTGAGCCACATCATCGCGCAAGAGCTGGGCGTGAACCTGCGTCAAACCAGCGGCCCTGTGTTGGAAAAACCCAAAGACTTGGCGGCGCTATTGACCAATCTGGAAAAAAACGATGTGTTGTTCATCGATGAAATCCACCGCTTGTCACCCGTGGTCGAAGAGATTTTGTACCCCGCGCTAGAGGATTACCAGATCGACATCATGATTGGCGAAGGTCCTGCCGCGCGCAGCATCAAACTCGATTTGCAACCGTTCACGCTGGTCGGTGCCACCACGCGCGCAGGTATGTTGACCAACCCGCTGCGGGACCGATTCGGCATTGTGGCGAGGCTGGAGTTTTATTCACCCGAAGAGTTGTTGCGCATCGTCATGCGCAGCGGCGGTTTGCTCAAAGCGCAATTGCATGAAGACGGCGCGTTTGAAATAGCGCGTCGTTCGCGCGGCACACCGCGCATTGCCAACCGCTTGCTGCGCCGGGTGCGCGACTATGCAGAAGTCAAAACCGATGGCCGCATCAGCAAAGCCGTGGCCGAAGCTGCTTTGTCTATGTTGGATGTGGATGCACAAGGTTTTGATTTGATGGACCGCAAATTGCTGGAAGCGGTGATTCACCGTTTTGATGGCGGCCCGGTCGGTCTGGACAATATCGCGGCCAGCATCGGTGAAGAACGCGACACCATCGAAGATGTGATCGAACCGTTTTTGATTCAACAAGGTTTTTTGCAACGCACGCCACGCGGACGCATTGCGTCCTTGGCGGCTTACCGGCATCTTGGTGTCACGGCTCCAGCAGCTACACAGAATGCCGCCGGTTTGTTTGGCACTGAAGCCGAATAAAAAATCAGTTGCTGCTTTCCTCGCGCGCGCCAGTGTCTAAATGACGCTCGTCCGCCCAGCCCACCAATTGCAAACCTTGCGGCGTCCATAGCAAACGATTGATGGCGGTATTGCGCAAACCCCAGCTGCGCGCCACTTGCAAATCCTGGCCCGTTGCGATGCGATACATGATATCCAGCACACCGCCGTGCGTGACCAACGCAATTTGCTCGCCCCGGTGCTGACTGGCAATTTCATTCACCATGTGCTTGACGCGTTCATGCAGCATCACCAGGCTTTCGCCGCCGCTCTTTGGGGTCCATTGTGGATCACGGTCGCGCCACAGTGAGGCATCTTCAGGGTGTGCGGTTTGAATCTCATCCCAAGTCTGGCCTTCAAAAAAACCGTAATGCCGCTCGCGCAATGCAATGACTTGTTTGACTTCGTGTTGATGAAGCGCCGCGATCTGTTGCGCTGTCACCAATGCCCGGCTTAAATCGCTGGCGTAAACAGCGTGTACCTCTTCGTCAGCCAGCGCTTTGGCCACTTGGCTTGCCTGCCATTGACCTTGGGCGTTCAGTGATATGTCGATTTGTCCCTGAATGCGCGTGGCGACATTCCAATCGGTTTCGCCATGTCGAATGGCCAGTATGCGTGTTGTGTCCATCCCAAGAGTGTATTCAAACCCTGTGACAAACAAGGGAAATAAAATAGCACGACCGTTCTTTTTTGATAGACTGCGCGCATGTCACATTCCATACCTGTTCAAAAAGACGCTGACAAACAGATGTCGCGTCAGAGATTGCTGCACAAAGGTCAGCAAACCAAAGCGGCCATCGTGGAAGCAGCGCTGGGACTCGCCACCCAAATCGGTCTTGAAGGTTTGAGTATCGGTGCTTTGGCTGAAGTCATGGCCATGAGCAAGTCCGGGGTGTTTGCGCATTTCGGCTCGCGTGAAGAATTGCAAATTTCAGTCATTCGCGAATACCACCACCGGTTTGAACAAGAAGTTTTTTTCCCTGCCATGCAATTACCGCGTGGCTTGCCGCGTTTACAAGCACTGTTTATCAACTGGATGGCAAGAACCAGTGCAGAAATTGACTCAGGTTGTTTGTACATCAGCGGAGCGGCAGAGTTTGATGACAGACCGGGACCGGTGCGTGACGCACTGGCCAGCTCGGTCAAAACCTGGTTAACTGCTTTGCACCGATCGGTGTTGCAAGCGCGCGATGAAAAGCATTTGTCTGCTGACACGGATGCCACACAAATGTCTTTTGAGATACATGGTTTGATTTTGGCTTTGCATTACGAAGCGCGGTTTTTGAAGTCCTCCAAAAGTTTGAACCGCGCCAAACAGGGTTTTGAACATATTCTTCAGCGTTACGGCGCCAACTCATTGAAAGACTGACATGCCTATTTACAACCCGCCATTGCGCGACATGCAATTTGTTTTGAACGAAGTGCTTGATGTGCCTGCCCAACTCAGCCAACTCCCCGCACATGCAGAACTCGACAGCGACACCATCGCAGCCATCTTGGAAGAGGGCGGTAAATTTGCAAGCGAAGTTTTGTTGCCTCTCAACAGTGTGGGTGACAGACAAGGCTGTACTTTGGATGCTCAAACACATGAGGTGAGCACGCCGGAAGGTTTCAAGCAAGCCTTTGAAAAATATGTGGAAGGTGGATGGCCTGCACTCAGTTGCGATCCAGCATTTGGTGGTCAAGGCTTGCCCTTGGTGGTGAATCAGTGTTTTTACGAAATGCTCAACAGTGCCAATCAGGCCTGGACCATGTACCCCGGCTTGACGCATGGCGCTTACGAATGCCTGCATGCACACGGCACTGAGGAACAGAAAAAGCTGGATCTGCCCAAGCTAACCAACGGCGAATGGACAGGCACCATGTGTTTGACCGAAGCGCATTGCGGCACAGACCTGGGCTTGCTGCGCACAAAAGCAGAACCGCAGGCGGACGGCAGTCACAGACTCACCGGCAACAAAATTTTCATCAGTGCCGGTGAGCACGACTTTGTCAGCAATATCGTGCATTTGGTGCTGGCACGCTTGCCCGATGCGCCTCCCGGCAGCAAAGGCATCAGTTTGTTTGTGGTGCCCAAATTCATGGTGAACGCAGATGGCACCTTGGGTCAACGCAATGGTATTTTTTGCGGTGGTCTTGAACACAAAATGGGCATACACGGCAACGCTACTTGCCAGATGGTGCTGGATGGCGCGGTCGGCACTTTGGTGGGGCAACCCCACAAAGGATTGGCAGCCATGTTCGTGATGATGAATGCCGCCCGTATTGGCGTGGGCATGCAGTCATTGGGGCTGACTGAAGTGGCTTACCAAAATGCATTGGCCTATGCCAAAGAGCGGATTCAATCGCGCAGTTTGTCTGGCGTGAAAAACCCTTCACAGCCAGCCGATAGCATTTTGGTGCACCCTGACGTGAGAAAAATGTTGCTCACTGCCAAGGCCTATGCGGAAGGTGGCCGGGCATTGAATTTGTATTGCGCTTTGTTGATCGACCAAGAACTGAACCACCCTGATGAAACTGTGCGCAAAGACGCCGCAGAAATGGTGGCCATGCTCACACCGATCGTGAAAGCGTTCATCACTGATAACGGTTGGATTGCCACTTCCTCATGTTTGCAAGTACTGGGTGGCCACGGCTTCATCAGCGAATGGGGGATGGAGCAATATGTGCGCGACGCCCGCATCAACATGATTTACGAAGGCACCAACACCATCCAAAGTTTGGACTTGCTGGGCCGCAAAGTCTTGGGCAACCAAGGCTCAACGCTGAAAAAATTTGGCAAACTGATCGCGCAACTGGTGGCTGAAGAAACTGACAATGAAGACATGGCTCCTTTCACTCAACCGTTGGCCAAACTCGGTCAGCAAATGACGGCATTCACCGGTGAAATCGGTATGAAAGCCATGGCCAATGCGGATGAAGTTGGGGCTGCATCAGTGGACTTTTTGCGCGTCACCGGTCATTTGGTGTTCGGTTATTTTTGGGCACGCATGGCACAGGTCGCATTCCAAAAAATCGCATCAGGCAGTAACGATCCGTTTTATAAAGCCAAGATTCAAACAGCACGTTTTTACTATTCCAGGTTGTTCCCCGAAACCGCTTCATTGATGTTGACTGCGCGATCCGGCAGTGATGTGTTGATGGACACGGCAGAAGTATTTTCTTGATTTGGCATTCACAATCAACCCACTATGGAGATACCTCCCATGAAAAAAATCATCAGTTTGTTGGCTGTTTTCATCAGCCTTGGTGCAAGCGCGCAAATGACTCCCGTTGGTGTATGGCACACCATAGATGACGAAACCAAGCAACCGAAAGGCGAAATTCGCATCACCGAGAACAATGGCGTGCTCAGCGGTGTCGTGGGTCGCGCCTTAAAGGAAGACCCCAAAGCCAAAACCGTTTGCGATTTATGCACCGATGACCGCAAAGACCAAAAGATCATTGGCATGGAAATCATCCGCAACCTCACCCGTGAAGGCAAGGACACAAACTACACCTGGGCCGGCAAGGGAACCATCTTGGACCCGAACAACGGCAAAGTGTATGAAGTGAAAATGGTGCCTATCGATGGCGGCAAGCGACTGCAGGTGCGCGGTTACATTGGCTTTCTTTACAGAACCCAATTTTGGACCCGGGTCGAATAAACACAAACACACAAAATATTTTTTGGAAATGTCATGACCTCTCTATTGCAAAACCTCGAGCACGGCGTAATGACCTTGACCCTCAACCGGGTGGACAAGAAAAACGCTTTGACTGCTGATATGTATACGGCATTAGCTGCTGCCCTCTCTAAAGCAGTCGATGAAAAAGACGTGCGCGTGGTTTTGATTCAAGGTCATGAGACGGTGTTCAGCGCTGGCAACGATATCGCAGATTTTTTGCAGCAACCACCCGCCAATGCCAATTCGCCGGTGTCGCTTTTTTTACGCGGTATTGCCACGTTCTCCAAGCCCTTGATCGCTTCGGTTTGCGGCCCGGCGGTCGGTGTGGGCACCACCATGTTGTTGCATTGTGATTTGGTGTACGCGGGGGACAACGCTGCTTTTTCCATGCCATTTGTCAATCTGGGTTTGTGTCCCGAGGCTGGCTCCAGCCTGCTGGCGGTGCAACTCATGGGTTACCAGCGTGCCGCTGAAGCCTTGCTGATGGGTGAGCCTTTTCTGGTCGAAGCCGCCTTGGAGTTGGGCCTGATCAGCCGGGTATTGCCGCCCGCCGAGGTGAATGCGTATGCGCAGTCACAGGCGCAAAAAATGGCGCGCAAACCGCTGGCCTCATTGATGGAGACCAAGCGTTTGATGAAGTCTGCGCGCACCCCGTCTGTGTTGTTGCAAATGGAAGAAGAGGCCGCTGTTTTCTCAAGGATGTTGAAAGAACCTGCGGCGGTGGAAGCCTTCAGCGCTTTCATGGAACAGCGCAAACCGGTTTTCAACTGATCAGATGTCTCTGCGCTGAATCGGTATGGGTTTGCCGTTGCCATCAATCGCCACATAGGTCAGATTGGCCTCGGTCACTTTGAGGTAAACGCCTTGCAAACTGAAGCGCTCGGCAAACACTTCGACCTTGACAGTGATGGAGGTGTTGCCTATGCGGGTGACGGAGTTGAAAAAACTCAGTATGTCGCCCACCTTGACTGGTTGCTTGAAAATGAATTCATTGACTGCGACGGTCGCTATGCGTCCGTTCACATAGCGGGCCGGCAAAACTGCACCGGCCAAGTCCACCTGCGCCATGACCCAGCCGCCGAAGATGTCACCGCTTTGGTTGCAATCGGCGGGCATAGGAATGACTTTGAGCACCAATTCTGCGTCTTGGGGTAACCCTGCCACGGTCTGGCGAGAATCTTTGTTTGTCGTCACAGGCACAATCTAAGGAGTTGTTTAACCGGTATTGTGCTTTATGCGTCAACACGCTGCTTCCTCTCCTGCTTTGCCTTCCCAAGCGACCATCCAGCCGCCCACTTCTGATTGGGTCACGCTCAAACGCCTGTTTCCTTACCTTTGGGAATACAAGTGGAGAGTAGTGGCCGCACTGTCGTTCATGGTGGGCGCCAAACTGGCCAACGTTGGGGTTCCCTTGCTGCTCAAGGAATTGATTGACGCCATGACGCCCCAGCCAACAGGTGTTCAGGTGCTGCTCGTCGTACCCTTGGCATTGCTGGTCGGCTACGGCTTGCTGCGCTTGTCTGTTTCTGGTTTCACTGAACTGCGCGAACTGGTGTTCGCTGCCGCAACCCAAGGTGCGGCCCGCAAAATCGCGCTGCAAACCTTTGAGCATTTGCACCATTTGAGTTTGCGTTTTCACCTAGAGCGGCAAACCGGCGGCATGAGCCGTGACATTGAGCGTGGAGTGCGAGGCATTGAATCTTTGATTGCTTATTCCCTCTACAGCATCGTGCCGACGGTGATCGAAGTGGTGCTGGTGTTGACTATTTTGGGCGTGAAGTTTGATAAGTGGTATGCCATCATCACTTTGACAGCTTTGGCGCTCTATATTTATTTCACCGTCACAGTGACCGAATGGCGCACCCAGTTTCGCAAACAAGTCAATGAATTTGATTCCAGCGCACATACGCGTGCGATTGACTCGCTGCTGAATTATGAAACGGTGAAGTATTTCGGCAATGAAGCGTTTGAAGCTTCCCGTTATGACGAAAATTTGAACAAACTGCGGCGTGCCCGCATCAAAGCCCAAAACTCTTTGAGTGCGCTCAATATCGGGCAGCAACTCATCATTGCGGTGGCGTTGGTGGCCATGTTGTGGCGCGCCACCGAGGGCGTGGTGCAAGGACGCATGAGTCTGGGCGACTTGGTGATGATCAATGCTTTCATGATTCAGCTCTATATACCGTTGAATTTCTTAGGCGTGATTTACCGTGAGATCAAACAAAGCCTGACCGACTTAGACCGCATGTTCATGCTGCTGGAAAAAAACCGGGAAGTGGCTGACAGCGCATCTGCGCAAACATTGACCTTGCAAACGCCGCCCGAAGTACGGTTTGAGAACGTATTTTTCGCCTACGAAGCAGATCGGCCGATTTTGCACGGCATCAGTCTGACCATACCGGCTGGCAAAACAGTGGCCGTGGTTGGACCCTCAGGCTCGGGCAAATCCACGCTGGCGCGTTTGTTGTTTCGCTTTTATGACCTACAGCAAGGCGCTATCCGCATTGACGGCCATGAGTTGCGACAACTGACCCAAGACAGTGTGAGACGCGCCATTGGTATCGTGCCGCAAGACACCGTGTTGTTCAACGACACGGTCTACTACAACATTGCTTATGGCAACACATCGGCCTCGCGTGAGCAAGTGCAAGACGCCGCCAGATCAGCGCGTATCCACGATTTCATCGCGTCCACACCGGCAGGCTATGACACCATGGTGGGTGAGCGCGGATTGAAATTGTCAGGCGGCGAAAAGCAAAGAGTGGCCATTGCGCGTACTTTGTTGAAAAACCCGCCTATATTGATTTTTGATGAAGCCACTTCTGCGTTGGATAGCAGCAACGAGCGCGCGATTCAAGCCGAGCTGCGTGAAGCGGCCTTCAACAAAACCACGTTGGTGATCGCGCACCGCTTATCCACCGTGGTGGATGCGCATGAAATTGTGGTGCTTGAGTTCGGGCACGTCGTTGAGCGCGGCACCCATGCGCAATTGCTGGCAGCCGATGGCCGCTATGCACAAATGTGGTCACTTCAACAGACTCAGGAAGAACCGGTTTAAGGCAAATCGTTGTCATCCGATGCTTCGCTCTTTTCGCGTGGACCTACTTTGCCCATGCGCACTTTCAAAGACTGTGGCTCGCCCGTGATCACCGCCGCATACATGGTGGTGTTGCTCATCACCTTCTTCACATAGTCGCGTGTTTCATTAAAGGGAATGCATTCGGCCCAGATGGCGCCTTCAAGCTGGGGTCCGTTGCGCCATTTGCGTGGGCGACTCGGTCCTGCGTTGTAGGCCGCCGCCGCCATGGGCATGGAGCCTTGAAAATTATCCAAAATCAATTTCAAATAACCGGTACCGATGGCAATGTTGATGTCACGCTGATTCAATTGGTCGGGTTGGAAATTTTTCATGCCCAGTTTTTTGGCAGTCCATTTGGCGGTGCGTGGCATGACTTGCATCAAACCGCTGGCACCGACACTGGACTTGGCATTGACAATGAAACGGCTCTCTTGTCTGATCAAACCATAAACAAAGGCGGCTTCCAAATTGATATCCCGTGTGCGGGGCAGTACCTCTTCCCGAAAAGGCATGGGGTAGCGATAGTTCACATCAAATTGTTGAATCCGCTCACTGCTGCTGATACAACGGTCCCAAATTTCAAGCTCGCACGCCCATTGCGCCACTGCGCTTTTTTCTCTGTCGTTCATGCGGCCACGTTTGCCTTGGGCATCGACCAAACCCGCTGAGTAATTCCATTCGCGGGTGCCTTCGGCGCGAATGCCCAATCGGATGGCGTGTAGCGCACGCTGTAAGCCGGGGTTGGCTTTGGCGGCTTCCATTTCAGCTGCCGTGGGCGCAACCGGGCGTGGTGGCGCCACTATTTTTTGTCCCAGTTCTTCCAATGCAAGCTGTTCATAAAACCCTTGGGTGCCCGCAATGCTTTGCAACGCTATCAAGGCTTGCGGCATGGCGGTGGTGGAGGTGGGTTGTCTGGCGATCAGCGCTCTGGCGCGCCAATAAACCCAGGCTGGATCTTTTTGTGCCGCCGGACTCATGGCGTTGATGGCCGACTCCACCGTGAGCCAGCGTGACTTGCCTTCGGCCCGCAAAGCCGCGCGAACTTTCCAAGCCAGCAAATCGTCTGTCAGTCCTTGGCCGTCACCCGATAACTCGTAATAGTCCACGGCCTTGCTGTCAAAGTCCATGGCTGCTTGACGACCAATCACAGCCCAAACCCATTGCAATTGCTCGGTGTTGAGCAGCTTGACGGTATTGCTGTTGTTCATTTGTTTGAGTGCCGCTGCTTGGTCGCTGGCCGCAAGTTTGACCAAAGCCAAGGTTATCCATTGAGAGGATTCTTTGCCCAGCGAGGTGGCGCGTTGTTGCAAAAAACGTGTCGGGTTGGACATGAGTTCATCCAACTTGGCCATGCTTTGGCCTGAGACCATGTGCAAGGCATCGCGCGCCGGTGGTTTGCGGTTGATCTCAACCATGTTGCGAGCCTTGCGCCATGCGTCCAAGGCATTGACACGCTTGGCCAGCAGCAATTGCTCGAAAGCGTAGGTACAGCCTTCTTCACTGTTTTTCATCGACAACCAATTGTGGCGAATGAGCTCTTCTTGGGCTGTGGTGCCCTCAAATTTCTTTTGACTGCTTTGCAACCAACTGGCGTAACACTCCACCTCTTTGTCGTCGTGCATGCGGTAGAGCGCAAATTCGCGCTCGAATTGCGTCCACTCTTGGCGTTGAGCTAGTAGCAGCATCCAGTCATAGCGCATTCGGTCTTCTTGGTAGGTACCGGCGTATTTGCTTAAAAACTCTTTGACCTCGCTGTCACTGGCGTCGCCGAGCCGAACGCGCAATTCCCAAAACGCTGCCCACGGCTCTAGCATGTGGCCTTTGGCCTGAGGCAGCAGTTGAGTGAGTTTTTTCCTGTCGTTTTGCGAGGAGGCAGACGCCATCTCTATGAGGACTTGGTCTGCCTTGTCAGGCATGGGGCTGAGACTGGCGGCGAGAGACAGCGGGCTGTAGCTAAAAAGCAGACCGCTGCATAAAAAAACTGCAAAGCAGCGAATCAGAAATGGGAGCATGACACAATGAATACACCTGACATAAGGCCGACATTCTCCCATGGACAAAAAAGCCCTTCGCAAACAATTGATTCAAGAGCGACTGGATTTGCCAGACCGCGCTGCCCGCTCTGACTTGCTACAGCAAGTCATGCGCATTTGGTTGTTCGACCGCAAAGACACGGTGATTGGCGCTTACTGGCCGATCAAAGGTGAATTTGACCCCTTGCCTGCGTTGCATCGCTGGAAGGAAGACGGTGAACTGCTGGATGACCCGGTGTTGCGCCGCATTGCTCTGCCGGTCGTTGACAAAGTCACCAAGACCCTGACTTTTCATGCTTGGTATCCGGGATGCGACATGGAAGAGGATGCCTACAACATCCCCAAACCCAAAGACACTGAGGTGGTTGTGCCCACCTTGTTGTTTATCGCTTGCGTGGGCTACGGAACCGGCGGTTACCGCTTAGGTTATGGCGGCGGTTTTTACGACCGCACGCTTGCGCAATTGCAGCCCAAACCCTTCACTGTCGGTTTGGGTTTTACCGGCGGCTTCATCGAAGACATGGAGCCTGAAGCGCACGATCTGCCGCTGGACGCGTTACTGAACGAAAACGGCGTGGTCTGGCCTACCCATTTCTCCTGACAGCGGCCTTCACGTTTAACGACATCTCGGTGTCGGCAGCTTGCTGTATCAACCATTGAGAAAACATCATCACTTCCTCGCATGTCTTGCTTTGCGGGCTGATCAATAACCAATAACCCATCGGGGATTCATTGCGATGCCCCGGCAGCACTTCCACCAAATCGCCACGCGCCAGACTCTCTGCAATCAACGGTGGTCTGGCCAGCACCAAGCCGAGTCCATCCAGCGCAGCCTGGACGGACTGGTAGGTGTAGTTGAAATACAGCCAGCGCTTGGGTTGCAGTTTGTGTAGGCCGTGGCCGTTGAGCCATAAGCGCCAGTTCATCCAATCCATGTAGGTTGGACCTTCTAGGTTGTGTTCGATCAAGGCAAAGCGGTTCAGATCAGAGGCTTGGTAAATAGGCGGCTCTTGTTCAAGCAATGCCGGACTGGCGACTGGCATGAGTTGTTCGCCAAACAGCTTTTGCGCGAATGAAGGCATGGTGGTCGCCGGTCCGTATCGAATGGCGATATCGATGTCTGTGGTCATCAGATCAACAGGTTTGTCATTGGCATGTATGCGGATATCAATATCAGGGTAACGCGATTGAAATTGCGCCAAGCGGGGAATCAACCACATCGAGGCCAATGACGCGAAGGTGGTGACTGAAATGGAACGCCGCACAGAGGTTGTGCGTATATCGTGCACCGCGTTATCGAGTTGCAACAACATGGGGCTGACCACTTGCATCAATTGAATGCCTGCGCGGGTTAATTCCACCGAGCGCGAATGCCGCACAAACAAACGTTGCCCCAGTTCGGATTCCAGCCCCTGAATTTGCCGACTGATGGCCGACTGGGTGAGCGCGAGTTCTTCTGCGGCCGCACTGAAATTGGACAAGCGCGCCGTTGCTTCAAACGCTCTTAGCGGGCCGACTGACAGTGAACGGGTTCTGAATGTAGACATGACGCATGCCGTGTTGGATGGACAGTCAATCAAGCTTAACTTTAATTGGCCGGGACTTGCATGCGAATTGCGCATGAATCAGCGGTCATTTATTCATTGGACACCTAGCAGACTTTTTTGCAACATCAAGTGCCAATGTCCAAGAAAGAAAGCGCCATGAACACGCACACTTTTGATATCCAACGCATCTGGTCGGCCACGCCCCACAGCACGCACTTGTTGAAAGTCATCAGCGGCAGAGCCTGGATCACCATGACGGGGAAAATGGGGCAAGTCAACCCTGACCACGTGTTGCAAGCCGGTGACTGTCTGCAGGTTCTTGCTGATCAGCAGGTGGTGGTGGAGTCCTGGCCACGCCATGTCTGTGATGCGTTGACCGTCAGATGGAACGAGAGCGAACTGCAAGTCTGCCAAAGTACCCCTGACAGCTTGGCAGGTTCAACGGCATAACTTGCTTATGATGCAAGCATCAACTTTCATGCAGGTGAGTCATGTCCAAAGCGTTTGCCAGCCAGAGCGATCTGAGCGATAGAAAAATCAGTTTCACCCAACTCAGTCAGCATTGCTGGGCCTATACCGCAGAGGGTGACCCGAATTCCGGCGTCATCATTGGCGACAAATACATACTGGTCAGCGACACCACGGCCACCCCGTTGATGGCGCAAGATTTGATTGCGCGTATTCGCGCGGTCAGCGACAAGCCCATCAAATACGTGTTGTTGACCCACTACCACGCGGTACGGGTGTTAGGTGCCAGCGCTTATGTGGCTGAAGGTGGCACTGAAATCATCGCCAGCAAGGGCACTTACGAATTGATCGTTGAGCGCGGTGCCGAGGATATGCAAAGCGAAATGGACCGCTTTCCGCGGCTGTTCAGAGGCGCCGACAGTGTGCCCGGATTGACTTGGCCGACATTGGTGTTTGGCGATGGCAAGCCCGGCAGACACGGCAGCATCCGCTTGGATTTGGGTGGTGTCAGTGTTGACATCTGGCACCCCGGTGCAGGCCATACGCGCGGCGACACCATCGCCTGGGTGGAAGCAGAAAAAGTATTGTTCAGCGGCGATCTGGTGGAATACCAAGCTGGTGTTTACACAGGCGACGCGCATTTGGCTGAATGGCCGGCCACGCTGGAAGCCCTGCGCGGTTTGGAAGCCGAGGCGATCGTCCCCGGTCGCGGCGAGGCCATGATTGGCAATGCCAACGTCAACAAGTCGCTGGACTACACCCGCGAGTGGGTGGAAACCTTGTTTGCCTGCGGCAAAGAAGCTGTGGCGAAAAACATGGATTTGAAAGCCGCCATGGCCTTGACCCGCCAACACATGGATCCGGTGTTCGGCAAGGTTTTTATTTACGAGCATTGCCTGCCGTTTGATGTGAGCCGCGCCTACGACGAAGCCAAAGGCATTGTCAATCCGCGCATCTGGACAGCAGAGCGCGACAAAGAAATGTGGGCTTCTCTACAAGCTTGATCGGCTCAAGAGGCTTTTTGGCGCATCAAAGCCCGCACATCTGCCTCATAGTTTTTGAGCGTTTTCACCGCGTGTTCGCGTTGCTTGGCGGTGGTCAAGTTGTGGAACTGGGCAACGGCTTCGCAATTGGTTCGCTTGCGTTTTTTCAAATAAGCGGCATACGCGGGGTCGGATGAATGCAAACTGTTTTGCAGCCACTTGCGAACCAAGGCTCTGGCTTCTTGCGCATCCGGCTTGGTTTGCAAAATCCGCTCATGCATCACCATACTTTCTTTTTGCTGCCGCATCCGTTCGGCATAAGTGCGCTCGGGTTCATAGCCGGAGTCTTGCGCGAGCTGACGCAGCATTTTTTCCTGCGCGGTGCTCAAACTTCCGTACAAACGCTCGGAATTCGTCTGGCCTTTGTCCGTCTGTACATCGAGTTGTTTGTCACGCGGCGCATCAAGTTTCCACTCTTTGCGGTAATCCTTGAGGTCTTGTTCGTATTTGCGTTGCAGCGTTTGCAATTGGTCGGCGTTCAGGCTTAACGCGAGTTTGGTCAACGGCACTTCAAATTGTTCAATCAATGGATCGAGGGTGACATTGATGACCTCTGCCATGGCACAGACTTGATCCGGGTTGATATCGTTTGGCACCATGTCTTGCATTTGTTTGAGCACATCCGCATACACGGGGAGTTGGTTTTGACGGTGCCATTCCAGCGTGAGCTTTAAATCAGCCAGGGTTTGCTTTTCCTGCGCGGCATTCAAATCCACATGCGGGTTGATCCAGAAAAACATCAGCAGATTCGGGGCGTTGTTGTAACCGGGCACCACCAGACTACATGCCGACAAGGCCAGCAAGCAAGCCAAGGCAGACAGTTTGGCCAGCCAAGACAGACGGTGCAGGGGCTGATTGATAATCGCTGGCATACAGGGAATCAAATTCATGTCAAAGATTGATGTGGTCATCATGGCAGCGGGCAAAGGCACCCGCATGAAGAGCAGTATGCCGAAAGTGCTGCACCGTTTGGGAGGTAGGGCTTTGTTGCAGCATGTGATTGACACGGCTGAGTTGTTTCATGCGCGACGCACGGTGGTGATCACCGGTCACGGCGCCGAGCAAGTGGAGGCCATGCTGTCAAATCAACCGCAGCTGCAAAGCGTGCGGCAAATGCCGCAACTTGGCACCGGCCACGCCATGCAGCAAGCTATTCCGGTATTGCAAGACGATGGTGTGACCTTGGTGCTTTCAGGCGATGTGCCCTTGATTCAGGCCGACACTTTGCAAGCCTTGTTGCAACTGTGCGATGCCAAGCATCTGGCGTTGTTGACCTTGCAAACCCCGACGCCCACCGGCTATGGACGCATTCTGCGCGGAGTTGCCCAGCAAGTCACCGCCATTGTGGAAGACAAAGATGCAACGGATGAACAACGCCGCATCCAAGAAATTTACAGCGGCATCATGGCCGTGCCCACCCACTT
>Ga0164295_10002178_pt1 | contig 16281 bp, 9 predicted proteins | sample GEODES006metaG_FD_111798 | JGI IMG/M metagenome (GOLD analysis project Ga0164295, IMG submission 111798) | Oligotrophic lake water microbial communities from Sparkling Lake, Wisconsin, USA - GEODES006 metaG | ecosystem: Environmental > Aquatic > Freshwater > Lake | place: USA: Sparkling Lake... | reverse complement strand
GCAGGTCAGGGAGCAGGTTTTGGGTCAGGTTTTGAGTCAGGTCAGGGAGTATATGGGCTCGGCCGGAGGCCTGCTCAGGCAGGACTCCGGGTGGCGGCAGGCCGAAGGGGGTGGCAGGGAGACTGTGGCGACCGGGTTTTCAACGCTCGACCGCCTGCTGCCGGCCGGCGGCGTGCGGCGTGGCAGCCTCATCGAATGGCTGGCTGGCGGCGACGCTGCCAGCGCTGATGCAGGAGGGGCGATCACGCTTGCCTGTGCGGTGGCCTGCCGGTTGGCAACCTCACGTGCTCAGGCAGTGGCTTCGCAAGCCACGACGATCGTGGTGGTCGATCGGGGGCAGCGGTTTTATCCGCCGGCGGTGCTCCCGTGGCTCGAGTCACAGTCGGATGTCGCCGCAAAGGGGGGCCGCATGCCGCAACTTATGGTGGCCCGCCCTTCGCGTGACGACGACGAAATCTGGGCGATCGACCAGGCGCTTCGCTGCCCCGGTGTGGCGGCGGTGCTGGCCTGGCCCGGGCGGGTGCATTCCACGGCCATGCGGCGGTGGCAACTGGCTACGCGGACAAGCGGCGCAGTCGGCCTGCTCGTGCGTGGGTTCCCGGGGCGGCTGCAGGCGGGCGAGCAGACGTGGGCCGATGCGAAGGTGGCAGTTTCTCCGGTGGCTGGCGGTGATTCGGCTGCAGATCCCGCCGTGCGGCGACTGCGGCTCTCGCTTGCAGGTGGGCCGTGGTCGGGCGACGAGATGCTCAAGGAACGGTCGGCGGAGCTGCTTTTGGATCTGACGAATGGTCGCGAGTCCACTCGCCGCCACCGCCTGCCGGGTTGGCCTGGCACGCTCTCTGCGGCGGGGCGTTTGCAGGGTGGTCGGTTTCCGCTTGAGGAGGCGACATGTCGCGCATCATGACGGTTTGGCTGCCCCGATGGCCCGTGCAGCGGCGACTGCTCGAGAGGCCTGAGCTCCGTAGACAGCCCGTGTTTGTCTGCCGGCGGGAACGTCGCGGCGTGATGACGGTGGTGGCTTGGGCCTGGGCAGCACCGCCGCGGAGGGAGGGGTCATCTGTGCCACTGTCCGGCGGAGCATCGCTCTCCAGAACCTCCCTCTCCGGGATTCAGCCGGGCATGTCGCTCGCCGAAGCGATGGCGGTGCTGTCGCTCACGCATGGCTCCCGCGCCTGCCATATCGCCGAGGTCGATCAGGATGATCCCGTGGCCGATCTGACCTCGCTCGAGAAAGTCGCCCGCTATTGCCGGCGGTTTGCACCGCTCGTGGCGATCGAAAAACCATCGCAGCACGGGCACGGGGGGCCTGAGTGTCTGCAGATCGACGTGACGGGCACTGCCGGTTTTTTTGGTGGCGAGGGGCCGCTGGTTCGCACGGTCGTCTGGACGCTAGCCACGCGGGGCATTCATGCCCGGGCCGCGATTGCCGATACCCCGGCTGCCGCCTGGGCCGCTGCACGCCATACAGATAGCCTGCATGCTGCCTTGGCGACCGCAGGGGCACAATCGCGGCAGCACCGCGACGGACTGCGAAAGAGGCATTGTCGGTGGGCGGTCGTGCCCCCGGGAGCACACCTGCAGGCGCTCGCGGAACTGCCGGCTACGGCCCTGAGGCTGGATACTATCGCGGCGACGCAGTTGCGGGATGTCGGCATCGAGACGATCGGCGGCATTGCCCGTCTGCCGCGGAAGAGCCTCGCTTCACGGTTTGAGCCGCAGTTGTTGCAGCGGCTCACAGAGTTCATCGGCGAGCGGCCCGAACCACTGGTGGTCCCCTGCTCCGGCGAACTCCCGACCGCCTCGCTGGCCTTTGATTTTCCGCTCCTGCTCCGCGACACGACGCAGGACGATCTGGTCGCGGTGATCGAGCGGCTTCTACACGACTGCGTGACGCCACTGGTGGCCAAAGGTGAGGGAGTGATGTCGCTGCAGGTGCGGCTGGAGCGATCTCAGTCGGCTGCACCCCGCGAGGCCTGCCCGCCGGCGATCATCGATATCGGCGTGTTTCAGCCGAGTAGTTCGGCGAAGCACCTTACGGAGCTCATAAAGCTGCGGATGGCGCGGATGCGAATGCCGCGGGAGATCGAAGGCATCACGGTGGAGGTGGTGTCTGTGGGGAAGGCTGAGTGCCGGCAGCGGACGCTCTTTGGCGAGGCTGCGGAAACGTCAGCCGCGCAGGTGGTCATGCTGATGGACCGGCTGTCTGGCCGACTCGGCCGTGGAGCAGTCTTCGAGCCCAGGCCGGTCGTCGATGCACAGCCGGAACATGCGTGGGCGGCCGTGCCGCCAGCGGCACACGGTATGAAGTCCAGATCGAAGCCCGCGATCAAGCGGCCGCAGCGTGGTGGCGGACGCGAGAACTCGCCAGAGGTGCATCGGACAGCCTCGATGGCCGCGCCGCAGCGGCGGCCGATCTGGCTCCTGCCACGGCCAGTACGACTGGAAACGGTATCGGTCGTGGGCTCGGCTGCGGATCAAGTGAATGCATCGAGTGGTCCACCGGTGCAGTTTTACAGTGGTGACCAGAGGCACGAGATCGTGAAGGCACACGGCCCGGAACGCATCGAGACCGCTTGGTGGCGTGGGCCGACCGTGCGCCGCGACTATTACGTTGTCGAGACGAGCACGGGAGGCCGCTACTGGATCTTTCGCCAACGGCGCGGCGAGTGGTTTCTACACGGCACGTTTTCCTGACGGCTTTTTCTGCTGAAGCACCATGCAGGCACCGACAAGGAGAAACACCAATGCTTGATCTGTCCTATGCAGAGCTGCACTGTAGGAGCAATTTCTCGTTTCTCGAGGGCGGCTCACACCCCGAGGAATTAGTCCAGAAGTCCCACGCACTCGGCTACGAAGCGATTGCCATCACCGATCGCGCCACGCTGGCTGGCATTGTGCGGGCGCACGGAGCAGTCAAGCAGATCGCTGATGCATCACAGGCCGGCAATGCCGGGCGGGCAGCTATCAGGCTGATCGTCGGGGCGCATCTGGAGCCGGTGGATGCCATGCCGCTGGTTGTGTGGGCGACCAATCGCACCGGCTACTCCCATCTCTGCAGGCTTCTGACGCGTGGGTATGCCGCTGCCGCCGGCTCGGCAGGCGATGTGTCGCAGGATGGCCGCGCAAACGCGTGCGTGCTCTCGCTGGCTGATATTGCCGCGCATGCCGAAGGCCTGCTCGCGGGCGTGCCGCTGGCGGCGATTGCGGATGCCGGCATGAGCGATGCCCACGGCCAGGCCGAGGTCGTTGCGGTAGTCGCTCAGTGGCGCGAGGTGTTTGGCGACCGGCTGGTGGCGCTGGCCGAGGTGGCGCTCGAAGGGGATGACGAGGAACGGCTACGGTGGTATGCGACAGTGGGACGCCAGGCGCGGGTGCCGCTCGTGGCGGCCGGCGATGTCCGCTACCACGAGCGGTCCCGTCTGCCGCTCTTCGACGCCCTCACGGCCGTGCGGCACGGCTGCACGGTGGAGGAGGTTCGCGGCCGGCTTCTGTCCAACGGCGAGCGGCATCTGCACGACCGGCGGAACGTTGCCGCGCGGTTTGCCACGCTTGCCGGAGCGATCGAGCGGTCGGTGGAAATCGCGAGAAGGTGCACATTTTCCCTGGCGGAACTGCAGTATGAATATCCCGATGCGACCGTGCCCGCGGGCCGCACACCTGCGGAGCATCTGGCCGATCTGACCTGGCGGGGGGCGGCGAAGCGGTATCCGGCCAGCCCCTCCAGCGGTATTCCCGCCGGTATTCCCGCCGGTATTCCCGCCGGTATTCCCGAAAGAGTGCGGTCGCTCATCGATCACGAACTCGCGCTCGTGGCGGAACTCGGCTACGAGTCCTATTTCCTCACCGTCTTCGACATCGTCCGGTTTGCCCGCCGCCGCGGCATCCTGTGTCAGGGGCGGGGCTCGGCGGCCAACTCCGCTATCTGCTACTGCCTCGGCATCACGTCGGTCGATCCGGCCCGCATGGATGTGCTCTTCGAGCGGTTCATCAGCCGCGAACGCTGCGAGGCGCCCGATATCGACATCGATTTCGAGCACGACCGCCGCGAGGAGGTGATTCAGTATGTCTACGAAACCTACGGCCGTAGGAGGGCGGCGTTGACGGCCGAGGTGATCTCCTACCGGCTGCGGTCGGCCGTGCGTGATATCGCCAAGGTGCTCGGGTTCTCGCTCGATCGCGTGGAGGAAATAGCCAGTGTGCTCGACGCAGGGGACGGCCTGGAGGCATTGCCGCAGCGGCTGGCCGAGGCCGGCCTCGATCCCGAGGATGACACCTGCACACGGCTCACCACCCTCGTCGGCCAGCTCGTCGGCTTTCCCCGTCACCTGGGGCAGCACGTGGGCGGTATGGTGATGACGCGGGGCGACCTCTGCGATCTTGTGCCGATCCAGCCCGCCGCGATGGATGGCCGCACCGTCATCCAGTGGGACAAGAACGACCTCGACGAACTGGGCATCCTCAAGGTCGATTGCCTGGCGCTTGGGATGCTCACCGCGATCCACCGGGCGTTTGATTTGGTCGAGGTGGCAGGCGGGCCGAAACTGACACTGGCCACAGTGCCGGCGGAAGACCCTGCCGTCTACGAGATGATCTCGCGGGCCGACACGGTGGGCGTGTTCCAGATCGAGAGCCGGGCGCAGATGAGCATGTTGCCTCGGCTGAAGCCGGCCTGTTTCTACGACCTTGTGATCGAGGTGGCGATCGTGCGGCCCGGGCCGATCCAGGGCGACATGGTGCATCCCTATCTCCGCCGCCGCTCGGGCGAGGAGCCGGTGACGTTTCCGAACGAGGCTATTCGTGCGGTGCTGGAAAAGACGCTCGGAGTGCCGCTCTTCCAGGAGCAGGCGATGCGGCTGGCCGTGGTCGCAGCCGGCTTTACGCCGGGCGAGGCCGATCAGCTTCGCCGCGCCATGGGGGCCTGGCGCCGGCCGGGGGTGATCGACGAGTTTCACAGGAAGCTGGTCGACGGCATGCGGGCCCGTGGCCTTTCGCAGCGGTTTGCCGAGCAGGTGTTTCAGCAGATCCGCGGCTTCGGCGAATACGGCTTTCCGGAGTCACATGCGGCGAGCTTCGCGCTTTTGGTCTATGTGTCGGCATGGCTCAAGCGGCATCATCCGGCCGCCTTCACGGCCGCCCTGCTCGGCAGCCAGCCGATGGGATTTTACGCCCCTGCGCAGCTGGTGCGTGATGCCAAAGAACATGGCGTTCGGGTGCTGCCAGTCGATGTGAATGCGAGTGCGTGGCAGGCTACGGTCGAAGTCAAAAACGATAGGCGGAGAGCGGATAACGAGAGGTGGTGTGACGAGCGGGAGGCGAGCAGTCGATGGTCTGGGACGACGTCAGGAGCCCGTCAGGGGCCGGCCGTGCGACTGGGGTTGGAGCAGGTGTATGGTCTGGGGGAGGCCGCGGGCCGGCGGATCGAGACGGCGCGGCAGTCCGGCCCGTTCCGACTCCCGCACGAACTGGCCCGGCGGGCGCACCTCGACCGAGAGTCGCTCCTGCATCTGGCTCGTGCCGGGGCGTTTGAATCGCTGGGGCTCGATCGACGCCGGGCCGTCTGGGAGGCGATGCGGTGCCTCGACCGTCCGGAAAGCCAGCCGCTCTTACGAGGGCTGCAGGATGAAGACGATTCTGATGAGAGCGACGATCTCCTGCTGCCTGTGATGACGCGGCAGGAGGATGTGATTGCCGACTACCGGACAGCCGGCCTCTCCCTTCGAGCACATCCCCTCCGCTTCGAGCGCACCTCACTTGCGGATCGCGGTATTGTCACCGCCTCCGAGACAGTCACGGCCCCGGAGGGCCGCCGCGTGCAGGTGGCCGGCATCGTGCTCACGCGGCAGCGGCCCGGCACGGCCGGGGGAACGATCTTCCTGACGATCGAGGATGAAACCGGCTCTGCCAACATCGTGGTGCAGCCCGCTGTCTGGCAGGCGGCCGACCATGCCGCCCGCCGCGCGGCGGTGCTCATCGTTCACGGAAGGATCCAGCGCCGTGGCCCGGTCGTGCACATCCTGGCCACGAGCCTCGAACCGCTCACCCTCGCCACCCTGCCAAGAATGTCCCGCGATTTCTGCTAGTTATCAGCTTCCCGCGAAACATCGGCATCCTGCCGATTTTCGCTTGGCGGGCCTCCGCCCGCTTGTGCTTACCCGGGCCTCCGGCCCTGGCACACATCATCCCATCGCGTACGCTCCGGGCCTCTATGGTATTCCGCTGCATCCGTGAGGGGCTGCCCATGTCCCGAGAGCCGGCGTTGGCGGCAAGCGAAGGCAGGATGCCGAGAGCGCGGCCGCCATCGAGTGAGCGAAGGGCAGGATGCCCGTAGCGAACGTCCGGCGACGGGGCATGGGCAGCCCCGAATCGTGCCGGCAGCGCGGCGCCGTGCGGAGTGGCTGGGCGATTGCGGTCCCTTGCCTGCGCTGCGGGCTTGCGTGGGAACGGCTGCAGCTGGTCGTCAAACTGGCCAACGGCCCGCGGAACTGGACGCCGTTGGAATTTGCCCTACAAAAGCAGTGATGACATCGACCTCCGTCACGGAAACGAATCTCGGCATCGGCCCGCTCTACCGCGGTAAGGTTCGCGATTGCTATCGCCTCGATGATTCCGCGTTTGGCCCCGCGATGCTCATCGTCAGCACCGACCGGATCAGCGCCTTCGACTGGATCCTCCCTACCCCCATTCCCGACAAGGGGAAGGTGCTCACGGCCATCTCAGCCTTCTGGTTTGACTGGCTGGCTTCCGGTCCGCAGCCCCAAGCCCATCACCTGCTCACGACCGATGTCGATGCCATGGGCCTGCCGGCCACGGTCGATCGCGACCTGCTCCGCGGTCGCACAATGCTCGTGCGGCAGGCCGAGGTGATCCCGTTTGAATGCGTCGTCCGCGGCTGGCTGGCCGGCTCAGGCCTGGCAGAATACCGCCGCAACGGCACCGTCTGCGGCGTGCGACTGCCAGCCGGCCTCGGACCGGGTTCGCCGCTGCCCGAGCCGATCTTCACGCCGGCGACCAAAGCCGAGACGGGCCACGACGAGAACGTCTCATTCGAGGTGATGGCCGACCGCATCGGCTCCCCATTGGCGGCGACACTGCGTGAACGCAGCCTGGAGGTGTTTCGCCGCGGTGCTGACTACGCCGCCTCCCGCGGGATCGTGGTCGCCGACACCAAGTTTGAGTGGGGCCGACTGTCCGACGGTTCCCTGATCCTGGTCGATGAGGTTCTCACGCCCGACAGTTCCCGGTTCTGGCCGGCAACCGGCCTCGTTCCGGGCCGCGTCCCCGACTCTTTTGACAAACAGTTCGTGAGGGACTGGCTTGAGTCGAGCGGCTGGGATAAGTCGAGCCCCCCCCCTGCTCTCCCGGCCGACGTTGTCACGAAGACGCGGGAAAAATACCTCGAAGCCAGCCGGCTGCTGACCGGCCGACTCCCCTGATCTGCCGTTGCCCGGCTCTTTTTGCGCGGGTTTCTGGCCTAGGGGAGCGTGCGTGCCGAAATTAGACTGACGCGTCCCTCCCGATGCCTGACCGACCATTCCCCTCAGATTCGCTCCTATGCTGCGCTACTGGACTGCCGGAGAATCGCACGGCCCCGCCCTCGTCGCCCTCGTCGACGGGTTTCCCGCCGGACTGACCGTCGACAAGGACCTGATCGACGCGGAACTCGTGCGCCGTCAGGGTGGCTACGGACGCGGCGGCCGCCAGCGGATCGAGACCGATGCCGTCAGGTTTCTCTCTGGGCTCTGGCACGGCACCACGCTTGGGAGCCCGCTGGCGCTCGAGGTCGTCAATAAAGACGCCAAGATCGAACGGCTCGAAGACGTCGATCGGCCTCGTCCGGGCCACGCCGATCTTCCCGGCGCCATCAAGCATCTGGGGGGCGTGCGGGCCGTGCTGGAGCGGGCGAGTGCCCGCGAGACTGCCGCCCGCGTCGCCGCCGGTGCGCTGGCCCGCCAACTGCTTGCGATATTCGGAATCGAAGTCGCCGGCTGGGTGACGGAACTCGGCGGTGTGGTGCTCGGCGACCGCCCTGGCACGCTGCCTGAACTGCGGACGCTCCGCGACTCGAGTGCCATCTATTCCCTTCATCCCGAGCGCGATCCGGAAGTGACCACCTTGATCGATCGCGTCGGCAAGGAGGGAGACACCCTCGGCGGCGTGGTCGAGGTCCGCGTCGATGGCCTGCCGATCGGCCTCGGTACGCATGCTCAGTGGGACCGCAAACTCGACGGCCGGCTTGCCCAGGCCGTGATGGCCGTGCAGGCGATCAAGGGAGTCGAGATCGGCATGGGCTTCGAGGCGGCTCGGCGCCGTGGCTCCGAGGTGCATGACCCAATCCATTACGACCCTGCGGCCCGGAGCGGCCCGCAGTTGGGCTTCACCCGGCCCACCAACAACGCCGGTGGACTCGAGGCGGGCATGACCAACGGCCAGCCACTGGTGGTGCGGGCGGCCATGAAGCCGATCAGCACGCTAAGAAAGCCGCTTGAGTCGGTGAATCTCCGGACCAAACAGGCCGAAGAGGCCGCCTATGAACGGAGCGACGTCTGTGCGGTCAGCGCATGCAGCGTGATCGTGGAGAGCGTTGTCGCCTTCGAGGTGGCCGTGGCCTTGGTGGACAAGTTCGGCGGTGATAGCGTCGAAGAGATGCTGGCGCGGTGGCGGCTCTACCACGATCTGGCCCGGAGCCGCTAGCAGTCGGGGGAGCCCGGGGTCGAGTACCGGCAGGGAACAGGGATGTTCATCGAGCGGTCAGAGGCACGGATTCGGCTCATGCGCACGCTCTTCGTGCTGCTCGGGATCCTGCCTTGCGCCGGTCTGTGCGGATGGGCTGTGGTGCGGCATTCCAACGTCCATCGTGACGACATCGAACGCCGCTGTGAGCAGGTGATCGGCTTGCCCGTTCGGATCGGCCGCGTCGAGCATGTACGGCCCAACGCGATGCGGCTGCACGACTGCCAACTGTCTTCGTCGTCGGGAGCCGTCGTCATGTCGGTCCCCGTGATCGAGGTCGAAACGTTGCCCCGTGAAATTCGGGTCACGCTCGGCAGGCTCGACTGCCCGCCGGCGCTTACACGCGTGCTGGTCCGGCTAGCGGAGGCGTGGCTGCAGCAGCCGGTGCGGTTTCCGACGGACTGTGTCGTCGATGTGGACGACTTTTCCTGGCGGACGCGTGCCCCGACGGGTGGGGCCGGAAGCCAGGCGCGAAATCCCGCTCGCGCAGCCTCCCCGATCCATGGACTGCATGTCGAGTGCGTCGCGGCCAACGGTTCCCGCGCCGTCCGGGTGCGACGGAATTCCGAGGGATCGGCTCCCGATGAAGTCCGGATCGTGGCGGGATCGCTGGAAGCCGCTGCCGAACCCGATGCTGTCCGGCAAGACGCCGTTCCTCCGGCATCCGATCAGGGGGATGTACGACGTCTCGAGATCAGCGGCACCGTAACGGAGCCGCTGCCGATCGGCGTGCTCGAGGCTGTGTGCGGCCTCGAGCCGGGATCGCTGCCCTTGGGCGATGAGGCGACGGTGAGCGGAACGGTCGCAGTCATCTTTGATGGCGGGATTTCGAGTGGTACCAGTCAGGCCCAGTTCGAGCGGATCGATCTCGCCGCGGCCAGCCTCCAGTTCCCCCATCGCGTGTCGGGGGAGGCGATGGTGGCGATCGACAAACTCGAGTGGAGTCGCGGCAGGATCACGGCATGCGAATGCCAGGGCTCCGTCTCTCGCGGCCGCGTTGGCCAGCGATGGCTCGATGCGTGTGTGTCGGTGCTGGGCTGTCGTCCTGGGCCGGCCTACCGCTCGCTCGCCCGCGACGAGGTGCGGAGTTTCGATGATGTGGCGGCACGGCTCCAGATCGGCGCCAGCGGTGCCGATCTCCGTGCCCCTCCCGGCCGGGATGGCTCCCTCGCCAGGGTCCAAGGGCTTTCGATCGTCGACGAGCCAACCGGGGTGGTGCCGATAGAGCGCCTGGCGTGGCTGCTTTCGCCGCCAGGCGCCCCTGCCGTTCCTGCCTCCAGGGCCACCGCCTGGCTGTTGGGCTGGTTCGCGGTCGATGCTCCGGCCGCCCGTTCTCTGCAGCGCAGCGAATTTTGACCCATTTTTGACACGGTGTCGACGGCAGGCTGACGGCCGACGCTGGCAACTCTGACGAAATACGTCACAGTATCCACGGCTGGCGGAGTGCCGGCCCTCGCGATCCGCTTCGAAGCCGTTGGTCCAGCATGCGAAACGACGCATGTCAGCTATGGGCGAAGGCAACGGGCGGTTGCGGCAGGATGACAGTGCGGCCTCATGAAAGGAACCGATGACGCCCCTTACCAGAACCAAGCACCGCAAACATGCCCACGGTAAGTCCGCCGGCAAAGACGTCGGCCATGTCGACGCCGTCGCCGACGATCTCGCGTTTGGACGCATGGCCGTCTACGACCCAAGGCACGGCGATGAAGGCTCTGCCGCCGGCACCCTCGCTGCCGAACCGCGACAGGATGGCGTCGGCGCGGTGTCGGGCATCGACTGGCCGGTGCTGATCTGGATTGTTGGTATCCACATGGCGGCACTCACAGCCCCGTTCTGTTTCTCGTGGTCGGGGCTGGCGATCTGCCTGGGCTTGTACTGGGTGACCGGAAGCCTGGGTGTCTGTTTGGGTTACCACCGTCTGCTGACGCACGGCAGTTTCACGACGTGGCGACCGGTGCGGCTGTTCTTCGCCTGGCTGGGTGGTGTTTCGGGTGAGGGGTCTGCCCTGCTCTGGGTGGCTAACCACCGCAAGCATCATGCTTTCAGTGACCATGAAGGCGATCCCCATTCGCCGCGTGACGGTGGGCTCTGGGCCCACATCCTCTGGATGTTTCCCAATCGCACCCCGACCGAATTGGCGGCCCACATCAGTCGCTGGGCTCCCGACCTCGACCGTGATCGTGGTCTTCATTTCCTCCAGAACACGTTCCTCCTCTGGCACGTTCTGATTGGCGGGGCGTTGTTGGCGGGCGGCTGGGCGGTGGGTGGGCCGCAGCTTGGCATTTCCTGGTTGGTCTGGGGGCTCGCCCTCCGGATGGTGATCGTGTTCCACGTCACCTGGCTCGTGAACTCCGCGACCCACATGTGGGGCTACCGCAACTACGAGACCACCGACGACTCGCGGAATCTCTGGTGGGTTGGCCTGCTGGCCTTCGGAGAGGGCTGGCACAACAACCATCACGCGTACCAGCGGATGGCGAAGCACGGGCATCGCTGGTGGGAGGTTGACGTCACCTACTGGGGCATCCTGGCCCTTGAGAAGCTCGGTCTGGCCTGGAATGTGGTGCACACGCCGTATGGTAAAAATAGCCGTGGAACCGCGGCGAAATAGCAGTCAAGAACGGTGGTTTTGGCGGTTGCTGTTGCAATCCCATTGCCTCCCGATACACTTCGCGTAACGAAACCCCCATTTCAACAATCAATGCCACCCGTGGACGGGTGGGTTAAGGCTAGATGTCGCTTACAAAAGAACGCAAAAACGAGCTCATTGGTGCCTATCGGCGAGGGACTGCCGACACCGGGTCAGCTGAGATTCAGATTGCCCTCCTCACGGGGCGGATTTCGCATCTCACGGACCACTTCAAGAAGCACTCCAAGGATTTTGCGAGTCGTCGCGGTCTGCTCATGATGGTGAGCCGCAGACGCCAACTTCTTGATTATCTCAAGCGAGTCACGCCGCAGCGGTATCTCGACGTCATTCGGCGGTTGGAGATCCGCAAGTAGGCCTTCTGCCTGTCGCCAGTCGGCGCGTGGCATTGATTGATGTGGTTTGCTCCCTGCTTTTTCACCACGTGGACTCCGTGGACCTTCATCGGTCCTCGGGCCTGTGGGGTTACGGTGGGATAAAACTGCATGAAAGGGGCGACTCCATGGCCGAGGCAGCACGGATCTTCTGATTCCGTGTGTCGCGAGCCTTGGTGGGGGCACCAAACCAGGCGATGTTTCCGAAGTGCGGCCCGGTGTGAGCCGCTTCACGACGCAATCCCCAGACACACATCCCAAGACGCAATCCCAAGACGTAATCCAAGAGACAAGGCAAAAGAGTAGAAAAAGGAAATCATGATGAAACAGCGTGTTGAACGGCAGATTGGCGAGCAGGTCCTCTTCATCGAGACGGGCTTTCTGGCCAAACAGGCGGCGGGCAGTGTGCTCGTCGGCTTTGGCGAGACGCGGGTGCTCGTGGCGGCTGCCACCGGAGCCCCGCGGGCCGGGATCGATTTCTTTCCGCTGACCTGTGACTACCGGGAGCGGGTTGCCGCCGCAGGCAAGTTTCCCGGAGGCTTCCTCAAGCGTGAGGGGCGTCCGACGATGAAGGAAACCCTCACCAGCCGACTCATGGATCGCCCCATTCGACCGCTGTTTCCCGAGGGCTTTTTCGACGAAGTCCAGGTTCAGGCGCAGGTGCTCTCCAGTGATCGCCAGAACGACCCCGACATCCTTGGGATGATTGGAGCCTCGGCGGCGTTGTGCGTCTCGCCGCTTCCCTTCCGCGGCCCGCTCGGCAGCGTGCGGATTGCTCAGGTGAACGGACAGTTCATTCCGTTCCCGACTCAGGATCAACTCGAGGAGAGCGACCTCGATCTCATCGTTTCCGGCAGCCCAACGGCCGTGCTGATGATCGAGGGTTTTGCCCGAGAGATGCCTGAAGATCGCATGCTCGAGGCGCTTGAAGAGGCGCACCGTCACATCCGCACGATCTGTGAGATGCAGGACGAACTCGTCCGCAAGGCCGGAAAGCCAAAGAAGGAATACGTGCTGGCAGACTACTCTGGCCTGCGTGACCGACTGACCCGCGGGTACCTCGCGGAGCTCAGGGGTGCCAAGGCGATTGCTGGCAAGCACGACCGCGGTCAGGCCGTCAAGGCACTTCGCGAGCGGGCCAAGGCCGAGATTGCTCCGTCGGAGCCGGCGGCGACGGCAAAGGCCGGCGATGCGGGCGGCTTCAGCGACACCGACTTCGCGCATGTCTGGCATGCCCTGGAGGAGCAGGCTGTTCGCGAGAACATCCTCGACGGGAAGCGACCCGACGGCCGTGACTACACGTCGCTGCGGCCGATCCACTGCGATGTCGATCTCCTGCCCCGGGTGCACGGCTCGGCCCTCTTCCAGCGTGGCGAAACGCAGGCACTCATCACCATCACGCTCGGCACTGGCAAAGACGAGCAGCGGGTGGACGGGCTTGTCGACGAGTATTCGAAGAAGTTCATGCTCGACTACTACTTCCCGTCGTATTCCGTCGGTGAGGTGCGACCGATTCGCGGTCCGGGTCGTCGGGAAATCGGCCACGGGGCCCTGGCCGAGCGGAGCGTCAAGCCCGTGCTGCCCGATCCCGACGTCTTCCCCTACACCATCCGCGTGATCTCCGACATCCTCGAGTCGAACGGCTCTAGTTCGATGGCGTCGGTGTGTGGTGCCACGCTCGGCCTGATGGCTGCCGGCGTGCCAATCTCCAATCCGGTGGCCGGTATTTCCGTTGGCCTCGTCAAGCAGACGGACCAGAAGTGGGTGCTGCTCACCGACATCATCGGTGACGAAGACCACTACGGTGACATGGACTTCAAGATCGCCGGATCCCACCAGGGCATCACGGGCATCCAACTCGACCTGAAGATCGACGGCATCTCGCCGGCGATCATTGAGGCCACGCTGCGGCAGTCTCGCGAGGCCCGGTTGGAAATCCTGCGAAGTATGCTGTCGGCGATTCGCCGGCCGCGTGAAGAGATTTCGCCCTGGGCGCCGCGGCTCCTGCGGACCCGGATCGACCCAGAGAAGATCGGCCTGCTCATCGGTCCGGGTGGCAAGACGATTCGCGCCATCCAGGAATCGTCGGGTGCCAGCATCGAGGTCGAAGACGACGGCACCGTGACGGTGGCCAGCCACGACGCCGAGGGCGCGATGGCGGCCATGGCAAAGATCGAGGCGCTCACCGCCTCGATCCAGATCGGCCGGATCTACGAGGGCCGGGTGACGAGCGTGAAGGATTTCGGCGCATTCGTCGAACTCGTGCCTGGGAAAGACGGCCTCTGCCACGTCAGCGAACTGTCGGATGAGTATGTGTCGAGCGTCGCGGACGTGTGCCGCGTGGGCGACATCATGCGTGTGAAGGTGATCGCCGTCGACGACCAGGATCGCGTCAAACTCAGCCGCAAGGCTGCGATGCGAGAGCAGGCCCAGGCGGGCAACCAGCCCGGCAACTGATCCTGAGAGGTCCGGGCTCCGGGAACTTCGTGGAAGGGGCCATGTCGTCCGTCGACGATTCAATCCGCTCTCGGGCGGAAACCTATGCGGAATTTGCGGCTCTCGTGGGCGCCCTTGCCCACGAGATCCGCAATCCGCTCTCCACGATTCGGCTGAACATGGAGCTCCTCGCCGAGGACTTCGAGCAGACCGATCCGGATTCACCGACGAAGCATCGCGATCGCCGTGCCAAGGCGAAGATCGACCTTGTGCGTCAGGAGTGCGACCGCCTGCAGAAGCTGCTGGGAGATTTTCTCGACTTCGCGCGTCAGGAAAAGCTCGCGCTCGAACCGGGGAGCCTCAATGCTGAAATCGACCAACTGCTCGACTTCTATGCTCCACAGGCCCGGGATGCCCACGTCGAGATTGTTCGGTATCTCGATCCAGAGCTTCCAATGGTCCGCCTCGACCGCGAGACCCTGCGGTCGGCGGTGCTCAATCTGTTGATCAACGCGGTGCAGGCCATGGAGGGAGGCGGGCAGTTGGTAGTGCGGACGCGGCCTGCTGGCTTGGGGGTGTTGCTGGAGCTGATCGACGCCGGTCCGGGCATGGAGCCGGAGACGCTCTCCAAGGCGTTCCGGGCCTTCTATACGACCAAGCAGGGCGGCTCCGGGCTCGGCCTACCCACGGCCCGCAAGATCGTCGAGGCCCATGGTGGTTCCATCGACATCGAGAGCACGCCTGGCCGGGGCACCAAGGTCACGATCTGGCTGCCCGCTCCTCCCCGTCTGCCCACGGTCGAGCCGCGGTCCGCCGGGGCCAAGGATGGGGCTCCGGCCGCCGCCCGGCAACTGGACGGGTCACAGGGTGGCTTCGTACCATCGAACGCATCATGACCCAGCCACGAGACACTGCTGCTGCCGCACAGACGGCCACCCCCACCGGTATGCAGGGGATGGTGCGGGTGCTGGTGGTCGACAATGACATCGTTCATGCCCGCACCATGGGCGAGGTTTTGAGTCGTCTCGACTATCAGGTCGTGGTGGTGGGGAGTGGCACGGAGGGGGCTCGAAAGATTGAACAGGATTCCTTCGATGTCGTTGTCACCGACCTGATGATGAACGACATCGGCGGCCTCGAGATCCTGGCACGGGCCAAGGCCGCGTCGATCGATACGGAGGTGATCGTGGTCACCGGCCACGGCACGATCCCCTCGGCGGTTGCCGCGATGCAGCAGGGCGCGTGCACCTACCTCCAGAAGCCCCTCGACCTCGCCCACCTGCGGACGGCCGTCGAAAAGGCTTCCGCGGGCGTTCGGCTCAGACGGCAGAATCTTGAGCTGAACCGCCGGCTCGACGAGAAATTTGGCTTCGAGGGAGTGGTCGGGTCGAGTACGCAGATGCTGGGTTTGATTGAACGCCTCAAGCGGATTGCGCCCACGGATGCAACGGTGCTGATCCAGGGGCAGACCGGCACCGGCAAGGAACTCGTCGCCCAGGCCATTCACCAGAACAGTCCCCGGAAGGGCAAGCCGTTCGTGGCCCTCAACTGCGCGGCCCTGAGCGAGAATATCCTTGAGAGCGAGCTGTTCGGCCATGTGCGGGGCGCCTTTACGGACGCCTCGAGTGACCGCGTCGGCAAGTTCGAGTATGCCAATGGCGGCACGCTGTTCCTCGACGAAGTGGGCGACATGCCGATGCCGACGCAGATCAAACTGCTGCGGGTCCTCGAATCGGGGGAGATCACCCGCGTCGGCTCCAACACGCCCACACGCGTGAACGTGCGGATCCTGTCGGCCACGAATCGGAATCTGGAGGACGCTATTGCAGCGGGCTCCTTCCGCAGCGACCTCTACCACCGGCTGAAGGTGGTCACCATCGCGATCCCCACGCTCAGGGAACGGGCCGCCGACATCCCCCTTCTCATCGAGCACTTCATCCGGCAATTCGCCAAGCGACACAGCAAGGCGATCAAGGGCATGTCGCTGGCCGCCCGCATGAAGCTGGGCTCATTCGACTGGCCGGGCAACGTCCGCCAGCTGCGCAACGTTGTCGAGAGCATGGTGGTCGTCGACTGTGACGACCTGCTCGACGT
>Ga0164295_10002177_pt1 | contig 16286 bp, 11 predicted proteins | sample GEODES006metaG_FD_111798 | JGI IMG/M metagenome (GOLD analysis project Ga0164295, IMG submission 111798) | Oligotrophic lake water microbial communities from Sparkling Lake, Wisconsin, USA - GEODES006 metaG | ecosystem: Environmental > Aquatic > Freshwater > Lake | place: USA: Sparkling Lake... | reverse complement strand
GGATTTGCCCGCACTGAAAACCAAAAAGGCCAAGTGAGATATGAAGGCCATTTTCTTTTCTGCCATTTTCTGTCTTGGCGTCTGCGGCACCACGCAGGCCGACGACACGGCGTTCTTCGACTCGAAAGTCCTGCCCATCCTCCAGCAGCGTTGCTTTGAGTGCCACTCGCACGGAACGAAGATCAAAGGTGGCCTTGCTTTGGATTCACGCTCTGGCTGGGCGGAGGGCGGAGACAACGGTCCCGCCATCAAGCCAGGCCAATTAGAGGAAAGTCTGGTCATCAAAGCGGTCCGCTATGTGGACGCGGAGTTCGAAATGCCTCCGAAGGCCAAGCTTCCTGCCAGCGAGATCGCCATTCTCGAAGAATGGGTGAAACTCGGTGCGCATGACCCGCGAACCGCTGGAGCCGGAAAGCAAAAGAAAGGCATCGACCTCGCCGAAGGTCGAAAGTTCTGGGCTTTCCAACCCGTGAGCAATCCTAAGCCGCCGCTGGTGAAAGATACCGCATGGCCACTTGATCCCTTGGATCATTTCATCCTCAAGCCGCTCGAAGCCAAGGGCATCAAGCCCGTGGGTGATGCTGATCGCTACACTTGGCTTCGTCGTGTGAGCCTTGATCTCACGGGCCTGCCGCCGACAGCAACGGAGATTGAATCCTTTTTAAAAGACACCTCGTCCGATGCTTATGCCAACGCTGTGGATCGTTTGCTAAACTCCAAAGCCTACGGCGAACGCTGGGCGCGGCATTGGCTCGATCTCACCGGTTATGCCGACATGATCGGCACGTCGAACGGCGTGTTCGCCGAGCACGCATGGCGCTATCGCGATTACCTCATCAACGCCTTCAACGCGGACAAACCGTTTGATGAGTTCGTGCGCGAGCAGATCGCGGGAGATTTGATGCCCGCAAAGTCCACCGAAGATCGCGCCGAGAACATCACCGCCACCGGCTTCCTCATGGTCGGCGACATCGAGATCGTGAACCCGGACAAGGCGAAGATGGAGACCGATCACATCGATTCCCAGATGATCAAAATCGGCCAGACTTTCATGGGCATGACGCTCGGCTGCGTGCGTTGCCACGATCACAAGTTCGACCCCATCGGAGTCGATGACTACTACGGCATCGCCGGCATGCTGCGCAGCTCACCCTCCTCGCACAAAATGCCGGACATGGGCGTCTGGAGCACGCTCAACAGCACCGTCCTGCCCGAAACCGCCGCGCAACTCGCTGCGCGAAAGAAGCTCGAAGCCGATAACGAACAGCGCATCATCGGCTTCAAAGAAGAGCAAAAGAAGCTCGCCGACGAGAAAGCTGCGGTCACTAAACAACTCGCTGCTCTTGGCAAACCCACAGCGCCAGCATCAAAAGTCGTCGCCGCTACCGACAACGCCGAGCGTGATGTTCCCAAATCCCTTCCCACTTCAGAAAAAAAATCTGCGGGCCTCCCTGAATCTGTGGGAAAACCTCTCCCCGACAAAGACGCCCTCACCAAGCGCCGCGACGAACTCGATGCACAGCTCAAGAAGCTCGCCGACACCATCAAACACGCCGAGTTCTTCAAGGACAAGACTCCAAGAGCCTTCGCGATGAGCGATGGCCCGACGCCTGCCGACATGCCCGTTTATGTGCGTGGCAATCCGTATGCACCAAGCACCGTCGTGCCGCGTGGAACCCTTCGCGTGGCCTCGTGGGATAAGTTCCCCGCCATCCCAGCAGGCCAGAGTGGACGTCTGCAATTCGCGGACTGGCTTACCGACAAACGCAACCCGCTCACCGCTCGCGTGACCGTGAACCGCATTTGGCAAAAGCTCTTCGGCACAGGCATCGTGCCCAGCGTGGACTACTTCGGCACTCGTGGCGATGTGCCCACGAACCCGGAGTTGCTCGATCATCTGGCCACCCGCTTCATGCGCGGCGGTTGGTCGCAAAAAGCCTTTCTTCGCTCGCTCGTTCTTAGCCGTGCGTATCGCCTGAGCAGCTCCAACGACGCCCTGGCGATGAAGCTCGACCCCGAGAACAAACTCTTCTGGCGCATGAATCGCCAGCGCCTCGATGCCGAGGCTCTGCGCGATTCCATGCTCGCCATCAGCGGCGAACTCACTCGCGATAGCGGCGGTCCCGCGTTGGTCCTCGAAGAGCCTGAGAACTGCGGTGCATTGGCTCTGAAAGGTGTCAATCCGCCCAACTACAAGCACAGCAAGCCGCGCCCGACGCAGGAGTTTGAGCGCACCCTCTATCTTCCCGTGCTCAGAGGTGGCACCGCTGGTCCAGACCGCCTGCGAGCCTTCTTTGATTTCGTCGATCCCGCTGGCACCGCCGGTCAGCGCAACCAGACCGTGGTGCCCACGCAGTCGCTCTTCCTGCTCAGCAACGACCTCCTCCGCAAACGCGCGACCAAGCTCGCCGACCATTTCATTGCCGCCGAACCGAACGAAATGGCGAGACTCGAAGCCCTCTGGCTCCGCGTGCTCAATCGTCCCATCACCAGCACCGAGCGCGAAGATGCCGTGGCCTTCCTGGGAAACGTGGAGCCCCTCATCAAAACCGTCAAAGGCCGCCCCGCCCTCGACTCCATCAAGTGGCGCGAACTCTGCCACAGCCTGCTGGCCTCGAATGATTTTGTGTTTCGACTGTGAGCCAGATTTTCTGTCGCATGAAGCCCACCCTCACCCTCTTTACCGCCCTGCTGCTCGCGCCGCTGGCTGCGCAAGCTCAGCAAACATCGCCGCCGGCCACAGCGGCTACCACCGCGAAGCCCGCCGATGATCTCGCGAAGATCGTCGCCGCCTCCGGTATGGTGAACCAGCTGCGACTCGATTTGCAGCGCCCCATCGACCCGCGTCTGGAAAAACTCGAAACGGGAGACATTTCGAAGTGCGGTCTCTTTCGCGGCAAAACGCATGTGGTGCGCACTGCAGGCGAAGTGAGCCGTCTCTCGGGCAAACTCGCTCCCGGCGACCAGCTCGTGCTCGCCGCCGATGGAGCGTGGAAAGGTGCGCGATTCACCTTTCAAGGTGAAGGCACGGAGGCTGCGCCGATTCTCATCCGGCCGGAGGTGGAGGGCGCTGTGGTGTTTTCCGGGGCGGCGGGCGTGACCTTTCACGGCTCTCATTTAATCATCACCGGTTTGGAGTTTCGAGCCGTGATCCCGACCGGGAATGGAGCGGTCGTCTTCCGGCTGGGGAATGGTCGTGCTCAACCAGCGGAGCGCTGCATCGTCAACCGCATCAAGGTCGAAGATTGCAACTCACCCGATGCCGCCGATTGGCCGAAACAAAAGGTGTGGTATTTGACCGCCGACTTTGGCGCGGACAACACCGTGGCGAACTCGACCTTCGCCGGGCTACGGCACCTTGGGCAGATGATCGGCGCGGCTGAACTGCCGGGCGAGGGCTTGCAGCGGCTGCACATCCTGAACAATCAGTTCAGCAACCGTCCCTATCTCGACAACCAGAATGGCTACGAAGTCCTGCAAATCGGCTGGAGCGCCATGCGGGCACGCCCCTCCGGCTCGCTCATCCAGGGCAACACTTTCGAGCGTTGCGATGGTGAAAACGAACTCATCACCCTCAAAGCCTCCGACATCGTCGTGCGCGGAAATCGCTTCCTCGCCTGCCAGGGCGTGCTCTGCCTGCGGACCGCACGCCGCGTGCTCGTGGAGAACAATATCTTCGACGGCCAGGGCCGCCAAAATACGGGCGGAGTGCGTTTGCAGGGAGACGGCCATGTCGTGGTCGGCAACACTTTCCGCGACCTGAAAAAACCGAAGGACTACTACGCTTGGCCCATCTCCCTCATGGCTGCCGACCTCGAAACCTACGGCGAGACCGACCAACTCGGCGGCTACGGTCGCACGCATGACATCCTCATCACTCGCAACCGTTTCGAGCATTGCGATAAACGCATCGCCGCTGGTATCTACGTCCGCAAAGAGTATCCACTGCTGCCGAAGAACATCGTTGTGCGCGAGAATGTATTCGGTGGCATGGGAGATGGCAGCGCCTTTGACTTTATTTCCCCAGATCCGAGCAGTGAGCTGCCGAAAGAGCTGCATGAATCCAGCAACACCTTTGAGCCACGATGCCGTCAAGATTGATCGTTTCCCTCTTCGCCTGCGCCACCTCCGTCATGGCACAAACGCTCACGTTCAGCGTGAGCGAGACAGCAGGTCTGCGGCGCTTTGGGTATCCGGTGACGGCTTCGCTGGAGAGTGCCGAAGGCATGATCGCAGATGCGGAGAAGATCCGCTTGCTCGCTGCTGATGGCAAAGAAATGCCCGCGCAGTTCACCGCGATGTCGAACTGGCCCGACGGCAGCGTGCGTGGACTCGATGTCGATTTCTCACCGAGTCCGGGACCTCGTGAAATGCTGACATATCGCGTGGAGATCGGGAAGGAGCCTACTCAGCCGCTGCGTGCTGGTTTGTCTGTCACGGAGACAGCCGACGAGATCGTCGTAGCCTCCGCAGCCATTCGTCACCGCATTCGCCGCGATGGGAGGCCACTGCTGACTTCTATTGCGTTCGGCGAAAACGAGTTCATCGGCGCTGATGGCATCCGCACCACGCTCCAGGCCGGTGCCGGCGAAATCGTGAAGCGCGGTCCCTTCAACGTCACGCTGAAGCTAGGCTCTGTGCAGCTCGAATACGTGAACACCAAGTCCTGGATAAAAATCACCCAACAAGCCGAGAGCGAGCGCGGAATCGCCGTCGATGCGCATTTTAATCTCACCAAGCTCCCGCTGCTTTGGGACTTCGGCGCTGGAAGCTGGCTGTATGGAAACATGAGCAAACCAGGCCAAACCGTGACGATGCACCATCGCAAAACCGACTGGGACCTCCTCACCGGCCCGGACACAGTTTTTGCCACCACCCCAACCTTCGACGGCTGCGGCCACCTCGCCGATGCGGAGCGGGTCGCCGCCTTTGGCACCGCCAGACCAGCAAACGACCTCGAAACAAAACTGACGGCCGATGGCCGCATCCACATCACTGCCAAGCGACGCGAACTCACGGTTTACTTCCACGTCGTCGGCCAACCCATCCCCGTCACCGCTGTGACAAGTCCGCAGGCGATGATCAGTCCGCTGGAGATAAGCACTCAGAGTCACTGACAGCCAACCAAGAAGCTATGAAACTCACCCTCAACATCCTCCCCACTGCCCTGCTGCTCGCGCCGCTGGCCGCTCGCACAACGAACTGCCCGCCAAAGTTTCGCGAGCAAGCCTGAACCCGAATCACCAAGCACCATGAACCCGCACCTCACTCGCCGCCAACTCCTCCAGCGCACCGCCTGCGGCTTCGGTGCTCTTGCCTTGCAAGACATCGCCCGTGCGGCCTCGAATCCGCTCGCGGCTCGCATCCCTGGCATGATCCCGAAAGCCAAACGCGTCATCTTCCTCTTCATGGGTGGTGGTCCGTCGCAGATGGATCTCTTTGATCCGAAGCCCTTCATTGAGCGCAAACACGGGCAGAAGATCGATTCGCCTTTGCGCAAAGAAGTCACCCAGGTCGGCACGGATCAGTTCCTTGCGCTCAAGGCGATGGCTCCGGTGCGTCCGCGCGGACAAAGCGGCATGATGATCTCTGATTTGATGCCGCATCTCGCTACAGTAGCGGATGACATTTGTCTGCTGCGTGGCATGAACGCCGACAACCCACAGCACGCAGGTGCGACCTTGCAGTTCCACACTGGCACCTTTGCTGAAGTGCGTCCGTCCATGGGAGCGTGGGTTAGTTATGGGCTCGGCACCGAAAACGCGAACCTGCCAAGCTTCGTAAGCATCCAGGGCGGTGGCGTGCGCGAGTATGGCTCCGCTTTCCTGCCAGCGATTCATCAAGGCACGAAACTGACCGTGCCGCTCGACAGCAAAACATTGCCTGTCGAAAACCTGCGCAACGTCTCCGAGAACGACGCCATCCAGCGCCAGCGTATGGATTTCATGGCCCGCATGAACCGCCGCCTCGTCGGCGACCTCGGTGGCGATGCGAACATGGAAGGCATGATCCAAAACATGGAACTCGCCGCCCGCATGCAGCTCACCACACCGGAGATCGTGGACATCTCGAAGGAAAGCAAAGCCACGCTCGATCTCTATGGTGTCGACGGCAAAGCCACGAACACCTTTGGCCGCGCTTGCTTGCTCGCCCGCAAACTCAGCGAAGCAGGCGTGCGCTTCGTGCAAGTGAGCACTGGCGGCTGGGATCACCACGGCGACATCCGCGGCAACCTGCCTAAACTCTGCTCGCAAACCGATCAACCCGTTGCCGCCTTGCTTAAAGACCTCAAATCACGCGGCCTGCTCGAAGACACGCTCGTGCTCTGGAGCGGCGAGTTTGGCCGCACACCGTGGAGCCAGGATCTCAGCGGCAAATCACCCATCGATAAACACGGGCGCGAGCATCAGCCCGAAAGCTTCTGCTCATGGATGGCTGGCGGCGGCGTCAAAGCCGGCCTCACCTACGGCGACACCGACGACATGGGTTACCGCGCCATCAACGGCAAAATCCACATTCACGACCTCCACGCAACGATGCTACACCTCCTCGGCATCGATCACCTCAAGCTCACCTCTCGCCACCTCGGTCGCGACTTCCGCCTGACCGATGTCTATGGCGAAGTGGTGAAGGAGATTCTCAGCTAACCAACTTTCTTGATCCTTCAGAGTCCCAACCACCTGGAATCAGCCATGAACATCCATCGCTACTCACGTCGTGCCTTCCTGCGCGGAACGGGCGTCACTATGGCCTTACCGTGGCTGGAGTCCTTCAATGTGTGGGGCGATGAACCGAAGAAGAACAAACCGGCAAGTGAGGCCCCGATTCGTCTCGCGGTGACCTTCTCCGGCAACGGTTTCCAATCGAAGGAATGGTGGGCTAAAGGCGAGGGCAAGGCGATGGAACTCGGGCGTGTGCTCGCGCCCTTGCGCGATTTCAAAGAGAAGCTGCTCTTTGTGCGCGGCCTGTATCACGAAGAGGCGCGCAAAGGAAACATCCACAGCTCGCAGACGGGTAACATGCTTTCCGGGGCGGTCATCGCGAGCGGTGGTGAGATACGTTCAGGAACAAGCTTCGATCAGATTCTGGCGCAAACCTACGGTCGCAGCACGAAGGTGCCGAGTCTCGTGCTCGCCTGTGAGAAGTCGAATCCGTCGGTGCACAAGAACTACTCGATGCTCTACAGTTCGCACATCTCGTGGAGTTCACCGACCACACCGACCCCGCTGGAGCTTTACCCCGCGCTCGCGTTTGATCGTCTCTTCAAAGACGAAGCATCACCTGCGGACAAGAGCGTGCTGGATGCCGTTTTGGCCGATGCGCAGGACTTGCGTCGCGACATCAGCGCCAGCGACCAACGGAAACTCGACGAATATCTCGACAGCGTGCGCGAGGTGGAGAAGCGCATCGAAAACGCCGGTAAACTTGGCGAGTTGCAAGGCTGGCGGCCCACACTCGATAAACCAAATATCAAGCGCCCCGCCGACGGCATCCCACAGGACATCGCGGAGCACATGAAGCTCATGTGCGACATCCTCGTGCTAGGCTTCCAGACCGACACCACGCGCATCACCACGCTGAAGCTCAACAACGACCACAGCGCCCTGCGTTTCCCGAATCTGCCCAGCGTGCAGCAACCCGGCCACGGCATCGACTACATGATTCATCACCTGCTTTCGCACAGCGACGGCGAGGACTATCTCAAAGTGAACCAGCTCTTCATGGAGCAGCTCTCCTACCTTGCGCGTAAGCTTGACGCTATCCAGGAAGGCCCGCGCACCTTGCTCGACAACACCATGCTCATGCATTGCTCCAGCATGATGGTTGGTGCGAAGCACAACAACGACGAGTTGCCCATCATCGTCCTCGGTGGTGCCGGTGGACGATTGAAGACAGGTCGCGCGCTCGACTACCAAGGCAAACCCGATCGCCAACTCTGCCGCCTCTTCATGTCGATGATGGACAAGATGGACGTGCGACCGAAGACCTTCGGCGATGCGAAACTCATGCTGGAGGAAGTGTGATGCGTTTCCTATCCATCGCTCTGATGCTTCTGGGAGTAGCTTCCGCTGCTGATGTGCGCCCGATTCTCCAAACCCACTGCCTCAACTGTCACTCGACGAAAGAGCAGAAAGGTGATCTCGATCTCGAGGCCTCGGACATTCATCAAGAGCCGCACGTCTGGGAAAACGTGCTCGATCAGATTGAGCTGGGCGAGATGCCGCCGAAGAAAGAGAAGCCGCTCTCGTCTGAGGAGAAAACGCAGCTCGTAAGCTGGGTGCGCGGCACTTTGGATCAAATCGCCCTCGCGAATGCGGGTGATCCGGGGCCAGTCGTGCTCCGGCGTCTGTCGAACATGGAATACACTTACACGATCCGTGACCTCACCGGCATCGATTCGCTCGATCCCGCACGGGAGTTTCCCGTCGATGGCGCGGCGGGCGAAGGCTTCACCAACGCGGGTGCGGCACTCGTCATGTCGCCTGCCTTGCTCACGAAGTATCTCGACGCGGCGAAGGACATCGCTAATCATGCGGTCTTCACGCCCACTGGTTTTCACTTCTCTCCCAGCACTTCTTCGCAGGATTGGACAGATGAGATGCTGGCGAAGATTCGAGAGTTTTATGCGCGCTTCACCACTAGCGGCAACGGCACAGCGGTCGATTTACAGGGCATCAAGTTCGATACCAATGGTGGAGGCCTTCTGCCGCTGGAGAAATACATCGAGGCGACACGAGATAGTAAGGCCGCTGTCAGCTTGAACGCGAAGTATCTGCACAGCCTCCGCACCGCGCTGGAAAGCCACAAGCCTTCGCTCATCCTTGACATTGTTCGCCAGCAGTGGCGGGCAGGAACACCCGCCACAGACATCGCCACCACCATCACACAGTGGCAGCGTGCACTGTGGCGTTTCACCACCATTGGCCACATTGGCAAGCTCAATGGTCCTAGGGCTTGGCAAGTGCCCGTGCTTCCTTTAGCCGCCAGCGAAGAGCTGCGCTTCAAACCGCCAGTGGGGCGTGAGACGGTGCTTCATCTCGTCACGCATCATCTTGATGCCGCTGCCAAGGTCATCTGGGAAAAAGCGCGCCTCATTGCCCCAGGCAAGCCTGATCGCGCCGTCGGCATCATCGGAGAAACGGTGGCGATTCCCGCCGACATCGACAAAGACACCGAGTTCGTCATTGATGCCCGTTTGCATCCCGAGTCCCAGGGCGCGGTGCAGGTTCGTCTGCTGACCAGCAAGCCAACCACCTCTGCTCTAGTCGCCAGCAATGTGATCATCAACAAGCCGAAGAAGAAGGGCACATGGTCGGATGGCGAGAAGGCGATCAGCTACGATGCGCCCATCCTCGTTGCTGATAAGAGCGCTACGCATCGGCGTCTCGTGGCGGAGATTGCCGAGTTCCGTGCGCTCTTCCCTGCTGCGCTCTGTTACACCAAGATCGTTCCCGTGGATGAGGTGGTGACCTTGACGCTTTTTCATCGTGAAGACGATCATCTCAAGCGGCTGATGCTCGACGACGCTCAGATCGGCGAGATCGACCGCCTGTGGGATGAACTCCACTTCGTCAGCGAATCACGGCTCAAGCAGGTGGATGTCTTCGAACAGCTCTGGCAGTTCGCCACGCAGGATGCGGATCCCAGCGCGTTCGAGCCGTTGCGGGAACCCATCCTAAAAGCTGCTGCCACTTTCAAGGAGCAGCAAAAGGCCGCGGATGCTGTCCAGCGCCAAGTCGTGATCAACTTTGCTGCGAAAGCGTGGCGTCGTCCTCTTAGCGACAAGGAAATCGCCTCGCTGAGAACCTTCTCGCCGCGTCTCATGCTCGCTCGTGTGCTGACCTCGCCCGCCTTCTTGTATCGTGGCGAGAAAGCACGAGAGAAGACAAGCCCGGTTAGCGATGACGAACTCGCCACACGCCTCAGCTACTTCCTCTGGTCTTCTGCCCCAGATGAGGAACTACGCTCCGCGAATCTTCAAGACACCGCCACACTAGCGGCCCAAGCCCGACGCATGTTGACCAGTGACAAGGTCCGCCGTCTCGCCACCGAGTTCGGCTGCCAATACCTCCACGTCCGTGATGTCGCCACGCTGGATGAAAAGAGCGAGCGCCATTTCCCGACCTTTCTCAGCCTCCGCGACGATATGCAGGAAGAGGTTACTCGCTTCTTCATCGACCTGATTCAGAACAACCGCAGCGTGCTCACACTGCTGGATGCCGACTACAGCTTTGTGAATGCTGAACTGGCCAAACACTATGGCTTTCAAGTGAAGGGCGATGATTGGCAGCGCGTGGAGTCCATGCACGATCAGGGGCGTGGCGGCATCCTCGGTTTCGCGGCGACGCTGGCCAAGCAGGCCGGTGCCTCGCGCACCAGCGCCATCCTGCGCGGCACGTGGCTCAGCGAAGTCATCCTCGGCGACAAGCTTCCCCCGCCGCCGAAAGGCGTTCCTGTTTTGCCTGAGGAAGCCCCTACAGACCTCTCCGAGCGTCAGCTAATCGAACGCCACAGCCGCGATGCGAACTGTCGCGGCTGCCACAAGCGTATCGACCCCTTTGGATTCGCCCTCGAAGGCTTTGACGCCATCGGTCGCGCTCGCCAAGCCGATACGAAGACGACTTTGTTCGACGGCACCGCTGTCGATGGCCTCACAGGCTTGCGTGACTACCTGCTCACGACACGTCGTGATGACTTCCTGCGCCAGTTCAGTCGCAAATTGCTCGGCTACGCATTGGGTCGCAGCGTGCAGCTTTCCGACAAGCCGCTGATTGACGCGATGGTGAAGAGCGATCTTCGCATCGGCACACTGGTCGCGCTGATTGTGCAAAGCCCGCAGTTCAAGCAGGTGCGTGGGCGAGATCGTGTCGCCGATGCACGTTGATCACATGCCGAACATCTTTGAAGTGGTTCAAGCCCCATGAAATCCACTCACCGCGTCATTGTAATCGCCGTGCTCTTCTTGAGCGTGACGAAACTGCTGGCCGCGATGAATGGAGCCGATCCGCACGCTGATAAGCTTGGGTCATTCGACGAAAGAGCGAAGGCGGTCAACAGACCGCTCTGCAGCCTCTTCGTCACCATGCTGCAAAACATGGGCATCGAGACCGATAGATTTGGGAGCAATGCCGGAACCTTGAACGAACTAAGGCCCGCCTAACTCATCATCGCCTCATGAAAACACTCTTCTTCACCCTTTGCCTCATCACCTCCGCAGCCTCGGCCCAGACATCGCTCTCCGATGGCAAGACCTTCACCGGCTGGGAGGGCGATACCACCACGCAGTGGCGCATCGAAGACGGCGCTTTCACTTCGGGTTCACTCGATAAGAAGCAAACCCGCAACGACTACCTCGCGACCGCGAAGGAATTCGGTAACTTTGAGCTCACGCTGAAATGGAAGCTGGAAGGCACCAAGGGCTTCGTGAATGGCGGCGTGCATTTCCGCTCCAAGCGTGTTCCGAAAGGCACTGAAGTATCCGGTTTTCAGGCGGACCTAGGCGCAGGCTACGACGGAGCGCTCTACGACCACATTCGCCGCCGCAAAGTCATCCAGAGGCCCACGAAAGAAGTGCTGGAAAAGGCGCGCAAGCCCGTAGGCGAATGGAACGACTACCGCATCCGCGCTGAGGGCTCGCGCATTCAAATCTGGCTCAATGGCGTGCAAACCGTGGACTACATCGAGACCGACCCGACCGTAGAGACCACCGGCATCATCGCAGTTCAGATCCACGGCAATTCAACCGCCATCGTCCGCTACAAGGACATCGCCATCACGGAACTGCCCGCGGCTAAGGCGAAGTAAATCGCCGAACACCTCTGCAACTGCCTGCAATCCAAGCCATGAAATCCACATTCACCCTCATTCCCGACATCAGCCGCCGCACCTTTCTCCAACGTTCGGCGGGAGCGCTCGCTACCTGCGCCGCCTTTTCGGAATACGCCAAGGCGGAGCCCGAGAACACCTATGGCGTCGAGACACCGGAACTGCGCGGCCGCGCGGAGGTTAGTGCCGTTCTCGGCAAGGCACCGAAGCCCACTGCGGAGGCGAGCCTGCGACCGCTCACCATTCTCTTCGCCGGAGGCGCAAAGGATCACCCGCCCAAGTCCCATTCTCATGATGTGCTGCCGAAACGATGGAAGGTGCTGCTCGGTGGCGCAGGTCCAGGTGATGAGGCTCTGACGAACCTGTATCGCCCCCAGGTGGAGGCGGACCGCGCCTTGATCGCCGCAGGCTCACCGGGCGTGAATGCGCTGAGCACCTTGGAATGGCCGACGGAGGAGCAGTTCGCCACGGCGGATGTCATTGTGCTTTATCAAAGTCCGCAGTGCTGGAAAGACGCGAGTCACCTGCCGCAGATCGAAGCGTTCCTGAATCGTGGTGGCGGTCTCGTGCTGTCGCACTATGTGCTCTGGAATGCTTCGCCAGCGCTCGCGGATCTGCTGGGACTCGCCAAGGGAAAGGACAGCCACTACAAGCACAAGGTCATCACCCTGAAGCTGCCGGAGCCGCGTCATCCGATCATGCACGGGCTGCCGGACACCTTCACCCTCGCCGACGAGTGCTTCTGGAACCTGCAAGGCGACCGCAGCAAGATCACCGCGCTCGCCACGTCCAATGAAACCGTGGGCGACAAGGTCAGCGCCGAACCCATCATCTGGGCTCACGAGCACGGAAAAGGCCGCGTCGTGGCCTCCACGCTGGGCCACTTCGACTGGACCTTCGACGATCCCTTCTTCCGCACCATCCTGCTGCGCGGCATCGCCTGGGCCGCCGGCGAGTCACCCTACCGCTTCGATCCTCTCATCCTGCGCGGCATTCCACTGAAAGACTGATCTCATGAAACGACGCACCTTCCTCACCACCACCGCACTCGCCGCGCTTGCCTCGCAGGTCAAACATCTCCGCGCCGCCACAGCGGGCATGAAAATCAAAATAGGAGCCTGTGACTGGACCATGAAGCTCGCCGCGCAACCGGCCTCGCTGGATCTCGCCAAGCGCATCGGGCTGGATGGCGTGCAAGTCGATTTCGGGAGCAAGCCGGATGCCCAGGGATGGCTGCCGCTGTTCGATGAGAAGCTGCAGGACAGCTACCTCGCCAAATCCGCCGAACTCGGCATCGCGGTGCCTTCCCTGGCCTTGGCCACGCTCAACGGTGTGCCGCTCAAAAGCGAGCCCGAGGCCGCAAAGTGGGTGCTGGCGAGCCCCAAGGTCGCTCAACGCCTGAAAGCGCGCTGCGTTCTTCTGGCCTTCTTTGGCAAAGGAAGCCTCGCTGGCGATGACGCAGGCATTGAGAAGGTCACCGGCATCCTCAAGAAACTCGCGCCACTCGCCGAGAACGCAGGCGTCATCTACGGCATCGAATCCACGCTCAAGGTGCCGGTTTTGGAGAAGATGCTCGAAGCCGTGCGCTCGCCGAACATCCAGGTCTGGTATGACGTGGCCAACATGGAGAAAGAGGGCGAGGACTACGGCGAGGCCATCCGCCGGCTTGGCAAAGAGCGCATCTGTGAGTTTCACGCCAAGGACTTCAAGGGACTCTACGGCCAGGGAAACATCGACTTCGGAAAAATGCGGGATGCCATGCACGACATCGGCTGGCACGACGCGTGGGTTCACATCGAGGGCACGCAACTCCCGAACGGCGTCGAGCAGGACATCCGCTTCGATGCAGACTACCTCCGCAGAACATTCGCAAGCTGAGCCGCCGAGCCATGACACAGCACCCCATGAAACCCACCCACACCTTTGCCTGCATCTCTTTGAAATCAGCTTGGCAGGCTGTCTTGCTGCGCTCGGCTCTCACCGCTCTGCTGCTCGCGCCGCTCGCCACACTGCACGCCGCTGATGATCTTCCTGAGCCGCCCGTAAGTTGGAGATACCCGCCGGAGATGCCGGGGGCGAGCGTGGAGGTTTATCGGGAGGTGAACGGGGTGAAGCTCAATGCCTACATCTTCACACCGCCGAATCATCGGGCCTCTGATCGACGGCCAGCGGTGTTGTTCTTCTTTGGCGGCGGATGGAAAGGTGGATCGCCGGGACAGTTTCTGCCGCAGTCGCTTTACCTCGCGCAGCGCGGCATGGTCGCGATCCCTTGCGACTACCGGGTGCTGAGCCGCCACGGGGTTATCCCGCAGGATTGTCTGCGCGATGCGAAGGCGGCATTTCGTTGGGCTCGCGCCAATGCTGCGCGTCTGGGCATCGACCCCGACCGTATCGTGGCCGGAGGTGAATCCGCTGGTGGTCATCTCGCTGCTGCGGTGGCGCTTGTGCCGGGTTTCGAGGACGGAGCCCACACCGAAGTCAGCTCCGTGCCGAACGCTCTCGCGTTGTTTAATCCAGCCGTGGTGCTCTCGCCGGTGGAAGGCCATCCAGGGCTGCTTTCCGACGAGAAGATCGCTGACATCAGTGCCCGCACCGATGGGCGACCGCAGGAAATCTCACCTTATCATTTCGTCCGCGCTGGTTTGCCTCCGAGCATTCTCTTCCACGGCACGAACGACGAGGCAGTGCCATTCCCCACAGTGGAACTCTTTGCCAAGGCCATGACTGCCGCAGGCAATCGCTGCGAACTCAAAGCCTATGAAGGCCAACCGCACGGCTTCTTCAATCCTGGGCGCGGCAAGGGCGAGTCACGCGAGGAAGCCACTCGATGCTTCCACCGCACCATTCGCGAGCTGGACGCCTTCTTCGTATCGCTGGGTTATCTCAAGCCATCGGACAAGCTGCCAACACCGGCCGCCAAGAAGCTATCCGATTTCCAGCCACGCGTCCGCATCGAGACCTGGACCGAGAAATGGCCGGACGCTTCCGGCAAAGCCGAACCACGCAACGTCACCGCCGAAGTGTGGACCCAGGCCATGCAAGCGACGCTGGACGCCCAAGGAACGCTGCACATTCCCGCGCGACCGCAGCCCTATTACCTTGATGGCCCGCTTGTCTTGAAATCGGGTCAAAAACTCAGCGCAGATCCGACCGCCGAGATTCGCCTCAAGCCGGGCAGCAATACCTGCATGGTGCGCAACGAGCATGTCGTCACGTTAAACACAAAGCCAGTGCCTGCTGACCTACCGCTCGATACGGACATCACCATCGAAGGTGGCATTTGGACGACGTTGGCCGTGTCCCGAGCTGAATCCAACGGCAATTTGCGCGGCCATTCAGCGAAGGAGAATCCGGCTTTCGGCACGCACGGCATCATCCTTTTGCAAAACGTCCGCCGCGTATCGGTGAAGAACGTCACTATTCGCCAGAGTCGGCCCTTCGGCGTGCATCTGGCGAATGCGCATGAGTTCAGCGTCGAGAACATCACGCTTCAAGAGCAATACCGCGACGGCGTGCATGTGAATGGTCCTTCAAGCGATGGCGTCATTCGTGGTGTGCGCGGCGATTCGCATGACGACAATGTCGCGCTCAATGCCTGGGAATGGAAGAACTACGCGCCCAGCTACGGCCCCATCGAGCGCATCGTCATCGAAGACGTGACCGGAGCGCCCGAAGGTGTGCCAGCCGCCAACTCCATCCGCATCCTGCCCGGCGTGAAGCGCTTCGACGATGGCACCACGCTCGATTGCCCCATCCGCGACATCACCCTGCGCCGCATCACGGACATTCGTGAGTTCAAGCTCTATGACCAGCCGAATCTCGAACTCGGCCGCGGCAACGACTTCAGCATCGGAGTTGGCACGCTCAAAAAGCTCCATTTTGAAGATCTCACCTTCAATCACCCGGGCAAGATCGAAGTCCACGCCAACGCCGACGGCCTCACCATTGAAAACGTCCGCGTGAATCATCCCATCACTCCCGACTGGCACCTCCTCGCTATCGGCCCGAAGTCGATGACCTACCAGAGCGGAGGTCCGAGCAAGCCAGAGAAGTGGACGGAAATCTTCTCCCCAGACCTCGACTGCACCGCGCGCAACGTCAGCATCACCGGCATCCACACCCGCGACTCGCCGACCGATTTGCCTGTCGAGCAAGTCGTCAAAGTCATCGAGCAAAAGCCCAACCCCAACTACCCGAGGACCACGCCGAAGGGCGGCACGGGGAAAGGCAACTGGATTCGATAAACCATGAAACGCGTCCTTCCATTCGTCGCCGCCCTGTTGCTCGCGCCGCTGGCCGCGCTACGCGCCGCCGACGATACAACGCCCGCGCCTTCGGATCTGAAGCCAGGCACGAGGATCATCCTGAAGTTCCCGGAACTGCCGCAGACACTCTATGCGATGCAGTCAGGAGAGGAGGCGGTGACGCAGGCGTATCTCGCGCTGCCGGAGAACTACTCG